>ERZ835762.1413-NODE-1413-length-13017-cov-2.995217_pt1 | contig 13017 bp, 6 predicted proteins | sample MGYA00519687_ERZ835762 | MGnify/ENA primary metagenome ERZ835762 (study PRJEB31850, sample SAMEA3708783) | human gut metagenome | biome: human gut; feature: human-associated habitat; material: faeces | place: China | collected 2014 ... | reverse complement strand
GCTGGAAGCCGGATCGCATTATCGGCGTGGTGCCGACGCTGTTTTGCACGCCGGGAATGCGCCTGCTGGCGAAACTCTCTGGTGCGCGTACCGTGCTGCATATTCAGGATTACGAAGTAGATGCCATGCTGGGGCTGGGCCTTGCCGGAAAAGGCAAAGGCGGCAAAGTGGCACAGCTGGCGACGGCGTTCGAACGTAGCGGACTGCATAACGTCGATAACGTCTCCACGATTTCGCGTTCGATGATGAATAAAGCCATCGATAAAGGCGTGGCGGCGGAAAACGTCATCTTCTTCCCCAACTGGTCGGAAATTGCCCGTTTTCAGCATATTGCAGATGCCGATGTTGATGCCCTTCGTAACCAGCTTGGCCTGCCGGATAACAAAAAAATCATTCTTTACTCCGGCAATATTGGTGAAAAGCAGGGGCTGGAAAACGTTATTGAAGCTGCCGATCTCCTGCGCGATGAACCGCTGATTTTTGCCATTGTCGGGCAGGGCGGCGGCAAAGCGCGGCTGGAAAAAATGGCGCAACAGCGTGGTCTGCGCAACATGCAATTTTTTCCGCTGCAATCGTATGACGCTTTACCCGCACTGCTGAAGATGGGCGATTGCCATCTGGTGGTGCAAAAACGCGGCGCGGCAGATGCCGTATTGCCGTCGAAACTGACCAATATTCTGGCGGTAGGCGGTAACGCGGTGATTACCGCAGAGGCCCACACAGAACTGGGACAGCTTTGCGAAACCTTTCCGGGCATTGCGGTTTGCGTAGAACCGGAATCGGTCGAGGCGCTGGTGGCGGGGATCCGTCAGGCGCTCCTGCTGCCCAAACACAACACGGTGGCACGTGAATATGCCGAACGCACACTCGATAAAGAGAACGTGTTACGTCAATTTATAAATGATATTCGGGGATAATTATGGCGCAGTCGAAACTCTATCCAATTGTGATGGCAGGTGGCTCCGGTAGCCGCTTATGGCCGCTTTCCCGCGTACTTTACCCCAAGCAGTTTTTATGCCTGAAAGGCGATCTCACCATGCTGCAAACCACCATCTGCCGCCTGAACGGCGTGGAGTGCGAAAGCCCGGTGGTGATTTGCAATGAGCAGCACCGCTTTATTGTCGCGGAACAGCTGCGTCAACTGAACAAACTTACCGAGAACATTATTCTCGAACCGGCAGGGCGAAACACGGCACCTGCCATTGCGCTGGCGGCGCTGGCGGCAACACGTCATAGCCCGGAGAGCGACCCGTTAATGCTGGTATTGGCGGCGGATCATGTGATTGCCGATGAAGACGCGTTCCGTGCCGCCGTGCGTAATGCCATGCCATATGCCGAAGCGGGCAAGCTGGTGACCTTCGGCATTGTCCCGGATCTACCAGAAACCGGTTATGGCTATATTCGTCGCGGTGAAGTATCTGCGGGCGAGCAGGATACGGTGGCCTTTGAAGTGGCGCAGTTTGTCGAAAAACCGAATCTGGAAACCGCCCAAGCCTATGTAGCAAGCGGCGAATATTACTGGAACAGCGGTATGTTCCTGTTCCGTGCCGGACGCTATCTCGAAGAACTGAAAAAATATCGCCCGGATATCCTCGATGCCTGCGAAAAAGCGATGAGCGCCGTCGATCCGGATCTTGATTTTATTCGCGTGGATGAAGAAGCGTTTCTGGCCTGCCCGGAAGAGTCGGTGGATTACGCGGTCATGGAACGAACGGCAGATGCCGTTGTGGTGCCGATGGATGCAGGCTGGAGCGATGTCGGTTCCTGGTCTTCATTATGGGAGATCAGCGCCCACACCGCCGAGGGCAACGTTTGCCACGGCGATGTGATTAATCACAAAACTGAAAACAGCTATGTGTATGCCGAATCTGGCCTTGTCACCACCGTCGGGGTGAAAGATTTGGTGGTAGTGCAGACCAAAGATGCGGTGCTGATTGCTGACCGTAACGCGGTGCAGGATGTGAAAAAAGTGGTCGAGCAGATCAAAGCCGATGGTCGCCATGAGCATCGGGTGCATCGCGAAGTGTATCGTCCGTGGGGCAAATATGACTCTATCGACGCGGGCGACCGCTACCAGGTGAAACGCATCACCGTGAAACCGGGCGAAGGCTTGTCGGTACAGATGCATCATCACCGCGCGGAACACTGGGTGGTTGTCGCGGGAACGGCAAAAGTCACTATCGACGGTGATATCAAACTGCTTGGTGAAAACGAGTCCATTTATATTCCGCTGGGGGCGACGCACTGCCTGGAAAACCCGGGGAAAATTCCGCTCGATTTAATTGAAGTGCGCTCCGGCTCTTATCTCGAAGAGGATGATGTGGTGCGCTTCGCGGATCGCTACGGACGGGTATAGCAGTTGAATAATCAACCGGAATAAATCTCCGGCAAATAACGACAAAAACAAAATTGGCCGCTTCGGTCAGGGCCAACTATTGCCTGAAAAAGGGTAACGACATGAAAAAATTAACCTGCTTTAAAGCCTATGATATTCGCGGGAAATTAGGCGAAGAACTGAATGAAGATATTGCCTGGCGCATTGGTCGTGCCTATGGCGAATTTCTTAAACCGAAAACCATTGTGTTAGGCGGTGATGTCCGCCTCACCAGCGAAACCTTAAAACTGGCGCTGGCGAAAGGTTTACAGGATGCGGGCGTCGATGTGCTGGATATTGGCATGTCCGGCACCGAAGAGATCTATTTCGCCACGTTCCATCTCGGCGTGGATGGCGGCATTGAAGTTACTGCCAGCCATAATCCGATGGATTACAACGGCATGAAGCTGGTTCGCGAGGGGGCTCGCCCGATCAGCGGCGATACCGGACTGCGCGATGTCCAGCGCCTGGCTGAAGCCAACGACTTTCCTCCCGTCGATGAAACCAAACGCGGTCACTATCAGCAAATCAACCTGCGTGACGCTTACGTTGATCACCTGTTCGGTTATATCAATGTCAAAAATCTCACGCCGCTCAAGCTGGTGATCAACTCCGGGAACGGCGCAGCGGGTCCGGTAGTGGACGCCATTGAAGCCCGCTTTAAAGCCCTCGGCGCACCGGTGGAATTGATCAAAGTGCACAACACGCCCGACGGCAATTTCCCCAACGGTATTCCTAACCCGCTGCTGCCGGAATGTCGCGACGACACCCGCAATGCGGTCATTAAACACGGCGCGGATATGGGCATTGCTTTTGATGGCGATTTTGACCGCTGTTTCCTATTTGACGAAAAAGGGCAGTTTATCGAGGGCTACTACATTGTCGGCTTGCTGGCAGAAGCGTTCCTCGAAAAAAATCCCGGCGCGAAGATCATCCACGATCCACGTCTCTCCTGGAACACGGTTGATGTGGTGACTGCCGCAGGTGGCACGCCGGTAATGTCGAAAACCGGACACGCCTTTATTAAAGAACGTATGCGCAAGGAAGACGCCATCTACGGTGGCGAAATGAGCGCCCACCACTATTTCCGTGATTTCGCTTACTGCGACAGCGGCATGATCCCATGGCTGCTGGTAGCCGAACTGGTGTGCCTGAAAGGAAAAACGCTGGGCGAACTGGTGCGCGACCGGATGGCAGCATTTCCGGCAAGCGGTGAGATCAACAGCAAACTGGCGCAACCCGTTGAGGCGATTAACCGCGTCGAACAGCATTTTAGCCGCGAGGCGCTGGCGGTGGATCGCACCGATGGCATCAGCATGACCTTTGCCGACTGGCGCTTTAATCTGCGCTCCTCCAACACCGAACCGGTGGTGCGGTTGAATGTGGAATCGCGCGGTGATGTACCGCTGATGGAAGCGCGAACGCGAACTCTGCTGACGTTGCTGAACGAGTAATGTCATTACTTTCCCCCTCACCCTGACGCTCTACTGCCTGCGGAGAGAAGTGAGCACGGAACTTTCTTCTCCCCCTCGCCCCATTGGGGAGAGGGCCGGGGTGAGGGGCGAGGCGACAATAGAACAGGAACAACGATGACAAATCTAAAAAAGCGCGAGCGAGCGAAAACCAATGCATCGTTAATCTCTATGGTGCAACGCTTTTCAGATATCACCATCATGTTTGCCGGACTATGGCTGGTTTGCGAAGTCAGCGGACTGTCATTCCTCTACATGCACCTGTTGGTGGCGTTGATTACGCTGGTGGTGTTCCAGATGCTGGGCGGCATCACCGATTTTTATCGCTCATGGCGCGGTGTTCGGGCAGCGACAGAATTTGCCCTGTTGCTACAAAACTGGACCTTAAGCGTGATTTTCAGCGCCGGACTGGTGGCGTTCAACAATGATTTCGACACGCAACTGAAAATCTGGCTGGCGTGGTATGGGCTGACCAGCATCGGACTGGTGGTTTGCCGTTCGTGTATTCGCATTGGGGCGGGCTGGCTACGTAATCATGGCTATAACAAGCGCATGGTCGCGGTGGCGGGGGATTTAGCCGCCGGACAAATGCTGATGGAGAGCTTCCGTAATCAGCCGTGGTTAGGGTTTGAAGTGGTGGGTGTATACCACGACCCAAAACCGGGCGGCGTTTCTAACGACTGGGCGGGTAACCTGCAACAGCTGGTCGAGGATGCGAAAGCGGGCAAGATTCATAACGTCTATATCGCGATGCAAATGTGCGACGGTGCGCGAGTGAAAAAACTGGTCCATCAACTGGCGGACACCACCTGTTCGGTGCTGCTGATCCCCGATGTCTTTACCTTCAACATTCTCCATTCACGTCTCGAAGAGATGAACGGCGTTCCGGTGGTGCCGCTGTACGATACGCCGCTTTCCGGGGTTAACCGCCTGATAAAACGTGCGGAAGACATTGTGCTGGCGACGCTTATTCTGCTGCTGATCTCCCCGGTGCTGTGCTGCATTGCGCTGGCGGTGAAACTCAGTTCACCAGGGCCGGTTATTTTCCGCCAGACTCGCTACGGCATGGATGGCAAGCCGATCAAAGTGTGGAAGTTCCGTTCCATGAAAGTGATGGAGAACGACAAAGTGGTGACTCAGGCGACGCAGAACGATCCGCGCGTCACCAAAGTGGGGAACTTTCTGCGCCGCACCTCGCTGGATGAATTGCCGCAGTTTATCAATGTGCTGACCGGGGGGATGTCGATTGTTGGCCCGCGTCCGCACGCGGTGGCGCATAACGAACAGTATCGCCAGCTCATTGAAGGCTACATGCTGCGCCATAAAGTGAAACCGGGCATTACCGGCTGGGCGCAGATTAATGGCTGGCGTGGCGAAACCGACACGCTGGAGAAAATGGAAAAACGCGTCGAGTTCGACCTTGAGTACATCCGCGAATGGAGCGTCTGGTTCGATATCAAAATCGTTTTCCTGACGGTGTTCAAAGGCTTCGTTAACAAAGCGGCATATTGATATGAGCTTACGTGAAAAAACCATCAGCGGCGCGAAGTGGTCGGCGATTGCCACGGTGATCATCATCGGCCTCGGGCTTGTGCAGATGACCGTGCTGGCGCGGATTATCGACAACCACCAGTTCGGCCTGCTTACCGTGTCTCTGGTGATTATCGCGCTGGCAGATACGCTTTCTGACTTCGGTATCGCTAACTCCATTATTCAGCGAAAAGAAATCACCCACCTTGAACTCACCACGTTGTACTGGCTGAACGTCGGGCTGGGGATCGTGGTGTGCGTGGCGGTGTTTTTGTTGAGTGATCTCATCGGCGACATGCTGAATAACCCGGACCTGGCACCGTTGATTAAAACATTGTCGCTGGCGTTTGTGGTGATCCCCCACGGGCAACAGTTCCGCGCGTTGATGCAGAAGGAGCTGGAGTTCAACAAAATCGGCATGATCGAAACCAGCGCGGTGCTGGCGGGCTTCATTTTTACTGTGGTTAGCGCCCATTTCTGGCCGCTGGCGATGACTGCGATCCTCGGTTATCTGGTCAATAGTGCGGTAAGAACGCTGCTGTTTGGCTACTTTGGCCGCAAAATTTATCGCCCCGGTCTGCACTTCTCGCTGGCGTCGGTGGCACCGAACTTACGCTTTGGTGCCTGGCTGACGGCGGACAGCATCATCAACTATCTCAACACCAACCTTTCAACGCTGGTGCTGGCGCGTATTCTCGGCGCGGGCGTGGCAGGGGGATACAACCTGGCGTACAACGTGGCAGTTGTGCCGCCGATGAAGCTGAACCCAATCATCACCCGCGTGTTGTTTCCGGCATTTGCCAAAATTCAGGACGACACCGAAAAGCTGCGCGTCAACTTCTACAAGCTGCTGTCGGTGGTGGGGATTATCAACTTTCCGGCGCTGCTGGGGCTGATGGTGGTGTCGAATAACTTTGTACCGCTGGTCTTTGGTGAGAAGTGGAACAGCATTATTCCGGTGCTGCAATTGCTGTGTGTGGTGGGGCTGCTGCGCTCAGTGGGGAACCCGATTGGTTCGCTGCTGATGGCGAAAGCGCGGGTCGATATCAGCTTTAAATTCAACGTATTCAAAACCTTTCTGTTTATTCCGGCGATTGTTATTGGTGGGCAGATGGCGGGCGCGATCGGCGTCACGCTCGGCTTCCTGCTGGTGCAGATTATCAACACCATTCTGAGTTACTTCGTGATGATTAAACCGGTGCTCGGTTCCAGTTATCGCCAGTACATCCTGAGTTTATGGCTGCCGTTTTATCTCTCGCTGCCGGCGCTGGTGGTCAGTTATGCGCTGGGCATTGTGCTGAAAGGGCAACTGGTGCTGGGGATGCTGCTGGCGGTGCAAATAGCCGCAGGCGTGCTGGCGTTTGTGGTGATGATTGTGCTGTCACGCCATCCGCTGGTGGTGGAAGTGAAGCGTCAGTTTTGTCGCAGCGAAAAAATGAAAATGCTTTTACGGGCGGGGTGAATGGTTGTTTTCGGTTCCGGCAACGAAAACAACAACTAACCTCACCTGGCATCAAATTTATGAGGAAAAAATGAAATTACTGATTCTGGGCAACCACACTTGCGGCAACCGCGGCGACAGCGCCATCCTGCGCGGCTTACTTGATGCCATCAACATCCTCAATCCACATGCCGAAGTGGACGTGATGAGCCGCTATCCGGTCAGTTCTTCCTGGCTGCTCAACCGCCCGGTAATGGGCGATCCGCTGTTCCTGCAAATGAAACAACACAACAGCGCGGCGGGCGTTGTCGGGCGCGTTAAAAAAGTCCTCCGTCGCCGCTATCAACACCAGGTATTGCTCTCACGCGTCACCGACACTGGCAAGCTGCGTAATATCGCCATCGCCCAGGGATTCACTGACTTCGTGCGCCCGCTGTCAGGTTACGACGCCATTATTCAGGTCGGCGGATCGTTTTTTGTCGATCTCTACGGCGTGCCGCAGTTTGAACACGCGCTTTGCACTTTCATGGCGAAAAAGCCGCTGTTTATGATTGGTCACAGCGTCGGCCCCTTCCAGGATGAGCAATTTAACCAACTGGCGAACTACGTTTTTGGTCACTGCGACGCGCTGATCCTGCGCGAATCGGTCAGCCTTGATTTGATGAAACGCAGCAATATCACTACCGCAAAAGTTGAACATGGCGTTGATACTGCCTGGCTGGTCGATCACCACACAGAAGATTTCACCGCCAGCTATGCCGTTCAACACTGGCTGGACGTTGCCGCACAACAGAAAACGGTGGCAATTACCCTGCGCGAACTGGCACCGTTCGACAAACGCCTCGGCACCACTCAACAAGCGTATGAAAAAGCCTTTGCCGGGGTGGTCAATCGCATTCTCGACGAAGGGTATCAGGTGATTGCGCTCTCCACCTGTACGGGCATCGACAGCTATAACAAAGACGACCGCATGGTGGCGCTCAACCTGCGCCAGCACATCAGCGATCCTGCCCGTTATCACGTAGTGATGGATGAACTCAACGATCTGGAAATGGGCAAAATTCTGGGTGCCTGTGAACTCACCGTCGGTACGCGCCTGCACTCTGCCATTATCTCAATGAACTTTGCCACTCCGGCGATTGCCATCAACTATGAACATAAATCCGCCGGGATTATGCAGCAGCTGGGGCTGCAAGAGATGGCGATTGATATCCGTCATTTATTAGACGGCACCCTGCAAGCGATGGTTGCGGATACCTTAGGCCAGCTTCCGGCGCTGAACACGCGACTTAACGAAGCCGTCAGTCGCGAACGCCAGGCAGGAATGCAGATGGTGCAATCTGTGCTTGAGCGCATCGGGGAGGCGAAATGAAGGTCGGCTTCTTCTTATTGAAATTCCCGCTGTCGTCAGAAACCTTCGTCCTCAATCAAATTACCGCGTTTATTGATATGGGCTTTGAGGTGGAGATTGTCGCGCTGCAAAAAGGCGACACACAAAACACCCACGCGGCATGGACGAAATACAACCTTGCCGCCAGAACCCGCTGGTTACAGGACGAACCTACGGGCAAAGTGGCGAAGCTGCGCCACCGCGCCAGCCAGACCTTACGCGGCATTCATCGTAAAAATACCTGGCAGGCGCTCAACCTCAAACGCTATGGTGCTGAGGCGCGGAACCTGATTTTGTCTGCCATTTGCGGCCAGGTCGCAACACCATTTTATGCCGATGTCTTTATCGCTCATTTTGGTCCAGCGGGGGTAACCGCAGCAAAACTCCGCGAACTGGGTGTCATTCGCGGCAAAATTGCCACTATCTTCCACGGTATTGATATCTCTAGTCGGGAGGTGCTCAACCATTACACTCCCGAATATCAGCAACTGTTCCGCCGTGGCGACCTGATGCTACCGATCAGCGATCTTTGGGCCGGAAGGCTGCAAAAAATGGGCTGCCCGAGGGAAAAAATTGCCGTATCGCGCATGGGCGTGGACATGACGCGCTTTAGCCCGCGTCCGGTGAAAGCGCCCGCAACGCCGCTGGAAATCATATCCGTTGCACGCTTAACCGAGAAAAAAGGTCTGCATGTAGCGATTGAAGCCTGCCGTCAGTTGAAAGAGCAGGGCGTGGCATTTCGCTATCGCATCCTCGGCATTGGCCCGTGGGAACGACGCCTGCGCACCCTCATCGAACAATATCAACTGGAAGATGTGGTAGAGATGCCGGGCTTTAAACCGAGCCATGAAGTGAAAGCGATGCTCGACAACGCGGATGTCTTCCTGTTGCCATCGGTAATGGGTGCGGACGGCGATATGGAAGGCATTCCGGTGGCGTTGATGGAGGCGATGGCGGTCGGCATTCCGGTTGTTTCCACTCTGCATAGCGGAATACCGGAACTGGTGGAGGCCGATAAATCCGGCTGGCTGGTGCCTGAGAACGATGCTCGCGCACTGGCGCAACGACTGGCGGCGTTTAGCCAACTGGACACCGACGAACTGGCTCCGGTCGTCAAACGTGCTCGCGAAAAAGTTGAACACGATTTTAACCAGCAGGTGATCAATCGAGAACTCGCCAGCTTGCTGCAGGCTTTATAGAGGAGAACGTATGCCATTTAAAAAACTCTCCCGACGCACCTTCCTGACGGCAAGCTCCGCGCTTGCCTTCCTTCATACGTCTTTCGCCCGTGCACTTCCTGCCCGACAAAGCGTTAATATCAACGACTACAATCCACACGACTGGATTGCTTCATTTAAACAAGCCTTCAGCGAAGGGCAAACGGTCGTCGTGCCTGCCGGATTGGTTTGTGACAATATCAACACCGGCATCTTCATTCCTGCAGGAAAAACGTTACACATCCTTGGAAGCCTGCGCGGCAACGGCAGAGGGCGATTTGTCTTACAGGACGGCAGCCAGGTGACAGGGGAGGAGGGCGGCAGTATGCATAACATCACCCTGGATGTGCGTGGTTCTGACTGCACCATCAAAGGGCTGGCGATGAGCGGCTTTGGTCCGGTAACGCAGATTTATATCGGCGGCAAAAACAAACGGGTCATGCGCAACCTGACCATCGATAACCTGACCATTAGCCACGCTAATTACGCCATCTTACGCCAGGGATTTCATAACCAGATTATCGGTGCCAACATCACCAATTGTAAGTTCAGTGATTTACAGGGCGACGCCATTGAATGGAATGTGGCAATTAACGACAGTGATATTTTGATATCTGACCATGTCATCGAGCGCATCAACTGTACCAACGGCAAAATCAACTGGGGAATCGGCATAGGCCTTGCGGGAAGTACCTACGATAATAAGTACCCGGAAGACCAGGCAGTGAAAAACTTTGTCGTGGCGAATATCACGGGATCGGATTGTCGGCAGTTGATACATGTTGAAAATGGTAAACATTTTGTTATTCGTAATATCAAAGCCCGCAATATTACGCCGGATTTCAGTAAGAAAGCAGGTATTGATAACGCCACGGTCGCTATTTACGGTTGTGACAATTTCGTGATTGATAATATTGAAATGATTAATAGCGCCGGGATGTTAATCGGCTATGGGGTAATTAAAGGCAAATATCTCTCGATACCGCAAAATTTCAGAGTGAATAATATTCAACTGGATAACACCCATCTTGCTTATAAATTGCGCGGCATCCAAATCTCCGCCGGGAATGCTGCCTCTTTTGTAGCACTGACTAACATTGAGATGAAGCGTGCGTCGCTGGAAATACACAACAAACCGCAACATCTTTTTATGCGTAATATCAAGGTGATGCAGGAATCCTCAGTTGGACCCGCATTGAGCATGAACTTTGACATGCGCAAAGACGTTCGCGGCGTCTTTATGGCGAAAAAAGAAACACTGCTATCTCTTGCAAATGTTCATGCAGTGAATGAAAGAGGGCAAAGCTCCGTCGATATCGACAGGATTAATCACCATATTGTTAATGTGGAAAAGATTAACTTTAGATTGCCAGAACGGAGGGAGTAGATTTGCGACCATTCATAAACTTACTGGATATAATGTTCTAAAAGATTATAATCCTCACACTAACTGTTAAAGCTGGGGCTGGGCAGCATTGACTACTCAGGGAAGGTACTCATCTTTATCTTGAGTTTCTTACGTAACAACCAGACTAAAGTGATTTATGAACGATAACGTTTTGCTCATAGGAGCTTCCGGATTCGTAGGAACCCGACTACTTGAAACGGCAATTGCTGACTTTAATATCAAGAACCTGGACAAACAGCAGAGCCACTTTTATCCAGAAATCACACAGATTGGCGATGTTCGTGATCAACAGGCACTCGACCAGGCGTTAGCCGGTTTTGACACTGTTGTGCTACTGGCAGCGGAACACCGCGATGACGTCAGCCCTACTTCTCTCTATTATGATGTCAATGTTCAGGGTACCCGCAATGTGCTGGCGGCCATGGAAAAAAATGGCGTTAAAAATATCATCTTTACCAGTTCCGTTGCTGTTTATGGTTTGAACAAACACAACCCTGACGAAAACCATCCATACGACCCTTTCAACCACTACGGCAAAAGTAAGTGGCAGGCGGAGGAAGTGCTGCGTGAATGGTATAACAAAGCACCAACAGAACGTTCATTAACTATCATCCGTCCTACCGTTATCTTCGGTGAACGCAATCGCGGTAACGTCTATAACTTGCTGAAACAGATCGCTGGCGGCAAGTTTATGATGGTGGGAGCAGGGACTAACTATAAGTCCATGGCTTATGTTGGAAACATTGTTGAGTTTATCAAGTACAAACTGAAGAATGTTGCCGCAGGTTATGAGGTTTATAACTACGTTGATAAGCCAGACCTGAACATGAACCAGTTGGTTGCTGAAGTTGAACAAAGCCTGAACAAAAAGATCCCTTCTATGCACTTGCCTTACCCACTAGGAATGCTGGGTGGATATTGCTTTGATATCCTGAGCAAAATTACGGGCAAAAAATACGCTGTCAGCTCAGTGCGCGTGAAAAAATTCTGCGCAACAACACAGTTTGACGCAACGAAAGTGCATTCTTCAGGTTTTGTGGCACCGTATACGCTGTCGCAAGGTCTGGATCGAACACTGCAGTATGAATTCGTTCATGCCAAAAAAGACGACATAACGTTTGTTTCTGAGTAATGCAGACGAGTCAGAGAAAAAAGGACCAGGTTGGACTACGATTATTCGGAAAGAGGTACTGATTAAATTATCAGTATGCGGAATTCCGAGTAATCCGAGTAACCCAGATGCTGATGGTGTGTAGTGTTATTCTAAGGTTTAAGCAAAGTTATGCGGAACTAAGCTTTGGTATATAGCCATAACGTTTGGCTAACCTATGGCAATAATTTACGCACTATCAGCCACTTAGAGGTAGGAAAAGAATGACGAATTTAAAAGCAGTTATACCGGTAGCAGGTCTTGGGATGCATATGTTGCCTGCCACTAAGGCGATTCCCAAAGAGATGCTACCGATCGTCGACAAGCCAATGATTCAGTACATTGTTGACGAGATTGTGGCTGCAGGGATCAAAGAAATCCTCCTGGTAACTCACGCGTCCAAGAACGCGGTCGAAAACCACTTCGACACCTCTTATGAATTAGAATCTCTCCTTGAGCAGCGCGTGAAGCGTCAACTACTGGCGGAAGTGCAATCTATCTGCCCGCCGGGCGTGACTATTATGAACGTGCGTCAGGGCGAACCTTTAGGTTTAGGTCACTCCATTTTGTGTGCACGCCCCGCCATTGGTGACAACCCATTTGTCGTGGTGCTGCCGGACGTTGTTATCGATGATGCCAGCGCCGACCCGCTGCGTTACAACCTTGCCGCTATGATTGCGCGCTTCAACGAAACGGGACGCAGCCAGGTGCTGGCAAAACGTATGCCGGGTGACCTCTCTGAATACTCCGTCATCCAGACCAAAGAACCACTGGATCGCGAAGGTAAAGTCAGCCGCATCGTCGAATTTATCGAAAAACCGGATCAGCCGCAGACGCTGGATTCAGATATTATGGCCGTTGGTCGCTATGTGCTTTCTGCCGATATTTGGCCGGAGCTGGAACGTACTCAGCCTGGTGCATGGGGACGTATTCAGCTGACTGATGCTATTGCCGAGCTGGCGAAAAAACAGTCCGTTGATGCCATGCTGATGACTGGTGACAGTTACGACTGCGGTAAAAAAATGGGTTATATGC
>ERZ835762.1407-NODE-1407-length-13092-cov-2.878116_pt1 | contig 13092 bp, 14 predicted proteins | sample MGYA00519687_ERZ835762 | MGnify/ENA primary metagenome ERZ835762 (study PRJEB31850, sample SAMEA3708783) | human gut metagenome | biome: human gut; feature: human-associated habitat; material: faeces | place: China | collected 2014 ... | reverse complement strand
CTGTAAAAGCTCTGCGCCAGCGAACCGACCAGCAATTGCCAACCATCCACCAGTACAAACAGCATCAGTTTAAAGGGCAGAGCAATGGTGGCGGGGGGGACCATCATCATCCCCAATGCCATCAACACGCTGGCAATCACCAGGTCGATAATCAAAAAAGGGATGAAAATCGTGAAGCCTATCTGAAATGCGGTTTTCAACTCGCTGGTCACGTAGGCCGGGAGCAAAATGCGCATCGGCACGGCTTCAGGTCCCTGCAACGGGCCAGTATTCGCCAGTCTGGCAAACAACCCTAAATCCGCCTCACGGGTCTGACGCAGCATAAACTCACGCAGCGGCTGCGCCCCTTTTTCCAGCGCCTCCTGCATTGATATTTTCTCTTCGCTGAATGGCTGGTACGCATCGACATAAATTTTGTCGATCACCGGCGACATAATAAAAAAGGTCAAAAACAGCGCCAACCCCAGCAATACCTGGTTAGGTGGCGCGGAGGGTGTTCCCAGCGCGTTACGCAATAAACCAAAAACAATAATGATGCGGGTGAAACTGGTCATCATCAGTAAAATTGCCGGAATAAACGTCAACGAGGTGATGAACACCAGCGTCTGCACCGGGAGCGACCAGCTTTGTCCACCGCCAGGCAGCGGCTGGCTGGTGATACCCGGCAGTTGCGCGAAGGCGAGGGGCGTAATCAGCCAGAGAAGGACAGGGGCGACAGACAACAAACGACGCATCAGGATCTCCCGCTACGCTTAAGCAAGTTTTTCATGACCGACTGAAAATCGGGCTGCGGTATCTCTTCCGTTGGTGCTGAAGGGGGAAGTTTATGCAGCAGATTGATTTGCCCTGCGGTAACGCCGAGCACCAGCCGTGCATCTTCCACATCGACCACCACGACCCGTTCACGCGCGCCCAGTGAAGCACTGGCGCTAATTTTCAGACCGTTAACGCCAGTTCGTTTCGAGGCTAATCCCAGCCGTTTTATCAGCCAGGCAGCAGCGAGGATCAGGGCAATAATGGCGATGAGTGCGCCGCTCACCTGCAGCAGTGGCGCAGCAGAAACCGGCGCGGAAGATTGCACAGTAGCGTGGTTATTCATCACTAACGGCTCAGGCGACGCATTCGCTCAGACGGAGTAATGATATCGGTGATCCGCACGCCATATTTATCGGCAACGACCACCACTTCGCCCTGGGCGATTAAATAACCGTTGATCAGAATATCCAGTGGTTCGCCCGCCAGACCGTCCAGCGCCACGACGGACCCTTGCGTCAGACGCAACAGCTCTTTGATGGTCATTCGTGTGCGGCCCAGCTCGACGGTCAGCTTGACCGGAATATCCATTATCAGGTCGATATCCTGCAACGTTCCGCTGACATCACCACCGCCAAATTGCTGGAACACCGCGTCGGCAGCGCTTTTGCTGCTGGTTGATTTTTGTTCGCTCAACGCTTCAGCCCACAGATCGTCCATTGCGCCGTTGTTGTCATCGGCCGGATTATTCATGTCACTCATTTGGGCTGTTCCTCGTTCAGAGAATTTAAAATCGGGTTAATCAAATGTTCTATCCGTAACGCATACTGACCGTTGAGAGTGCCGTACTGACTGGTCAGCACCGGGACGCCGTCAACATGGGCGATGATGCGATCGGGTTTTTCTATCGGCAGGACGTCGCCGGGTTTCAGTTTTAAAATCTGCGACAGGCGTAGCGAGATATCGGCAAAGTTGGCGACCAGCTCCAGCTGTGAATGCTGCACCTGGCGCACCAGGTTATCGCGCCAGTTCTGATCTTCATTACGCGAGTTTTCCAGCGGCGGGTTAACCAACAATTCCCGTAGCGGCTCGATCATGCTGAATGGCAGACAGATATTAAATTCGCCGGTCAGGTTGCCAATCTCCACATGGAACGGCGTGTTAACCACAATGTCGTTCGGCGAGGTGGTGATATTGGTAAATTTCACCTGCATTTCCGAACGCACGTACTCAACTTCCAGCGGATTAATCGCCTTCCAGGCGTCGCTATAGCCTTCAAGCGCCAGCTTTAACATGCGGTTGATGACGCGCTGTTCGGTATGGGTAAATTCGCGACCTTCCACTTTGGTCGGGAAGCGTCCATCGCCGCCAAACAGGTTATCCACGGCGATAAACACCAGACTCGGTGAAAACACCACCAGCCCTGTGCCGCGCAGCGGTTTCAGATGGATAAGGTTCAGGTTGGTCGGCACCGGCAGGTTGCGGGCAAATTCATGGTACGGCTGAATGCGGATGGCCCCGACGGTTATATCCGGGCTACGACGCAGCAGGTTGAACAGCCCCATACGAAAATGGCGGGCAAAGCGCTCATTAATGATTTCCAGCGCCTGCAAACGTTCGCGCACAACCCGTCGTTGGGTATTCGGATCGTACGGACGAATGTCACTTTCGCCGCTAACACTGGCTGTCGGTTCGTCTTTGACTTCGCTGTCACCATTCAACAGCGCATCAATTTCAGCTTGAGAAAGAATACTATCGCCCATGTCGTTATCGCAGAATAAAAGCGGTATACAGCACGTCGGTGACATCCTGTTTCGGTTGCCCGGCAACAAGCGGGGTGGAAAGTGTGGTTTTAATCTCGGCAATCAGGTTTTTCTTGCCTTCTTCTGTCGCCAGTACGGCAGCATCCTGACGCGAAAACAGTAACAGCAAACGGCTACGGACTTCCGGCAAATACTCACTCAGCCGCGAGCGGGTAGCTTCATCTTTCAGGCGCAGGGTTATGCCGATATAAAGCACGCGATCCGCATCGCCCAAATTGACCGTGAAGGTATCCAGCGCGTAGAAGACCGGGGAGGGTACGACGCGTTGCTGCGCTTTGTCGTCAGCGGCAACCTGATGCGAATGCCAGTAGCTGTAACCTGCGCTGGCACAGGCCGCGAGGGTAATGAATACCAGAATCGGGATCCAAAGCGATCGCTTGCTTTTCTTGCTTATCGCGTAATCAGTCATGTGTTGCGGTCTTCCTGTGTCGCTACTGCTTATCGGCTAATTATCCTGCGTCTTGAGCGCAACAAAGCGGGGAAAAGACGCGGATTACGGTGCTACCTCTGACGTTAGGCGAAAATATCAACGCCGCTGTTGCCTGTTACACGCCCTTGTAAAGAGACGGGAACCGGAAGCGTATCGTCGTCTTCCCCCGCCAGAGGTTCATGGTTTGCTGTGCGTTGGCTTTGCTGTTGCTGGGAAGCGGCCTGCTGCTGACCACTAAAGCTCTCGCCACTGATGTTGCTTTGCCCTAACTGAATGCCACTTTCGGCCAGCTGCGTACGCAGTACCGGCAGCGCTGCTTCCAGGGCGGCGCGTACGTGTTGATGCGGTGAAACCATCTGGATTTGCGCCTGGTTATCATCCACTTTGAGGGAGATTTGCACTTCACCTAAATCCTGTGGGTGCAGACGCAACTCTGCACTTTGTTGCCCCTGGCGGGTGAACAGCGAAATATGCTGGCTTAATGATTGTTGCCATTCGTGAGAACCCAGCGGTGCACTCAAGACAGGCGCGGCGACGGTGGACAGTGGCTGTGTCTGGTGTGGAGTGATTAGCGGGCTGGCGGCAGCGGTCACCGGTGAAGGTGTGCTGATGACTTCCGCTTTACTCTGGGCTTCTGCTACCAGCGGTGTTAATGGCTGAGCTGGCGTGCCGGGGGCGTCATCAGGCTGTGCTGTTGTGAGTTGCTCAGAAGTCAGTTTTGTGAAGAGCGTTGGTTTCTCTGTCGGTAACACGGTTGACGGCGCATCAGTCACTTTGGGCGTATTGTCAAAACCCGGCAACATCGCAAAAAGGGCGCTCAGGCTTGCGGTGACGTCTTCATTCAGATCATCCGCTTTTTCGTCTTTTGTCGTATTTTTGTCAGCCACCGCAGCCAACGTCATCGTCTGAGCGGTGGTTAACGGTGTTGATGTGGATTGTTCGACGTTGATGACAGGCAGTGTTTCATCCACAGGGATCAGTAAATCCGCTTGTTGCGCGTCGGAAACAATATCGCTGATCAGCAGCTCGCCTTTTGTCGTGGGCTTATCTGTTGCCACCAGCACCTGGGGGGCCGCTTTGTCGGTAGTTGTCTCGCCTGCTAATGCTTCGCTCAACAACGCGAGAAAATCTTGTGCAGCATCGCTGGCTTTGCCGCCAGGCAATGTGGTGGTGTCAACGTCGGCGGTAATCAAGGGCGCTAAGCGAATCATTCAGGTTTCCTCATGGCGGCGCGCTGGGCGAACTCATCCATCTTTTTCTGATCGAGGCGGTTTTCTGCAAGCAGTGCCGCCGTGGATTGCCGTTCCTGCAGTGTCTGCCAGGCCTGCAAACGTTGTTTCTTTTCTCGCCAGCTGTTCAGGGCAATGTCAACTTTCTGCGTCCACTGATTAAGTTGCTGGCGATGCTGAGTAATGGCTTTTTCCAGCGTCTGGATAAACTGCTGATAGTTGATCCAGCGGTTGCTGGTCATCCCGGCACTCATATCGCTGTTGAGGTTATTGCGATATTCATTCTGATAATCGATCAGCATTTTGAGCTGTTCTTCCGCCTGCTGACACCCGCGACGCATTTCACCCAGCAGGCGCGCGGCATCCTCTACCTCTTTTTCTGCCAGATCTTTCAGGGTCGCCAGCGCACCATGTTCTGCCATCTACCGTTATCTCCTGGGTTATGACACTGTCGGGAAAATACGCTCCAGCCCCTGGAGAGACGCTTCCCAGTCCGCACGTTCAAAAATGCCTTGTTGCAAATAGCCCTCCAGCTGCGGCTACAGGGCGATGGCTTTATCGAGCATCGGATCGCTGCCTTTGGCATACGCGCCGACGCTAACCAGATCGCGGTTACGCTGAAAACTCGACAACAGCTGTTTGAAGGTGCGCACTCGCGCGTAATGTTGCTCACTGATCAACGCCGTCATTGCGCGGCTGATCGACGCTTCAATATCGATAGCCGGATAGTGCCCGGCTTCCGCCAGTCGGCGAGACAGCACAATGTGACCGTCGAGGATTGCCCGCGCAGAGTCGGCAATGGGGTCCTGCTGGTCATCGCCCTCGGTGAGCACGGTATAAAACGCGGTAATCGAGCCGCCGCCGCTAATGCCATTTCCGGCACGCTCGACCAGTGCCGGTAATTTGGCAAACACCGACGGGGGATAACCTTTGGTGGCGGGTGGTTCGCCAATCGCCAGCGCAATTTCACGCTGGGCCATCGCATAGCGGGTGAGGGAGTCCATAATCAGCAACACATGCTGACCACGATCGCGAAAATCTTCGGCAATGCGCGTGGCATAGGCGGCACCCTGCATTCGCAGGAGCGGAGAAACATCCGCCGGAGCGGCAATCACTACTGAGCGTGCACGTCCTTCGGCACCGAGGATATTCTCAATAAAATCTTTTACTTCGCGTCCGCGTTCACCAATTAAACCAACGACAATGACATCGGCGCGGGTGTAACGGGCCATCATCCCCAGCAGCACACTTTTACCAACGCCGGACCCGGCAAACAGCCCCATACGCTGCCCGCGCCCGACGGTAAGCAGGGCATTGATTGGGCGCACGCCGGTGTCCAGCACATGTTCAATCGGTGTACGTTGCAATGGGTTAAATGGTGGGGTAATCAGCGCACCGGTTTCCGTCGTATCGGGGGAGGGGAGGCCATCGAGCGGTTTACCGCTGCCGTCCAGAACGCGACCTAATAACGCCGGACCGAGCGGCAACTGCTTGCCGCTTTGCAGTCCTTCAGCCGAAATGTTTTTGGCATAAACCCGCGCGCCGGGCAGGACACCTTCCACTTCCTCCAGCGGCATTAAAAACAGCCGTTGACCGTTAAAGCCAACGACTTCGCTTTCTACTTCGTGCGTTTCGCTGCCGTTCTGACGCTCAATGACACAGGTTGCGCCGAGCGGCAATTGTAATCCGGTGGCTTCCAGCACCAGCCCGGTAGCGCGGGTTAATCGCCCGTAGCGACGTACCGCAGGCAACTGCGCCATTTTGGCTTCGAAGTTATCCAGCGTGGTTAGCCAGCGAGTCAGGCGCGTGGTCATTACACCACTCCTGGTGCTGCCAGACGGCAGAGTTCTTGCCAGCGAGTGGCGACACTGGCGTCGAGATCGCCTTCATCGGCGGAGACTTTACAGCCGCCAGGATGGAGTGTGGGATCGCCCCGCAAGCGCCAGCCATGCAAACTTAAGGTTGCGCCGAGCATATCATCCACACGTTGCAGATCATCCGGGTGCACGCGCAGCTGTGGTTTACCGCTGAATAACGGTTCTTGCTGCAACAACTGTTGGATCTGTTTGATCAGTGCCGAGTTATCCACCGTTGGCGTCTGACCGATCACCTGACGTGCTGCCTCCAGCGCCATCTGCATCAGGCGCGAAGCAATCACACTATCAAGTGCATCAAGGGTAGTTTGAAATTCGCTGACCAGTTGCTGCATCCGGGCATGAATTGGCGCTTGTTGAGACTTCGTCTCTGCCAGACCTTGCTCCAGCCCCTGGGCCAGTCCTTCCTGATAGCCCTGCTCATGACCTTGCTGGCGACCTTCGGCAATCCCCGCCTGATAACCTTGCTCATGGGCCTGCATTTGCAGTTGCGCCAGTTGCTGCTCAAGGCTGGGTTCGGCCTCTTCAATGATGGTTTCTTCCGGCTCGACCATGGGCACAAACTCTGCCTGTGGTGGCGCGAGATCGTCCGGCGTCCAGGTTTTCCACGGCAGATTATCAGACATAGGTATCCTCGCCGCTGCCAATTACCATCTCGCCAGTTTCGGCAAGGCGGCGCACAATCAGCAGAATCGCTTTCTGTTCGTTTTCCACCTGCGACAGACGCACCGGACCACGGTTGGCGAGATCGTCGCGCAGAATATCGGCGGCACGCTGCGACATATTGCGCAGGAATTTCTCGCGCAGTGGCTGCTCGGCCCCTTTCAGCGCGATCAACAGCGATTCGGAATCTACTTCCTGCAACAGACGCTGAATGCTGCGATCGTCGACATCCACCAGATTCTCGAACAGGAACATCTCGTCGATGATTTTCTGCGCCAGCTCGCCGTCGAATTCGCGCACGGCGGTAATAACGGCTTCTTCCTGCTGAGTTTTCATCAGGTTGATAATTTCGGCTGCCGTTCTCACGCCGCCCATTTTGCTGCGCTTGAGATTCTGACCGTCGAGCAAGCCATTCAGTACTTCGGTCAGCTCCGCCAGCGCGGCTGGCTGCACGCCGCCAAAGGTGGCGATACGCAACATCACGTCGTGGCGCAGACGTTCATCGAACAACGCCAGAATATCGGCGGCCTGGGCGCGCTTCAGATGCACCAGAATGGTGGCGATAATTTGCGGATGCTCATCGCGAATCAGATCGGCGGCGCTCTGCGGCTCCATAAAGTTGAGCGTTTCAATACCGCTGGCGGTATCGCGAGTTTCGAGAATATCTTCCAGCAGGCTGGCGGCACGTTCCTCACCCAGAGCTTTGACCAATACCGAACGCAGATAATCGTTGGCGTTGATATTCAGTGCGGCAAACTGTTCAGCTTCTTGCTCAAACTCCGCCAGCACATCGGTTAGCTGCTTGTTGGAGATCTGCGTGACGTTCGCCATTGCAGCGCTAAGGGTTTGCACTTCGCGCTGGGAGAGGTGCTTGAACACCTCTGCCGCCCGGTCTTCGCCAATGGTCATCAGCAGGATGACGCTTTTATCGGTGCCTGTCAGGTTACTCATGATCGTTATTTATCCACTGGCGAATGACCAGCGCCACCACGCGCGGATCGTTATCAGACATTTCACGGATACGCTGGCTCATGACTTCTGCCCCCAGACGTTGGTTAGCGCGCCGTTGTTGTAGTTGTTCGTCTTTGCTCAGGCGGACTTCCACCGCATCTTCCACTTCCTCGCGGGCCTGCGCCTGTTGCTGTACAGCTTTCATCGCCTCAGCGCGACGTGTTAGCTGCGGGCGTACCGCTTTACGCCACAGCAGCCACGCCACCAGCAGTACCAGCAACCAGCGACCGGCAGCAAGTAACTGATCGATAAACGCTTGCTGTTGCCAGAACGGCAGTTCTCCGCCGCTTTCGTCACTGCTATTGAACGGCGAGTTGACGACATTGAGCGAGTCACCGCGTTTTTCAGAAAAGCCCATCGCCTCGCGGGTCAGATCTTCAATTTGCTTCATCTGTTCGTTGCTGAGAGGCACCGGTTTGCCATCTGGCAAGGTTTTGTAATTCACCACAACCGCGACTGACAGACGTTGCACATCGCCCACGTTCATTTTGGTATGACGAATGGTGCGATCGACTTCGTAGTTACTGGTTTCATTCCGCTGTGTGCTACGCGGCCCGCTATTGCTGGTGGTGCTCGCCTGCTGCTGGCGGTTATTTTGATTTGCCGGAGGCGTGCTGATTGGCGCGTTATTCGCAGGTGCCGGTTGATTCGACAACGCCCCCGGTACGCCGCCCGGATAACCGGAACCGCTTTGCTCGCTCTCATTAAGCTGGCGTGAACGAAGCGCCGCCTGAGATTCATCACCGTTAGGGCGATACTGTTCTTCCGTTTGTTCTTTACTGGCGAAGTCCAGTTGCGCCGTGACCTGGGCGTGAATATTACCGTTACCAACAATTGGCGACAGGATCGCTTCAATACGCCGCTGAATCCGGCCTTCGACATCGCTGGCATATTTCAACTGAGCGTCATTAAGATCGCGCCCGCTGGTATTGGACTGGGTTAACAGATGTCCACCCTGATCCACCAGCGTGACGTTCCCCGGCGGCAGACCAGCAACCGCGCTGGAAACCAGATGTACAATGGCGCTAATTTGCCCTTCATCGAGTGCGCGGCCGGGTAACAGATTTACCGTCACCGATGCAGAAGGGGATTTTTGTTCACGGACGAATAAAGACGGTTTCGGCATTGCCAGATGTACGCGCGCCCCTTTTACCGGGCCGATAGTTTCGATGGTACGAGAAAGCTCGCCTTCCAGCGCCCGCTGATAATTCACCTGTTCGCTGAACTGGCTGATACCAAACTTTTCCTGATCGAGTAGTTCGAAACCGACCGCGCCGCCTTTGGGCAAACCTTGTTGCGCCAGGCGCAGACGCAGCTCGTGAACTTTATCTGCCGGAACTTCAATAGCGCCGCTGGCTTCGCTGACGCGGTAAGGAATATTCATTTGCGTCAGTTGGCTGACAATTGCGCCACCATCCTGATCGGAAAGATTGCTGAATAATGTGCGGTAGTCGGGGGCTTTCGCCCACAGGATCAGTGCGACCATGACCGCCACTGCCGCGGAACCGGCAACAATCAATGGAATTTTCGGATTCGCACGCAGGCGATTAAGCCACTCAAGAGATTTTGTCTGGGCTGCAGTCGCATTCATCGCGCACCTCGTGGCTGATTATGGACGGCGTTATTGGCAAAGTGGAACAAGACTCACTCCCGGGTCAGCAAACTCGAAAAATTGACGCTGCCATTATTTGTGCTTTCGTTTTTTTCTATCCGCCAATAAACCCGTTTTTTTGTTGCTATTTAGCGCCTTTGTCTTATTGACTTACTGGTAGGCTTTGCTACCAGAAATTATCCAGGAGACGAAAATGTCAGCGATACAGGGGATTGAAGGGGTTATCAGCCAGTTACAGGCTACGGCGATGAGTGCGCGTGCGCAGGATTCACTGCCGCAACCGACCATTAGTTTTGCCGGGCAGCTGCACGCCGCGCTCGATCGCATTAGCGATACACAAACAGCTGCCCGCACGCAGGCAGAAAAATTCACCCTCGGTGAACCCGGCGTGGCGTTAAACGATGTGATGACCGATATGCAAAAAGCCTCAGTTTCTATGCAAATGGGGATTCAGGTGCGTAATAAGCTGGTGGCGGCGTATCAGGAAGTGATGTCCATGCAGGTGTAGGTTTTGTAACCTGTTGGTAATTACATCCCATCTGCCCGCGTGGGGCATGGATGGGGCAAACTCACCCTATTTCTGGTTTAAAATGGATACCTGATCCTGAAAGTTTTCTGCCATCCACGATCCGTAAACGCGATAACATGTTTTGTCTTCGCTTTGCTCATAGGAAGAGTGAACTCTTTTGTTAGCCTGGGGTTCCTTCTGATCATTATTGTTCCTGCCTTTATCTCTTGCCACGCCAGAGCCCCCTGGATACACATACACCAGGATGAAAACGGTGAGTTGTGTTCAAACTGTAGTACAATTCTCTCCAGTATGAACAGGAAAGAATATGCTATGAACCCTTATATTTATCTTGGTGGCGCAATACTTGCAGAGGTCATTGGTACAACCTTAATGAAGTTTTCAGAGGGGTTTACACGGTTATGGCCCTCTGTTGGCACAATTATTTGCTATTGTGCATCATTTTGGTTATTAGCTCAGACACTGGCTTATATACCTACAGGGATTGCTTATGCTATCTGGTCAGGAGTCGGTATCGTTCTGATTAGTTTGCTTTCCTGGGGATTTTTTGGCCAACGACTGGACTTGCCAGCCATCATAGGCATGATGTTGATTTGTGCCGGTGTGTTAGTCATTAACTTGTTGTCACGAAGCGCACCGCATTAAAAAATAATCATCCTTGAGATAACAGGAATCTGATTTGTGCATATTATGGCTAATGTTCGGGGCAACTTTATAATTATGATTGCATTTGCGCGATCATTGCGCCTTTTTGCATAATGAGATCAATGCACATCAAATAAAATAACGATAGGTCACAACAAAGAGGTTTTTATGAAAAAACTTATCGTTTCAAGTGTATTGGCATTCATAACATTTTCTGCGCAGGCCGCAGCATTTCAGGTCACTAGTAATGAAATAAAAACAGGAGAGCAACTTACAACGTCTCATGTATTTTCTGGATTTGGGTGTGAGGGGGGTAATACATCGCCCTCATTAACCTAGTCTGGTGCTCCAGAAGGCACCAAAAGCTTTGCCGTAACTGTGTATGATCCAGATGCGCCTACAGGCAGCGGATGGTGGCACTGGACTGTTGCTAATATTCCAGCAACGGTAACATATTTGCCCGCTGATGCAGGAAGACGTGATGGTACAAAACTTCCGACTGGTGCTGTCCAAGGCCGAAATGATTTTGGCTATGCGGGATTTGGTGGAGCATGTCCTCCCAAAGGAGATAAACCCCATCATTACCAGTTTAAAATATGGGCTCTAAAAACTGATAAGATTCCTGTGGATTCTAATTCCAGCGGAGCGTTAGTTGGTTATATGCTTAATGCCAATAAAATTGCAACCGCTGAGATAATACCCGTTTATGAGGTAAAGTAGGATAAGAGTATGCTGGCAAAAGATAGGACTAACCTAAAGATTGAAGAAATACGGATGCATAAACATCATGAGATTCACAGGGTTAAGCCTCTTATGCCAGCTTTATGTCGTATCCGTCAGGGAAAAAAGTTATCAATTGGGAGACGCATAGTCTAACTGTTGATAATAATCAGATAATATTATTTCCCTGTGGATATTAATTTTATATTGCGAATTACCCAGAAGCAGGTCTTTATCTTGCAGAAATGCTTTATTATCCCATTGATCTAATTGAAAAGTTCCAAAATCTTTATGCGATAACCGATCAAATTCGTAACACGACAGGTTTCTGCTTACCTCAGAATCCCGAGTTAATATATTGTTGGGAGCAACTAAAAACATCTATTTCCCGAGGCTTCTCAACGCAAATTCAGGAACACTTAGCAATGGGCGTTCTACTTTCATTAGGAGCACATCATGTTAATTGTTTACTTTTATCAGATAGTAAACAATCATTAATAAGTCGTTGTTATAACCTAATGCTATCCGAACCTGGAACAAAATGGACAGCAAACAAGGTAGCGAGATATCTCTACATTTCTGTTTCCACATTGCATCGCCGTCTGGCAAGCGAGGGAGTAAGTTTTCAAAGTATATTGGACGACGTGAGGTTAAATAATGCGTTGTCTGCTATACAAACGACAGTAAAACCCATCAGCGAGATTGCCAGGGAAAATGGTTACAAGTGTCCTTCTCGTTTTACTGAAAGGTTCCATAATCGTTTTAAGATAACACCAAGAGAGCTAAGAAAAGCGTCCAGAGAGTAAAAGTATTTTATGAAGGAGCAACAGCATCGATTTTTATTTTGGAAAATAAATACGGCATAATCAACCTATTGGAGCCTGAACAATCCGGTGACTTCTGCGCTAATCGGGGACGTTTATAAGCACATATAATTGATACTATCTTCCTCCATCACAATTTCAGAAGTGCACGTGTGATTTTTTTGCATCCGGCGTTTGGACTATGTGGAGTTCAAGAGTGGGAAAGTTACAAGAGGTTGAGGGGATAATTAAAGGGATGCTTATGACATTAGATATCCGGATAGGTACGGATATCGTTGTTATTAAATCTAGCTCGTTGTTATTAAATCTAGTTTATACGTTAAGATGCAGCTACAGCAGAAATTGCCACTGTTAATTTTTTCATCGTGAGCCCTTTTATTTGAACTATTATTTAAAAATGATGTCACTGCACTACAAATATTCATCCAATCAATGAGATTATTTCAAGATGTAAGTTTTAGTTTCTCATTTAAATTGTGAAGTAGATCCCTATCTTTATCTGAACTGTTTCTATTGCACACAATGCATGACTATTTTGTGAACGAATATAAATTTGGTAGTTAAATTATATTAAAGGTTGTTATTTATGATTGACTCATAATTTATTTATTTAATTTAAATAGCCTAGAAATAACCATGGAAATTATTTGCATGATGTTTGTTTAGATTTATTAATGTAATTGAGGTGGTTTTATTTAATACGCAATATAGCGCCGCTTGATATTAGTTCTATTTTTTTTGCGTAAGATAGATGAGACAAACTGAGACGCATAATGGTTTGCAAGGCTCTAATACTTTGATGTTGAGGATGTGATGGGGCATGTACGGGGCATAGTACAATGATGTCCATGCTGGTGTAGATAATCTCCAGGCTTATCCGGTGCGCCGTAAAACCCCGTCCTTCAGGGCGGGGATATAAGGCGCGGTTTTCCACCTGACCAGGTGTTTGCTGTTGTTCAACGTATTGGCGGATGACGGA
>ERZ835762.1394-NODE-1394-length-13263-cov-15.677165_pt1 | contig 13263 bp, 8 predicted proteins | sample MGYA00519687_ERZ835762 | MGnify/ENA primary metagenome ERZ835762 (study PRJEB31850, sample SAMEA3708783) | human gut metagenome | biome: human gut; feature: human-associated habitat; material: faeces | place: China | collected 2014 ... | reverse complement strand
CGATTGCTGTTCTTTTCAGAAAGCGGATGCAAAGGTAAGAACTTTAAAGCATATCTTCCAAATATTTTCGGAAGTTTTTTTTATTTTTCTTTTTTCTCTTTCCTCGTCGTCTCTCTTGTCGAAAGGGAGGCAAAAAGAAAAAGGAAGAAAAACCCGGTCACCGTTTCTTGAAAGAAGAATGTCAACTCGCGCTGCTTTCGTTTTCAAAAGCGGGTGCAAAGGTAAGAACTTTAAAGCATAACTTCCAAATGTTTCGGAAGTTTTTTTTCACTTTTCTTTTCCAAGGCCGAAGTTCCGAAAGAAACCTATGGCAAAGAAGAGAAAAATGGAAGCTTACCGCTCCGTTTTACTGTCAGAATGTCAAAACATCGCCGCCTTCGTTCCCGAAAGCGGATGCAAAAGTAGCGCTTTTACGGACATCTGCAAAATATATACAAGCTTTTTTTGAGGGTTTACGTGAACTTTTTCATAACTAGCTGATTGATAGATATGTTTTAAAGCATGTTTTTTAAAGGGAAAGAAAGGCAGGAAGGAAGGGGACACATTATATATATACGCGCGCGCATCGGAATATACTAAGTTCACCCCTTGACATAGACCACAGAACGGCCGGCACCACGCTTGAGGAGCCCAAAGAGAACTGACAATAAACCTGCGAAAGGCTACATCCGGAAAGCCCGGATACTAAACGAGAACTACTGAACAACTTTTCTCACTACAGATATGTTTCTTTCTTACCACACCCGCGTTTCTTTCTTTCCACAGCTGTGGTAAGAAAAGAACATTGCTGTGGAAAGATTAGTTTTTTAGGGAAAAACAAGGTAGTACATCGCAGTTTTTTTCCTAACTCTTAGGTGTCATCTACGCATCATACAGCGACAATCAGTAGAAGCCTTTATCAAATCCACTTCTGTGCCCTACCCAAAGAACGCACAACGGCAGCAAACTCTTCCCGAGGAATGATAGCCTTATTACGTGTTTTCAAACGATTATTATAAACGGTCTGAGGTGAATAATGCAAGAATTCGGCAATCTTCACACTATCAGTGATACCTAAACGCACCAAAGCATAAATGCGCAATTCCGTATTCAGTAACTCACCATCTTTTAGCACAATCTGCTCGTCAGGATGGAGCAAGGCATTGAAGTCACTTACAAAATCCGGATAAATGTGCAAGAAGATAGCATCAAAGTTATGATAGAACTCTTTCAACTCATTCTGTGCCATAGAATGAGTATCGGTCAATGCTTTCACATCCTCCAACTGGTTTGCCTTAAGCTTACGATTGATATTTTTCCGATACTCATCCAGCTTACTGATATAATTGGAACAAATGGAAAAGACATAACCTATGTATTCCTCCTTCACATAGTTGGATTCACGAAGCTGATTATTGGTATCCCTCAACTGTTCATTCAAAGAAGTAAGCTGTACATTCGTTTCTGCCACTTGTCCGTGCATTTTCGAAAGCTCTTCCACATGCTTATTCAAGCGGTTGTTTGCCTCATTCAGCTGTTGGCGCGACTGCTTCAACCGCTTCATCTGCTTGTATATATATAGGAAGGCAAACAAGGATATCAAAGACAAGACACTGACCAGTACCAAATACATACGTAACCGCGCTTCTTGCCTCTGATTACGTTCCTGATAGATCTGATGAATGGTGTCCTGCACCGCAGAGATGCCCACTACCCTCACCCGGTTCCGATATGCCAAGGCATTCTGCAAGCAGTAACTCATGTAGACATAGGCATGGTCAATATCACCCAAACTAAAAAGTACCCCCGCCAGCTCTTCCAACGAAGCAATATCTTTATTGGAGATACGTACATCGGCCATAGCAGAATATATCAGGTAAGTCAGATAATTTTCCTGCTCATCGGACTCGCGATAAAAGCAGGCCAGCACGTAAGCATTCATGGCATCGCGCCGAGTGTCGAATGCAGAATTAAGAATTCCCTTCTGCAAACGTTCTTTAAAAACATACATACTGTCCGTACCTTGTACTACCTGCCCTTTATACCACAAGAACAAGGGGTCTTCAGGGGTAAGAACCATATTCAAAGAGTCCTTGTAAACACGCTCCAACTGTGCATAATGTTCATGCAAAGTACCCATTTCACTACCGGTATACTGATTGAAATGCGAATACAGATACAGCATTTGCCCGTAATAGTCCACTAATAATTCTTTGGGGAGCGAACCGCCTGAAACTCCGCGCAATTCATCCTGAGCTTCTTTCAACAAACCGGTGGCAGCCAACAGAAAAGACTTTTTTATCTTCCACTCCATCTGCCGGTATTTATCATTCTGCTTATAAACTATATTCAAATTGTCTACCACATAATTCATTGCAGAATCGGCGTTATAGACGCAATACTCATCATAAAGATTTTTATTCAGCCAATATCTCTCTTCCAAAGTACGCACATCCTTTTGCAGCTTGTGCAACTGGGCAATCTTCGCCTCTTTAAGCATAGCAAACGTGTTTTTTTGCGCAATCAGAGAGTCAAGGCGCACCAGCAGTTCTTTTATCTTTTCACTGTAAGGTGCCGCATTCAGAAAGGTACACCCCATCAGTAAAAATAGTAAAGCTATGATTTTTCTTTTCATTTCTATTATTTATATAAAGCTGAGAGCACAAAGATAAATTAATCTATCTAAACATAAGCTACTTCTACCCTAAAAAGTACATGAAAGTTAAGAGGTATTTCGACCATTTACAGCGATAAAACAACATATACAGACCTCCTTCCATAGTAGCTGACCTTTACTTTATACAGCAATCAGCAAGAATATAACTCGCTATATATGTGGCATTTACATTTTATTCCGACTTACTTCTATACATTACCCGCCTATCGGACGAATAAGGTTGTCCACTATCTTTGCAACAGAGAAAGAAAAGTGTACTATAGAAAACATCCAATCTCTATTAGAACATACTTTTCTAAAATAAATTAAATCTTTTAATTAAAGTACTATGAGAATGATTACAAGAAATCTTCTTACGCGGAGTTACAAGCTCCTTCTGACATTACTCGTACTGCTAATGTCAACAAATGCATTTGCCCAACGATTGACAGCTACGGGTAAAGTAGTAGATGCCGCAGGCCTGGAGGTCATTGGTGCATCTGTATTGGAAAAGGGAACAACCAACGGTGTTGTTACCAATCTGGATGGGGAGTTTTCCCTGAGTGTAGGACAGAATGCCACACTGGTAATATCCTTCATCGGCTACAAAACGATAGAGGTAAAAGCAGCCACCAACATGAATATCACATTGCAGGAAGACAACGAACTGCTGGACGAAGTGGTAGTTATCGGTTATGGAAGTGTGAAGCGTAAAGACGTAACCACTGCCGTATCTACGGTTTCTACAAAGGATTTGGACCAACGCCCCATTGTATCGGCAGCCCAAGCCCTACAAGGTAAAGCAGCCGGTGTGTCGGTTATGCAGCCCAGCGGCGAACCGGGCGGTGGTATGAGTATCCGCGTACGTGGTACCACCTCATTCAATGGTAGCAACGACCCGCTCTACGTAGTGGATGGTGTACCTGTAGACAATATCAACTTTCTCTCTCCCAACGACATTGAAAACCTCTCTATTCTGAAGGATGCCTCATCAGCAGCCATCTACGGTTCGCGCGCAGCCAACGGTGTGGTATTGATTACTACCAAGAGCGGCTCGGCAGGCAACGCCAAAGTAGCATTGAACGTACAATATGGCATGACAAAAGTAGGCAAGAGCATGGAAGCACTGAATACAGAACAGTACCGCGAATTGCAAGAAGAAATCGGGGCTGTAAATCCAACTGTTCTTGAAGGGCTGACCGACCAGACAGACTGGTTTGACGAGGTTTACAAGACCGGACAAACCCAGAATTACCAAGTGTCCGTATCAAACGGAAATGAAAAGATGAAATACTTCCTCTCTGCCGGTTATCTGGATGAAAAAGGTATTTTGGAAGGAACATACTTCAAGCGGTATAGCTTCCGCGCCAATATCGACAACCAAATACGCAGCTGGCTGAATGTAAGTGCCAATATCTCCTACTCCGACAACATCGGAAACACCGGCATCATCTCCGGTACGGGTGCCAACCGTGGTGGTGTAGTCCTCTCGGTCATCAACACTCCGACCTATGCTCCTATTTGGGATCCTGAAAAACCGAATCAATACAATAAGAACTTCTATGGAGTGAACATCATGAACCCGATGGAAAACCTGGCCCGCCAGAAAAACAACAAGAACAAGGAAAACCGCCTCATCGCATCCGGAGCCGCTACCATCAGCTTCCTGCCCAACCTAAAGTTGAAATCATCTGTAGCCCTGGACCGCCGTAACGGTGTAAGCACCACATTCCTCGATCCAATATCGACCACCGACGGACGCAACAGCTTCGGTACAGCCTCTGACAACCGGAATATGAATACCGTGTTGGTTTTCGATAATATATTGACTTACAATACCAATATCAAGAAGCACGGCATCGACGTAATGGCAGGTTCTTCCTATACCAAATCGGACTATACCAACAGCTGGATAAACGGCTCACATTTCCGGGACGATAAAATACAGACCCTGAACGCTGCCAATAAAATTTCATGGGACGGTACCGGAACAGGAGCTTCACAGTGGGCCATCTCTTCCTATTTCGCCCGTGTGTCCTACAACTATGACAGCAAGTACATGCTTACCATGAACATGCGTGCCGACGGTTCATCCAAGCTGCATCCCGACCATCGCTGGGGTATTTTCCCCTCCTTCTCGGCTGCATGGCGCATTTCGTCGGAAAAGTTCATGAAAGACATCGCTTGGATTGATGACTTGAAGCTCCGCGGTGGCTGGGGACAGACCGGTAACCAAAGCGGTATAGGCGATTACTCGTATCTGCAACGTTACAACATCAACCGCATACCCTGGTTTGAAGAAGGTAACGACCATGCAGTTCCCGGTATCAGCCAGGCCAACCTGAGAACAAGTGACCTGAAATGGGAAACTACCAACCAGACGAACATCGGTCTTGACCTGACTGTACTGAACAACAGACTAACCTTCAGCATGGACTACTATTACAAGAAAACTACAGACATGTTGATGAATGTAAGTCTGCCTGCTGGTGCGGCAGCAACCACCAGCATCACCCGTAACGAAGGCGAGATGACCAACAAGGGATTCGAGTTCGCCATCAACTCCCATAACCTGACCGGCGAGTTTTCTTGGGATACAGACTTCAACATTTCTTTCAATAAGAACAAGCTGACCAAGCTGTCATTGCAGAAAATCTATACAGCAGCAAGCAGTGCCGAGGTGGTGAAAGAAAATATCGTACGCAATGAGCCCGGACGTCCTTTGGGTGGTTTCTACGGTTACATCAGCGACGGCGTAGACCCTGAAACCGGTAACCTGATCTATCGCGACCTTAACGAAGACGGCAAGATTTCCACTTCCGACCGTACCTATATCGGCGACCCGAACCCCGACTTCATCTACGGATTGACAAACACCTTTACATGGAAAGACCTCAGCCTGAGCATCTTCATCCAGGGAAGCTACGGAAACGACATCTTCAATGTGTCCCGTATGGAAACCGAAGGCATGTACGACGGCAAAAACCAGTCAACGGAAGTATTGAAACGCTGGAGAATTCCCGGACAGATTACGAATGTCCCGAAAGCCAACTTCAACATCAAGAACTCCACTTACTTTGTAGAAGACGGCAGCTACCTGCGTGTCAAAGACATTTCACTCTCTTACAACATCCGTTGCCGCCAGTTCAAGAAATGGGGTATCAGCCGCGTACAGCCCTATTTTACCGCCAGCAATTTGCTGACCTGGACCAGCTATTCAGGTATGGATCCTGAAGTGAACCAATATGGCAACAGCGGTTCTGTACAGGGCATCGACTATGGAACTTACCCGCAGAGCAAATCATTCGTTTTCGGTATCAATGTTGAATTCTAAAAAAGGAAGAAATAACTTATGAAACTAAACCATATATATATATATAAAAGTATAGCTTGCGGTGTATTGTTGGCAATGACCGCAACCTCATGTGACTTGGACTATAATCCGGTAGACACCTACTCGGATGTAACGGAAGGAGTGAACAAAACTGATGAAAAGCCTATCTTCAATAGTGTGCAAGACGTGGAAACTTCAATGGTAACCCTTCACAAAAAATTTCGTGACCAGCAGGAGCACTGGTATGTCGACAAACTGCTTATCGGTGACGCTCATTCCGATAATGCCTACGCCGGAACAACGGGGGCCGAAGTGGTGCCTTACGAAACCAACTCCATTGAAGGCTCTAATTCTGTACTAAAACGTGACTGGGACCGTTTCTTAGGCGACATTGCCGTTGCCAACCGCATCATCGTGGGCTGTGACCAGCTCAAGGCACTCAGTGAAAGTGAACGCGGCAAGTATCAGTCACAAGCCAAGATATTCCGTGCCATGGTCATGTTCGATATGGTACGCTTATGGGGTAACTTCCCGGTCATCACTACCGTGGGCGGTGACATTACCGAAGACAACGTAGAAGAAATGTACCCGACCTATTTTCCTCCACAGAATACGGCTGAAGAGGCTTACGCCCAAATAGAGAAAGACCTGACTGAAGCAGTGGAAAACCCCAACACACCGACAAACGACACATCAGACAAGAGCATACTTACCAAATCGGTGGCACGTGCCATGCTTGCCAAGGTCTATGCAGAAAAACCTCTGCGCGATTATGCAAAGGTTATCAAATATGCCGATGAACTTGCTGCCGACGGCTTCGACCTCGTGGAAGACTTCAGCGACCTTTGGGCGTATGATACGGAAAAAAAAGACTGCCGGGTACGCAATACCAAGGAGGCAATTCTCGAAGCCCACTTTCCTCCCGGCTCCGGCAACTGGTGTACTTGGATGTTCGGCCGTAACTTGAGCAACTGGGATGAAAGTTTCACCTGGGCCAAATGGATTACCCCTTCCCGTGACCTTATCCGCCTCTATGAAGAGCAAGGAGACACGAAACGTTACAATGAATCTGTTGTATGGTATGACTGCGGATGGAGCAACTATTATCCGGCAGACCATTATGCCTTCATGTACAAATGCCGCTCTGCGTTCAACAGCATTATCTATCTGCGATATGCCGATATCCTGCTCCTCAAAGCCGAAGCAAAAATTATGGGAGAGGCTCCCGACCTGAACGGTGCAGCCGACATCATCGACCGCATCCGCAACCGCGCCGGACTGGGCAAACTTCCACAAAGCACCCGCAGCAGTAAAGAAGCATTGCTCCAAGCTTATATGGACGAACGCCGCATGGAGCTTGCCTTTGAAGGACAGCGCTGGTACGACCTTTGCCGCCTCAATAAGGTAGAAGAAGTGATGAACTCCGTTTACGCCAAAGACAGCGGCCGCCATGCACAAGAAAATCTGTTCAATGAGAACTCCTATCTGCTGGCTATTCCCCAAGGAGCCATCGACCAGAACGAAAATCTGATACAGAACCCGGGCTATTAATACTAATGAGTAATATAAAAATCAATTGAATATGAATTTAAGAAATATATTCACTACCGCATTAGGCTGCTTCACCATACTGGCAGCCTGCGGCAATGACAATGACAGTAACATCACCCCTACACCGGAACCCAAGCCAGACCAACCCACGGAAGAGGCAAAGGATGTTACCCTCTATGTAACGAACACCAGTCGTACTTATGATTTGACAAAGTCCGGGCTGGCCTTCGGCACCGGAAGCAACATGTCACCTTCTACCGTGACACTTGACCCTGCCACCCGCTATCAGGAAATGGACGGTTTCGGTGCAGCCATCACCGGCTCTACCGGTTACAACCTGATGCAGATGACACAAGAGAACCGCACGAAGTTTCTGACTGAAACATTCTCGGACAAAGAAGGCTACGGCTTCAGCTATGTACGTATTGCCATCGGTTGTTCCGACTTCTCATTCAGTGAATTCACTTGCTGTGACGAAAAGGGGCTTGAGCACTTTGCCCTTCCGATGGAAGACACCAAATATGTGATTCCTATATTGAAGGAAATTCTGGCAATCAATCCTGCCGTCAAAATAATTGCCGCTCCCTGGACATGTCCGAAGTGGATGAAAGTGAAAAGCCTGGAGGAACGTGTACCCTTTGACTCATGGACCAGCGGACACTTGAACCCCGAATATTACAGAACGTATGGCGACTATTTCGTAAAATGGATACAAGCTTTCGAAAAGGAAGGCATCAAAATCCACGCTGTGACTCCGCAGAACGAACCGCTGAACCACGGTAACTCAGCATCCTTGTTCATGGGATGGGAAGAAGCCCGTGACTTCATCAAGACCGGCCTGGGCCCTGCCTTCAAAGAAGCCGGAGTTACTACAAAGATTTATGTTTTCGACCATAACTACAACTACGACAATCTGGCCGACCAAAAAAGTTACCCTACCAAGATTTATGATGATGCGGAAGCCTCACAATACATTGCGGGCGCTGCCTACCATAATTATGGCGGTAACCGTTCTGAGTTGCTGAATATCCACAAACTCTATCCCAACAAGGAACTGCTTTTTACGGAAACCTCCATCGGTACTTGGAACTCCGGTCGCGATTTGGAAGCACGCCTGCTTAACGATATGGAAGAAATAGCATTGGGAACAGCCAACAACTGGTGCCGCGGCACCATTGTGTGGAATCTGATGTTAGACAGTGACCTGGGACCGGTAAGCCCCTCAGATGGTTCTTGCAAGACCTGCTACGGTGCAGTGGATATTGACAATACAAACTATTCTAAAATTGTCCGTAATTCCCATTATTACCTTATCGGGCACATGTCTTCAGTCGTGAAACCGGGAGCTGTACGTATCGGAACGACCGGTTACACAGCCAACGGAATCACCTACTCCGCCTTCGAGAATACGGACGGTACCTATGCATTCGTATTGGCAAACAACAATGCAGATGCCAAGCGAATCACCGTAAGCGACGGCACACACTACTTTTCCTACGAAGTTCCGGCCAAAGCAGTCGTTTCTTACCGTTGGAAAAAATAAAACTAATAATTTAAACAGAAGATTATAATGAAAAGCTTAAAATACTATCTAATGGCATTGGCAGGCATAGCCATGCTGAATGCTTGCAGCGATGACGATCCGGTTCCCGGCAACCCGACAATGGACTTTCAGGCAGAACCTTCTTCAGCCTTGTTCGGAGACAGTCTGCCTTTTACAATCAAGGCATCGGACGCAGATGTACCCCTTTCCACGTTAAAAGCGCGGTTATACTTCAGCGACGAAATGGTGTCAGAGACTATAATCCGTACAAAAGTAAACGGTCAAGACTATACCGGGAAAATATATGTTCCCTATCTGGCAAATATTCCCAACGGAACAGCTACATTGAAGTTCATTCTGCAGAACATCAATTTCACAATTACAGAGAAAAGCTATGACGTGGCGCTGAGTCGTCCGGACTTCCCCTACCTAACTCTGATTTCCGGAGACCAAGAATACCGCATGGAAAAAGTCGCAGCCAATCAGTATAGCGTGACCGGTGAATTTGCACAAAAAGTGAAAGGTTACATCAAAGCTCCTAAAGTAGGCGCCAACGGGAATGAAATCAACTTCGGATGGAGCAACGGTGCCATTACACAAGGTACCTCCAGTGAAATTACCTTCTCCAATCTGTCAGCTGGAGAATATTCCATCTCCTTCAATACGTTGACTTATGCAGCCGCTCCTTTCGTGAAACTACTGCTGAACGGTTCTGAAATGGAGATGGTGGATGATGACCATTACAGCATCGACCTCAATCTGAAGCAAGGGGACAACATCACTGCAGACATTCCCAACTTCGACCAATATTGGATAGACCCCGACTTCTTCGAAAAGAATGAAGACGGTTCGCTGAAGTTCCTGCCCATCGATGGAACTTATCGCGTCATTGCCAACCTGGCCCTGAATTATCTGGAAGTATTGAAAATGAACGGAACAAGCACCGCCACTCTGAACGATGACGGAACCGGCGCCCTTTGGATTATCGGTGACGGTATCGGTAAACCTTCCGTAGCGACCAATGCCGTAGGTTGGACTACAGAAAAAGGTCTCTGCATGTCACAGATTGAAGCGAAGAAGTATCAGGTAACAGTAGTAGCGGGAGAGCAAATCAAATCTGATGACATCAACTTCAAGTTCTTCCACCAGCAAGGTTGGGGAGGTGAATATAAAAACGATGCCTTGTCTACCACCAGTGACTTAGTATTTATAGGTGACGGTACCAACGGACGTGATGCCGGCAACTTGGGCCTCGTAGAAGGCAAAAGCCTGGAAAACGGTGTCGCTTACCGGTTCACAGTTGACGTAACGGCAGGTGTCTCTTCGGCAGTTCTGACAGTAGAAAAGGTAGAAAGATAGACGGATAACGCAGAAGATTAACTAAATGAGAAAGGGGCTGGCTCTATAAAAGAGTTCAGCCCCTCTTGTTTATGCAGAATATATGTTCCGGATTTAGCTTAAACCTTCTTTCGCCTCCTCTTGTGGAATACGTACCGAAGTGTAAAGCTCAAGAATGGCGGCTATCGTCAGAGACACAATCCATTCATTGCCCCTTGTAAAGAGCATGAATGCCCCCGTAAGCACCAGCAAAAGCGCACCGAATATTTGCTGTCGGCGCAGGCGTTTGACAGTGGGGCTTTTACATTTGGACGGAGAATTAATTTGGGCCAAAGCAACCATCGTAGCGCCGATAGTATATACATAAGGTGAAAGAGGCCAGCCCGTGATATAAACGGCAGCTCCTGCCAAGAGCATCACGGCCCCTACTGCGAAAAGGGCAGGTATCAGTTGTTTCATTCTTCTATATCTTCTTCAAATACATAAATATCCTCATTGGGCTTTTTCATCAGATACTTCTCACGGGCAATCCGTTCGATGGCACCGGAGTCGACGGCAAGCTCATTGAGCCGTTCGGTATTCTCCTCGTATTCCTTGCGGTACTTTTCTATTTCATCGCGCAGACGGCTTTCTTCCCGGGCGTAACCCAAACGGCGTACAACACTGTTCTCATCCAGGAACCCGATAATTACAGCAAACAACGCAAGCGTAATCAGATATTTATGCTTGCGGACAAAAGACCAAAGAGAAGCAAGTTTATCCATCTCGTTATCTACTATTTAGCAATTTATCATTCATGATGGAGCTTGTCCATCATATAACTTCACGTCACAAAGATAAGAGGAATAACCGAAAGATTTCTTTTTTTTGTGTACATTTGCACAAAAAGCAAAGAATATCCCAAATATGGAAAACTATATCGTATCTGCACGGAAATATCGTCCCTCGACCTTTGAGTCCGTAGTAGGCCAACGTGCACTGACCACTACCTTGAAGAATGCCATTGCCACCGGAAAACTGGCGCATGCCTATCTTTTTTGCGGTCCAAGAGGCGTGGGAAAAACAACTTGTGCCCGTATCTTTGCTAAAACAATCAACTGCATGAGCCCCACAGCAGACGGCGAGGCATGCAACCAATGTGAATCCTGCACTGCCTTCAATGAGCAGCGCTCCTACAATATCCATGAGCTGGATGCCGCCTCAAACAACTCTGTGGATGACATCCGCCAATTGGTGGAGCAGGTACGCATTCCACCTCAGATAGGCAAATACAAAGTATATATCATTGACGAGGTACATATGCTGTCCGCCTCGGCTTTCAATGCTTTCCTGAAAACACTGGAAGAGCCTCCACGCCATGCCATATTCATCCTTGCCACTACCGAGAAGCACAAGATATTGCCCACCATCCTTTCACGCTGCCAAATATATGATTTCAGCCGGATTGGTGTGGAAGATACCGTAGCACACCTCGCATATGTCGCCTCCAAAGAAGGTATCACTGCTGAACCGGAAGCGTTGAATGTCATTGCCCTCAAAGCAGACGGCGGTATGCGCGACGCACTATCCATCTTCGACCAGGTGGTAAGCTTCACCGGAGGACACATCACCTATAAGAGCGTGATTGAAAACCTCAATGTGCTGGACTATGAATACTACTTCAAACTAACCGGATTCTTTCTTGAGAACAAAATCAGTGACGCGTTGCTATTACTGAATGATGTGCTCAACAAAGGCTTCGACGGCAGCCACTTCATCACCGGACTTTCATCCCACCTGCGCGACTTGCTTGTCAGCAAAGACCCGGCGACACTGCCGTTGCTTGAAGTGGGCGCAAGCATCCGCGAACGTTACCAAGCACAAGCACAGCAATGCCCCCTCCCTTTTCTTTACCGTGCCATGAAGCTCTGCAACGATTGTGACCTGAACTACCGTGCCAGTAAAAACAAACGGCTACTGGTAGAGCTCACTCTGATACAAGTGGCACAACTGACCGCCGAGGAGGACGACGGTGCCAATGGGCGCAGCCCTAAACAAGCTATAAAACCCATATTCACGCAGCCTGCCGCCGCTCAGCAGCCACAGGCCACTGCTGCCATGCCCCAACAAACCGTACAGCCGGCAGTACAGACAAACAGCACTCCCCAACCTGCTGCCACGCAGCATAGTAATGCAACAACTCCACATGTCACACCTGCTGCCGTATTAATGGCGCAAGGGAGAGAAGAGAAAAAAATTCCGGTCATGAAAATGTCCGGATTAGGGGTCTCCATCAAACGCCCCCATATAGAAGAGGAACAAAGAAACCCTTCATCTAACCCTACTGCCGCCCACCAAGCAGCACAACCGGAAGAAGACTACATCTTCAATGAAAGGGATTTGAACTATTACTGGCAGGAGTATGCCGGACGTATGCCCAAGGAGCAAGTAGCCATAGCCAAGCGCATGCAGAACATGCGCATCACTTTAATAAATGACACAACTTTTGAGGCTGTGGTAGACAATGAAATCGTTGCCAAGGAATTTACCGGCATGATACCCACTCTGCAAAATTACCTACGTACCCGGCTAAAGAACCGCAAAGTCACCATGACTGTCCGGATTAGTGCTCCTACTGAAAAGGTACGTGCCTATGGACGCGTTGAAAAATTCCAAATGATGGCACAAAAGAACAGTGCACTATTACAACTAAAAGAAGAGTTTGGTTTGGAACTCTATTAATCCCTTCCAATCGTCTGCATAAAGTTGCTAACAAATTGAGTATAAAGGATAAAAAAACATCTATTTAATTTTTTATTTATTCATTTATCACTAGTGTCCACTAAAAATTTTTTGGTCACTAGTCGGTTAAAAATTAAATAA
>ERZ835762.1392-NODE-1392-length-13307-cov-9.855041_pt1 | contig 13307 bp, 9 predicted proteins | sample MGYA00519687_ERZ835762 | MGnify/ENA primary metagenome ERZ835762 (study PRJEB31850, sample SAMEA3708783) | human gut metagenome | biome: human gut; feature: human-associated habitat; material: faeces | place: China | collected 2014 ... | reverse complement strand
AAAATCCTTGTGTCCCCGGTTCGATTCCTGGTGGCACCACTATCGATTCGGTAATTTCTCGGAACCCATTGAAATTCAGTCATTTCAATGGGTTTTCTTTTATACTCCAATACGCAAATTCTAGCCGATTCGAGTATCTGGAAATGTCCCATTCGGTGGCTTTTTCAGAGTCCCTTTAAAAAACCACCGATTGCACTATATTTCACTCATTTACAATAATTTGCGCCAATCATTTTTAGGAGCAAAAACATACTTTTGCATACCTGCTTGAATGTAATGGAAACAGCGAAAAAAGAAAAGCAAAAAAGATTCTTCCTTTACTGACAAATATAAGATGAAGGAAAACAAAGAGAATCTTAAAACTAAAAAAAACGGTGGTTTTTCAGACCATGTCTACCAAAAAGCCACCGATTTTAACTTTTTTACCGACTTCCAACTCATCTTTCAAGTTGACAGAATAACTAATTGTATTTACCAACTTAAAGAAAAAAGGTTATGAAACAAGGAACAATGAAGATTCTGTTTTTCGTTCTCAAAACGAAATTATTAAAAAATGGTGAAGCACCTATTCTAATGAGAATCACAATTAACGGTCAATACGAAGAAACACGAATCCAAAGAAGCGTTCCTCTCAAACTGTGGAACGCAGCCAAAGGATGTAGTAAAGGAAAAGACCGGGCTTCCAATGAACTCAACAGTTATTTATCTGAATTAGCCACGCGAGCATTGGAAAAGTATAAGGAACTTATACTGGAGCAGGCAATATCCACTCCCTCCTTAATATTAAAACGTGTATTCGGTAAGGATACGGAAATGCGTACCCTGCTTGGAGCAATACGACAAGAAATCAAGGAGATGGAGAAAGTTGTGAATATTGACTATGCACCAGTGACCATCAACCGTTACAAAAATGTACTGAAAAAACTCGAAAATTCCATTCCTACATTTTATGACAAAGAAGATATTACTTTCCATGAACTCACTCCGGAATTCATAAAAGCCTTTGACCTTCATTTAAAAACAGAAGTCGGTTTATGCCGCAACACTATTGTACGATATATGAAATGTTTCAAGAAAATCACAAATATGGCACTGGCAAAAGGTTGGATGAAGAAAGATGCGTTTTATGGATACAAAATGGAACAGGATGAAACAGCTCCTGTATTCCTCACATATGACGAATTACAGACCGTTATGAATAAGGAATTCACTATACCCCGACTGGCACTGGTACGGGATATTTTCATTTTCGCCTGTTTCACCGGTCTGGCATTTGTCGATGTGTCCACGCTCAAAAAAGAAGATATGGTGCAAGATAATAATGGAGACTGGTGGATCAGAAAAGGAAGAATCAAACTGATGCATCGGCGTAAAGCATCTTCAATCTGTAACATACCTCTACTTCCCGTTCCGCTTGCCATACTAAAAAAGTATGAAAATAATCCTGTCTGTATCAAAAAAGGATATTGTCTCCCAGTTCCCTGCAATCAGAAAATGAACAGCTATCTCAAAGAAATAGCAGATTTCTGCGGGATTAAAAAAAATATCACCACTCATACTGCCCGGCATACATTCGGGACTACCATTACGCTCGCTAACAATGTACCCCTACAAGATGTATCGGTTATGCTTGGGCATGCTTCCACACGAATGACGCAACATTACGCACGAGTAATGAATGCAAGCCTAAAGAAATCCATGATTCATGTTAAGGAGCAATTGACACAATAAATTAACGTGAGTTCGACAAATTCAAAATAAGGCAAGCTGTATATCAATTGTTCTCGTAACATTGATACACGGCTTCTTTGGAAAACAGCAGTATGCTGCGATTGCACCCAAGAGGTTGACAATGAAATTATCAAAGGTTCTATGTCTTGAATGTTCCACTTGTGATATATTCCTGAGTTCGTCATTAACGGTTTCTATAATGGTTCGTTTCCTAAGAAGGAGTTTGTCTGAAAGTGACATCAACGTTCCTTTCATATTGCTTTTTAACTTGGTTATAAGCTGTATGCCATTGACAAACAATCTTTGAAAGAGGTTCTTGCATACCCGTAAAGGAGTACTGTCAACGAAACTGATGCCTGTACATTTGCCTAAAAGTATCTTTTTGATAAACAAAGCCAACGGGATGGCCACCTCTTTTCCAATTCCACAAAGCGGTTATAAGAGACAGCCTTTGAAAAAAGGTGGCGCATATACATGCAGACCTTTTCTTGATAGAAATGAGGCTGTCTCAAAATAGAAAAATGAGGCAGCCTTACTTATAATCTGTAAGTTGAAGTATAAGAATCCCCTTATTTTAGCCTTATTTCCTTATAAGAAAGGGCAAAATAAGGAGATTTTTTCTAAAGAGATTTCAATCTATAAGTTTTTCGTTCTTGAAATTCTATTTTGAGACAGCCTCTTTCTATTTACACAATCAGATGGATAGTCCCATCCCGATATTAGGACATCATCTTCATATGCCATCGTATTTTTTTAAGACATTTATTGAATATCCCTATATTGATATAATAATCAACAACTTATAAAGTCATTTCTGTGATAATCTACGATAATTCGCGTTAATCTTGTGTTTTATTATTCATTATAAACCCATACACATTACCGGCAAAATCTGTTACATACAAAGCGTTTCCCGCAATAGATACTGTAGAAAATATGGGTACACCGGTTTGGTATTTCCACAGCAGTTTGCCATTTATACGGTTCAATGCATACAGTATTCCGTCAGAAGCCCCAAAGAAAATAGTATCTCCAACCAACACTGGACTAGTCTCTACAGTTGAAGATGATGGTTTAGAATAAGGAGATGTATAAATCAAAGCGGGGTTTGTTTTAAAATTCCATTTCTCTTCTAAGGTCTGCTTGTCTAAAGCTATGACTCCATTAGTAGCTGTTCCAAATATTATCTCGGATCCAGTGACTAAAGGAGTTGAATTCACATTGACCGAACAATTCAATTTTTTACGTACTATAATCTCACCGTTCTTTGAATTCAAGATAAAAAAGGAACGGGAAGAAAGAAGATAGAGATTCTCTCCTTCCCAAGCAACAGAGGCCGAACGATATTTTAATTCTGCATCTTTATTCTCCCACAACAACTCACCATTAACAGCATTATTGGCATACAACCCCTTCCAGTTTGCATGCCCAATCAGAATACTATGTCCAAGAGAAAGTGTTGCCACGCATCCTTCCCCCCTGCTCCAAGCTCCATTCTTCCAAATAAGTTCCCCCGTAGCTGCTTTCAAGGCACATAATGATTTTCCTGTACCGGCATATACTATATCCGAAACAGCAACCAAACCGTCATTCAAAGGAGGAAGTACACCGATATTTAAATCTTTTTCCCAAACCAATGTCCCAGTTTCTGCTTGAATCGCATATAGGTAACCATGTACATCTTGGGCAAAGACCAGTCCATCAGCAATCGCAATACTACTGCGTACAGAGCCACGAAGTGAATACCGCCAACAGACTGTTCCATTTTGCGCATCCATACACACTACAGCCGCTTTCCCCGATTCATTATCATCGACCGATGCCGTAAATAGACGTTTCCGATATACCAAAGGAGCAGACATAAAAATAGAAGCGCCTACATTTTTAATCCATGACAACCGCAAAGGCAATTGTTTCCTTTCAGGCTTTTCATAAAAAAACGAACGCCTGCATCGCCTTACCTCTCCATTATTGAAAAATGCCTCCACTATTACAGTAAGCTGCCGATGTTCCCATTGAGAAAGCAAAGGAATTTCCGCATACCAATTGAAATCACTCTGACGTTTCAAAAGATTGGAGGAAAGAACTTTTTTACCTTCCGATTCACACCAATAACGCATGGTTCGTATTGGGGAAACCGTAGAGTAGGCATTGACGGACAAAGGAATCTTTCCGGAAGGAAGTGTTGGCAGCTGTCCATTCTCCAACGAAACAATATGTAATGAAGGAGACAGATAACTGTATCGGAACTCGGACGCCACGTTTCCCTCTGTATCAACAGTCAGTACACGAAAAGCAGAAGGTGCATGGTCAATACCACCACAAGCAGGCGTAGAGGTACAGATAGTATACACCCCTGTCACTTTATGCTTATGCACATGATTTACGTGCCAGTGACCGTACAACCAAGCTTTCAATCCCATAGCCGGTAAATCTATATACTCCGTATCACTCATACCATATTTAAAAGCTACCGTATCTTCCGGCAGGCTATGATTGAAAACAATGATCGACTTCTCCTTGCCTACATAAGCAAGATCATTTTTCATCCAGCGATATACATCTTCCTTAGTATACTCCGGTAAATAATCTCCATGAAGCATAGGTGTCATTATGTAATGTGTATTCCCCACATCAAATGAATAGAATACCGGTCCGTAGAGTTTCTCGAAAAGTTCTTCCCCATAAGCACCTTTCACCAAGTCATGATTGCCTATTCCATAAAAGATTTGCGTGTCTTCCATCAAAGCGGTATTCAGCAAGCCTATATGACTGTTCAGTCCCGATTCATAACAAATATCCCCTGTATGCACGATAAAAGCTATTTTCTCATTGGCCGAATAGTCACGGAGATTATCCACCCACGCTTGATTCCCTTCTTTTCCACGTATTTCTGTATCAGAGATATGTATAAACCGGTGACTACCGTCAGCTTGAATTCCTCCATAACAAGGATATACCGGAAAATCGTATTCCGTACGACCGTTCTCTATCCGGTAATAGTAGGCATTATCAGTCTTATATCCGGAAGGAGTAGTAATAAACAGAAAATGCATACGGGAATGTCCGGGCAATTGATATGCGCCATTTGAATCTGTCTGTACCACATTTAACCCATCGGAAACAGAGACCCGATGCAATCGTTTTTCACCTTCATCGAGGAGACCATTTCTGTTCTCATCAACGAAAACCTTTCCTGTATATTGAGCCATAGCTTGTAAAGTCATACTACCCAGCAAACCAATAGCCATACAGTATTTCATGTATCTACTCACCTTTAGCCATTTGAATACTGACATCAGTCTGCCCCTCTACTTCTATTGTTTTATCGGCAAATCCTTTTTTCGAGAAAATAAGTCTGCCATTATCTTTCACCTTGATAGTATATGTGCCCCGATAGTCAGTCAACGCACTTTCACCGGATTCTTCGGACTGGACTTTCACTCTGGCAAGCGGAGTTGCCTGTATATCACGGACAGTTCCTTTTACTTGAATCACTTTTCCATCTGTCCGTGATTTGAAAGAAGTACCGGACACCGTCTGTCCTCCCTTTCCGGAAGAACCGATATACACCGGAAGGTTGAAATAAATCCGGTCGGAAGAAGTACCTACCTGTAATTCAAATTTGCCCGATTCGAGATAACGATTGCCCAAATCATCTGTCAGATAAAATTCATGAACAGGAATCATTATAGTCGTTTCCCGTGTCTGTCCGGGAAGTAAATCTACTTTTCTGAAACCTTTCAACTGCTTCACCGGTGTCATCACCGAGCTGACCACATCTCGCATATATACCTGTATCACCTCTTTCCCGGTTCTTTTCCCCGTATTTTTCAATTGAACAGTCACACAAACGGTATCATTAGCCTGATAGAGTTCCTTATCTGTAACAGCTTTCAGATATTCAAATTGAGTATAGCTCAATCCATATCCAAATGCCCATAGCGGGGAACTATTTGAGAAAACATAATCTCTTCCCGGCTTTTCATAAATTCCCGGCTCTTTATAATATCCTTTATCCGTAGGCAAATAGTTATAATAGACAGGGAGATGCCCCGTACTTTGCGGAAATGAAAAAGTCAGTTTTCCGGAAGGGTTCACATTGCCAAACAAAATATCCGCAATAGAGTTTCCTTCCTGTTCGCCAGCATACCATTGCGCCAATATCGCCGGAATATTCTCTTTCACCCAAGGTATGGCAAAAGGCTTTCCTGCCACCAATATAACAACCACCGGCTTTCCCACAGCAAAAACCTCACGTATTAATTGTTCTTGTGCACCGGTCAAAGAGATATCACTCAAATCGATTCCTTCTCCGCTAGTAGACGGCTCTTGAGTATGACGTACGAACGCTGTACTCGAACTCCCCACAAATATCAAAGCAACATCACTATGACGGGCAGCATCCACAGCCTCCGCTATCCCCGAAGTATCCAAAGAAGCCAAAGAACATCCTTTAGCATAGTTGATTTTCACCCTATCACCCAACAAGTTTTTGATTCCTTGAAGCGGTGTCACTCCATCTTCTTTCTTTTTACTCCAGGTATAATCTCCAAATTGTACATTATCCGCATTAGGACCAATCACCGCTACTGACTTCAAATTCCGAACATTCAGCGGCAACAACTGTCCATCGTTCTTCAGCAATACGGTCGATTCGTCTGCAATCCTACGTGAAAGTTTCACACTTTCTTTCGAACGGAGAGGAAGCCGATAGACTGCTTGTTCCTGATAGGGATCTTCAAATAACCCCAATTCAAATTTAGCACGAAGCACTCGTCTCACGGCCTGATCGATATAGCTGATATCAAACTCTCCATTCCGTATTTTATCAGCCAGCACTGCATAGCAAGAGCTGGAAGCCTCCACGTCCATTCCGGCGGTCAAAACCTGCCGGGCCGCTTCGAAATCATCCACCGCCGTCTTATGGAAAGTCTTCAGCATACTGACAACTCCCCAATCCGAATAAACATATCCCCGGAAACCAAATCTATTGCGCAAAATATCCGTCAGCATAAAACGAGAAGCAGAATTAGGAATTCTATTCCAAGAATTATAACTGGACATGACAGCCATAATTTCAGTTTCAGCAAGCACAGCCTCAAATGGTTTCAAATAAATATCAAATAAATCACGTACACCACACTCCACCGAAGCCAGATTCAATCCACCCAAAGGATTACCATGCGGACCGTAATGCTTCAACATCGGAGAAATTCCATGTTCCATATATCCTTTTACCTCAGCAACCGCCATCTTTGAACAAAGGAAAGGATCTTCACCAAAAGACTCTTCTACACGTCCCCAACGTAAATCACGTACAACATCAATACAAGGTGCCAACACTTGCTTCACTCCCATCGTATTCAGTTCGCCTGCAATATGTTTAGTCTTTTCGTAAGCCAGTTCTGGATTGAAAGTACTCCCCATCGCGATATTCTGAGGGTAGATAGTTGTTCCCTCATGCACCACTCCATGCAAAGATTCGGCAACCGGAAATCCGGGAATACCCAGACGTGTTTTTTCTACCATATAGGTTTGTATCTCACGGAAAGTCTTACGACAGCTTGCAGCCGTCAATGGAAAACCTTCAAAGAACCCATATCCTATTCCACCGCACATCTTATCCAACTTCTCTTGATTCAGGATCTGTCCATCGAACACATCCCACGAATGCAAATGACGAATCTGAGCTATCTTTTCTTCCAGTGTCATCCGGCCCAGCAAGTCATTCACTCTTAGTTCTGTAGGAAGAAGTGGATTCTTATAAGAAAATGATTGCTGTGCGTTAACTGTAAGTATACAGCCCAACATCGCCACTAGTACGAGGCCTATATATTTCTTCATATTCTCTTATTTTGGTTAATCTATTTATCTAAGTTTAAACTTTACACTACTACGAATATCGGCTGAGGAGGCTCCTATTAAAGCTCGAAATTCTCCCGGTTCCACCACCCCATTCGTGTTTCTCATCGTCATAATATTCAGTGCATAATGTTTCACACATACAGCTACTCCGTTTTTCTGTACACCTTTTATGTAAGGTACTACCATACGGGATGCCCCAAATGGGTCTTCTCCCATATATTCGAAATTCCGGCCGTTCAGCGGGCTACGATAGATATTAACTCCCGGCCCCAATAGGACATTCTTATTGCGGTAGCGTGCTTCTTCTCCAATATTGCTTCCATATATATAAGATAATTCGGGATTCCACGTAGCCGCCAAACAGGTTAATGCCGGAAAGGCAATACAAGAATCATTCGTCCACTTAGCTATATTCCATTGATCCCAAAGCAGTTCTTCACGTACATCGTGTGGACCATCAGACATCCAGTTTTCAGGAATCCCTAAACGAAGAACACCGGGAGAACTGAACTTAGATTGGGCATGGGTCATTACCGCTTTTTCTTCCAAAATCATGCGTGCCAAAGCATTCTTCCACACGCTTCTCTATAGGTTGATTATTATCCAAATAAATGGGAACCTCTTGCTGCTGTGCAAAACTACATATCGTCCAAAGACCCACTGCTCCTAATATCCATACTTTCATTATATATTACTCAAACTTGGGTTTATGCTCCTTGGGGTAGCTGAAGGTATTATTCATTACCCAGCGACCCTTATAGATTTTAGCGCCGTAGATGTTAAATAGTTTCTTACCTTTCTCGTTTATCAGACCATCAGACCACCACTCGGTAGTAGGATACAACATCAGTACCCCGTCGGCACTGTTACACACACTCTTCACAGCGTAAAGCGGGTAAATCAATTCAGCTTTGTTATTCTTTATATCATATTGCCACACATTCTCATTAGTAGTGATCCATAGCACATCGATCTTGTTATACACGGGAAAAAGGTCATGCCCGCACGATTCGGTGTTGGGTAATTCGAAGATTACGCTTCGATCTTGCAATCTAGGTTCCTTGCGGTTGAAATTGTACTTATAAGTACACAATTTAATCCCTTCGGTGGTGTAAAGCAACTCTCTTTGGAGATCCCATACCACGTTGTGGGCACTAGGAAGCTCGTAAGAGGCAAACCACTTGCCCGTTCCTTTAATAGTATCAGTCATAAATGTACGTAACTTACCATCGGTAGACGATACAGCCACGAGATTTCCATCGGGCAAAATCTCTGCGGAGTGTGGATTTTCACCCACATACGCATAATACATCAATTTACTGTCGGCAATACGTATAAGAGCTACAGCACCACCTGATGCAGTCATCAAGATATACTGATTGTTGAACACTGGCTTAACCTCACTAGGATTGTGAAACCATGTTTGACAATTGGAGGGTACACCGGCCTTCTCCGGATTCCAACTCCATACAGTACGATAAGTGGAAGCATCGAGTATCACAACTGACTTAGAGGCTTGCTCGGCCAGTACAATTGCTTTGTCAGGAAGCGTAAAAGGGGATTGGGAATTTGCTTCGGATTCATCGCTGGAACTACAACAAAGGAACAATATCGCACACATAGCGGCATATAAAATCTTTTCCATTATTCTATTTTCTTTTAAATCTATTAAGTCGGCTTTATACAATTACTTCTTTTCTATAATCAACATACTGTTGGTAACCTTACGGGGTACCCGATCATCGGCCGGTGTATTCAAAATAGGAAAAGTCGGCTTCCCACCATCATTCACCTTTCGGATTATAAGCGTAGTTGATCCTCCTCCGTCAAGGTTGATAGCATTATAGCATCCCACAGCCTTCATCATAGAAGCCAGATGGGGCAAAGTAAGTCCCAATGCAAAGAAAGAGTCTTTTCGACGACCGTCCACCACAAATATATACATGGTCTTTCTATCTTGAGAAAGCCCTACACTAGTACGCGGATGGGTATTCTGCAAATCACCCATTTCTTCGTAAGAATTTTGAACCACCCCATCTTTAACTAATAGTCCATATCCTCCCAACGCATGCAACAGATTGGCTTCGTGAGCCAACGCCTCATCAGCTTGTCCCACATAGGTCTCACCATTTTTCAGTTGATACAACACCTCATCGTGCCCTTCAAAATACTGCGAATTAATACACACTCCGTCCTTATAGAAAACCCCCATAACACGACGTGTGTCAGCATAATAATCACCATTCACACCCAGCCAAACAGTTTTGCCGTTTGCCTCGGCCGCAAAAGCATGAATCGGGAGAGGCGCACTAGATTCAGGCCCTGTTGCCGGTACATTCTTATCGTCTTTTGTAGCCGGAGTAAAAGTAAGTTTGTTTAAGTCGATTGTAGCCACGAAAATATGCTGAGACTCTCCAAACGTTTTAAAAGCCAATTCATTCAGTTTTACCCCATCACGCACTACACTCTCGTTATCTAAAGTCACATCATTGGCCATACCAGATTCAACCAATTGCCGTCCTATGGCGGTTTGTGGCATAGCCTCTTCAGAATTACTATTAGAACAAGCACAACTAAAAGATAATATCAGTGCTCCCAATATAAACTTCATTGTTAAGAATTTACTTTTCATATTATTTTTAATTAGGTAAACAAATAAAGAAAGCAATTCTTTATTATGAACTATAGAGAATTGCTTTCTATATTACACTATATTTTATTTATTGGCTTGCCACTCAAATGCACCGATATCAATTCCAGCGTTTGATATACGAGCACCTCCTTGAATATCAAGTAGCAAGTTCCAATCTTTTACCACAGAGTTCAAACCAGCATCAACCAACGGAGAGTTCTCTGTGGGCTGATAGTTCTTACCTGCTACATCAGCAAATTGAGGACCATCGGTAGCGGCATTATCCGTATTCAGATTAATACAATTAGAAACTTGAGGAGTATTTCCACCATTATAAATCCATCCGCCTTGAATAGCACAATTCTTAAAAATAGCAGCCTTGTTCTGATCCAAATAGCCACTGTGTAAATCACCTTTAGTATGAACATTACCCCATACCACGCAATTCACCATCTGGCAGGTACCAGAACCTAAACGAACACCGGCACTACTACCAGCACTTCTATTGTTGACCACAGTCACATTATATAGACAAGTGCTTTGTTGAACATTTATTGTAGAAGATGTACTTAATGTTTCGTTATCACGTATCACACAGTTAATCAATGTACACAAAAAATATGCGCCACCAGCATCACGGGCACAAGTATTATTTCTCACCACACAGTTTCTAATCATCCAATACTCATAAGCTACCAAAGCGCCTTCACCTTTTTTTCCCTTAGAGTCTACAAATTCAAAACCATCAACAACACGTGTTGCACCTTCTGTCAATTTATACATGTAAACAGAAGGCCAAACATTAGACGATGCAGCATGAAGAATAGATTTACGCTTCATGGTACGTTCAGACACTGTAGTCTCTTTTCCTTCAAAACCACCGTAAAAATTCACCTTCTTAAATTCAATCCAATCTTTCAAATAATAGTCACCTGCAGCTACCCACATTTGCATATCACCATAGTGAGCACAGGCTGACAGACCTTCTTCGATAGTGCCAAACGCTCTCTCCCAGCTAGAACCATCACCATTGGCTCCAGCTTTCACATAAACAATCTGACTGTAGAGACGCTGAGTAACATAGAGAGTATCCGATACTTCTACCACATCGCCCTGATTCTTGACAACTATATATCCTGTTCTGTCTTCAAATCCGTCGTTAGCATCCAGTTCGATAGGAATGTTTACATCCTGCACAATATCACCGCTAAACTCAGGCAGTTCACCCACATGAATCCAAGAATGAGAAACCTTACAATCAAATTGTATATTTAAAGAGACTGGAATATTAAATTGCATTCCTTTTTTGTCGGTAATCATATTTTTCTCTGTTTCGGATAAAGAAATAGACAACATCTTTTCCACATTGGTCTGAACAATTGTCAATTTGGTTTCCGTAGTTTTACCCGTGTCGGATAAAATAACACTCTTTCTTATTTCGGCCCCAGTGGTGTTCTTAGCTACTTTAACTTTCAAATGAGTATCGTCTACTTTCTTAAAGGTAAATCCACCAATCTGTTCCTCTTCTACATTCCATTCAAGATCGGTTACTACATCCAAAACAGCTTCACCACCATTAATATTAAAGTAAAGTACCTCCTTAGATAACGTAATCAATGAACCACGACCGTTTTGTTTCACAACAATGCGTTTCGACATTTGATCCATCAAACGAATCTCAATCCAGCCTTCACGCAATGCCATCTCCGGGTTCTCTTCGATTTCAGCCACTATAGAGTCGGGCAACAAAGCTTGCCCACGATAGCGTTTCAGTTTAATCCATGAAGCGGAAGCTTCGGCAAACCATGGATACGAAGAGTGTAAATCAATTACCTGACGAGAAGCGACAGGCCCCATCAACAATTCATCTTGAATTTCAAGAGTTGGTTCAACGCGACGTATCAAATCGGAGTCATCGCACGAAGCTATGAAAGCTACCAAGAACAACCCCAACACCTCCCTAAACCAAGCATGGAATTTCATATTATATGTATTCATACTATTCCGTTTTTTAATTAGTTTTTTCAATAACTTGCAAGCCGTTTATCACCGATCTGGCAGGATTGTCTGAAGGTTGATTCATTACCTCAAATGATACAGAACTGCCCTTTTCTACCCGACGTACCATAGTGGTAGAACCACCGCCATCCATATTGAACGCCTGGTAGCAACCAGCACCTTGACAGAGTAACATCATGTCTTCAAGACGCATACCGTTAGAATATTCGGGCTGACGACCATCAACAACAAATAGATAAACCTTGCGATTATCGGCAGATACACCTACAAAGGTACGTGGATGGAATTGCATGGCGTTGTCATTTACAGTAAAGCTCTTCACTACCTCGCCGTCTTGCACCATTCTTTGCCAACCACCAATAGCATGCACTACCTCTTGTTCTACCAATTTAAACTCGGGAACAGAAGTAATATGTGCTGTACCGTCTTTGAGCATATAGAATACATGATCAGCCTCCCAACCTATTTCAGTCTTGATGGCTACACCATCTTTGTAGAATAACCCACCAGGAATCCAAAGATCATTTTTCTTAGAATAAAAGTCGCCATTAGTTCCCAGAATCACTTTGCGTCCGGCTGCTTCGGCTTTCTCAGCCTGCACAGTTACCTGTTGAAGAATTTTACCCACCTCCGGCTTATTATCAGGTGTAGAGGTAACTATGGTCACATTCTTGTTTAAATCTACTTCCGCAATAATCATACGGGTAGGTTTGGCGCAATAGGTAAAGATGACATCGGTAATGCGTACCCCATCATACAAGTCGTAAGTTAATTCTTTTTCTACCGACTGAATGTAAGGCACATTATCGGCTATTCCTTGCATAATAGGAAGTGTGGCTCCTTTGTGAAGCTCCAATTTATCTTCACTAGAACAGCTACACAATAACATCATGAGTGACAGCATCAATGCTACTCGAAAATTCTTTGCAATGTATGACATAGTGTATTTCATATTTTCCATTTTTCTTTTCATTTACAGTAATTGACTATTTATTTCCATTGCTGTCCCATTAAAATCTAAAAGAGTTCTTTGAAATATTTGAAATTTAGTTAGTTA
>ERZ835762.1380-NODE-1380-length-13472-cov-3.357755_pt1 | contig 13472 bp, 10 predicted proteins | sample MGYA00519687_ERZ835762 | MGnify/ENA primary metagenome ERZ835762 (study PRJEB31850, sample SAMEA3708783) | human gut metagenome | biome: human gut; feature: human-associated habitat; material: faeces | place: China | collected 2014 ... | reverse complement strand
CTCCGGCACAATGCGGTAATGCAGCGGGCTTGGATAAAGGAACACTTCTGCACCTGTAAGCAGTGGCGTAAACAGGCCTACCGTCAGCCCAAAGGAGTGAAACAGCGGTAATGCCGACATAAAGCGATCGTTGGTGGTGAAGTCGGCAATCGTTTTAATCTGCTCGACGTTCGCCAGAATGCTTTTATGGCTATGGACGACGCCTTTTGGATGGCCTTCAGAACCGGAGGTAAAAAGGATCAGCGCCTCTTCTTCCGGCTGCTGTTTAACCTGTGCCAGACGCGGCATCAGCAAATGAGCGAAGATCCATACTTTGTCGGCAGTGGTGACATCTGCTTTTAAATCTTCCAGATAGACCCAGCGCACCTGAGTAAGTTGCTCCGGCAGATGCCAGAGTTTGCCTTTATCGAGAAACTGGCGGGAAGTGAAGATGGTTTTGATTTCAGCCGCCGTAATAGCACTGGTCAGCCCTTTCACCCCGGCAGTGTAGTTCATCATTGCGGGAATGCGGCGACGGGCGATGGCCCCAAAAATCACTGCCGCACTGATGCCTGCATTGGGCAGCATTAAGCCGATGCGTTCGCCTTCAACACTGTATTTTTCAAGGATGCGTCCAACAAACAGCGTTTTCGTAAGCAATTTGCGATAGGAGTCTGGGGTAAAGTTGACGTCTTCGACACATTTCTTCCCGGCTCCGAAGCGGTACATTGCACTCAGTAAAGATTCGTACAGCGTTTCACGCGGGCGCACCGCCATTCGCGCTTCCATCATTATTTGATGCAGCATTTCGCCAGCGATTTTGCGACGGTCACGGGCACGCGGCGCATCCGGCATCGCCACCTGCGTTGGTGGCAAAATATGCAGAGTAATTTGCGGGAACAAGCGACGTTTAACCAGACCTTTCAGGCGGCTGAAGTGCGTAAGTTCCGCCCCTTCAATACGCACAGGAATAACCGTTGCACCAGACTTCGCCGCGACAAAACCCGCGCCATCGTAGATTTTCATCAGCGAGCCTGTAGTGGTGATGCGTCCTTCAGGGAAAATCACCACTGGTCGGCCCTGTTCCACCAGACGTACCAGATGTTTAATAGCCATAGGTTGCGTCGGGTCGAGAGGAACAAAGTCGATAAATGATTTCAGCCAACGCATATACCACTGTTGGCTTATTGAGGTGTAAACGGCAAACACTGGACGCACAGGTAAAAACAGTCCAAGCAAAATGCCATCAATAAAAGAGACGTGATTAGGCGTAATTAGAACGCGCTCGCCCTTCAGTGCCTGGGTGTCACCCGTAACGCGAACGCGATACAAAACACGGCACAAATTTCGAAAAAAGCTAAAAAGCATTCCAACTCCCTTTGCTCTGATTCAGTAAAAGCGAATGGAGGGAGATTACACGAGATAAAGAACGCGAGCGACAGTAAATTAGGTGCGAAAAAAAACCTGCGCATCCGCGCAGGTTGGTGCAAGAGACAGGGTACGAAGAGCGTACCGAATAATCTCACCAATCAATACCTCTGGGATCTTGATTGTGGTCTGCACGACGACTCTTCGCCAGCGAGAAAACGCAAAGGAATGAAGGGAAATGCAACGAGGTGTGTAAATTGTCGGTTACTGTTACAGATTGATGACCGGCCAAAAAAAACCTGCGCATCTGCGCAGGCTGGTGTAATTCATGTGCTCAACCCGAAGTTGACTTCACCTATCAATACCTCTGGGATCACCACTTTAGCAACCTGAAGCCAAACGCCACCAGCGGTCAATCGCAACAGCGTTTCGCAAAGTGTAACCAAAGGTTTGCAATCTCTTTTTTTGTCTTACTTATTTGCGTTTGGCTCACATTCCCACGATGAAAACACGCCACCCCTTGAACCAACGGGCGTTTTCCGTAACACTGTAAGAATGTAAGCGTTTACCCACTAAGGTATTTTCATGGCGACCATAAAGGATGTAGCCCGACTGGCAGGCGTTTCAGTCGCCACCGTTTCCCGCGTCATTAATAATTCACCTAAAGCCAGTGAAGCTTCCCGGCTGGCTGTGCATAGTGCAATGGAGTCTCTTAGCTATCACCCGAACGCCAACGCCCGTGCGCTGGCGCAGCAGACCACTGAAACGGTCGGTCTGATCGTTGGTGATGTTTCCGATCCGTTTTTCGGTGCAATGGTGAAAGCGGTCGAACAGGTGGCTTATCACACCGGTAATTTCTTATTGATTGGCAACGGTTACCACAACGAACAAAAAGAGCGTCAGGCTATTGAGCAACTGATCCGCCATCGCTGTGCTGCGTTGGTCGTCCATGCCAAAATGATCCCGGATGCCGATTTAGCCTCATTAATGAAACAAATGCCCGGTATGGTGCTGATCAACCGTATCCTGCCTGGCTTTGAAAACCGTTGTATTGCTCTTGACGATCGTTACGGTGCCTGGCTGGCAACGCGTCATTTAATTCAGCAAGGTCATACCCGCATTGGTTATCTGTGCTCTAACCACTCTATTTCTGACGCCGAAGATCGTCTGCAAGGGTATTACGATGCCCTTGCTGAAAGTGGTATTGCGGCCAATGACCGGCTGGTGACATTTGGCGAACCAGACGAAAGCGGCGGCGAACAGGCAATGACCGAGCTTTTGGGACGAGGAAGAAATTTCACTGCGGTAGCCTGTTATAACGATTCAATGGCGGCGGGTGCGATGGGCGTTCTCAATGATAATGGTATTGATGTACCGGGTGAGATTTCGTTAATTGGCTTTGATGATGTGCTGGTGTCACGCTATGTGCGTCCGCGCCTGACCACCGTGCGTTACCCAATCGTGACGATGGCGACCCAGGCTGCCGAACTGGCTTTGGCGCTGGCGGATAATCGCCCTCTCCCGGAAATCACTAATGTCTTTAGTCCGACGCTGGTACGTCGTCATTCAGTGTCAACTCCGTCGCTGGAGGCAAGTCATCATGCAACCAGCGACTAACCGCAGTTAAAGCAATTCCAGCGCCAGTAATTCTTCGATGGTCTGGCGACGGCGAATCAACCGCGCCTGACCATTATCAAACAGAACTTCTGGTAACAGCGGACGGCTATTGTAGTTGGATGACATTGATGCGCCATATGCCCCTGTATCATGCAGTACCAGATAATCACCTGCCTTCACTTCCGGCAAGGCGCGGGTTTCAACATTTCCCCCTTCCTGCTGGGTAAAGACATCGCCCGATTCACATAACGGTCCGGCGACGACGGTTTCCACCGTTGGCGCGTGTTCCAGAGAACGACCATCAGCTGCCAGGGCACTGATATGGTGGTAACTACCGTACATTGCCGGGCGCATCAGATCGTTGAACCCGGCATCAACCAGCACAAAGTGGCGGCTCCCCATTTGTTTGACGCTCCGCACCTGAGTAATTAATACGCCAGACTGCGCTACCAGGAAGCGACCCGGTTCAATTTCCAGTTTCACAGGGTGGCCCAAATGGCGGGCGATTTGCTCACGCGCGGCATTCCACAGACCATAATAATGTTCGGTATCAACCGCCTCTTCACCCTGTTGATAAGGAACAGAAAGCCCACCGCCCGCAGAAATAGCCTGTAAATCCTGACCGAATTCGATGACCTGACGCACCATAGCACCACACACCTGTTCCAGATGGGCATAATCAACGCCAGAACCAATGTGCATGTGAATGCCGACCAGCTGTAGATGATGACGTTGTATCACGTCCAGTGCGGCGGGCAGATCGGTGTACCAGATACCGTGCTTGCTGTTTTCGCCGCCGGTATTGGTTTTTTGGCTATGTCCGTGACCAAACCCCGGATTAACGCGCAGCCATACCCGATGCCCTGGCGAAACCTGGCCCAGTTGGTCGAGCATATCAACAGAACCCGCATTCACCGGAATTTGCAATTCACTGACGCGTTCAAGCGTCGCCTGATCGATAATCTGCCGTAAAAACAATATCATCGGGGTGCGTTTGCGGATTGTAACCCGCCGCCAACGCACGCTCTATTTCGCCTAACGAGACGGAATCCACTTTCACGCCCTGCTCACGCATTAAGCGCAAAATATGAATATTGGAACAGGCTTTCTGTGCAAAGCGCACCACATCAAACTGTTTCAGCGCTGCAATCTGCCGACGAATAATTTGCGCATCGTAGACCCACACCGGGCAGCCAAATTCAGCGGGCAAACGCAGCAGATTTTCGGCGGTGAGATCGGTATCGGTGCTGAACAGTGAATGTGGCATAACAAACTCCAGATAAGTGCTTTTTTATGATTACGCCACATCATAAAAAGAATAAAAAATATCGATTTATGTCGAGTCTATGCAAAAATGATATGGATTACCGGATTGCGAGAGAGCGCTAATGGCCGCCGTTAACTTACGTCATATTGAAATTTTTCATGCGGTAATGACCGCCGGAAGCCTGACTGAGGCGGCACACCTGCTACACACCTCACAGCCAACCGTCAGCCGCGAACTTGCGCGCTTTGAGAAGGTGATCGGGCTGAAATTGTTTGAGCGCGTACGTGGGCGATTACATCCTACCGTGCAAGGACTGCGTCTGTTTGAAGAAGTGCAACGATCCTGGTACGGACTGGATCGCATTGTCAGCGCCGCAGAAAGTCTGCGCGAGTTTCGCCAGGGAGAACTGTCTATTGCCTGCCTGCCGGTCTTTTCGCAATCTTTTTTACCGCAGCTCCTGCAACCCTTTCTGGCACGTTATCCCGATGTCAGCTTAAATATCGTGCCCCAGGAATCACCGCTACTTGAAGAGTGGCTCTCGGCCCAGCGTCATGATTTAGGACTCACTGAAACGCTCCATACGCCTGCGGGAACAGAACGTACCGAATTACTCTCTTTAGATGAAGTGTGTGTGTTACCTCCGGGTCATCCGCTGGCGGTAAAAAAGGTATTAACGCCGGATGATTTTCAGGGTGAGAACTACATCAGCCTTTCCCGTACTGACAGCTATCGCCAGTTGCTGGATCAGCTATTTACTGAACATCAGGTTAAACGACGCATGATCGTAGAAACCCACAGCGCCGCGTCAGTCTGCGCAATGGTACGGGCGGGGGTAGGTGTTTCGGTGGTTAACCCGCTCACCGCACTAGATTATGCGGCAAGCGGTTTAGTGGTGCGGCGGTTCAGTATTGCGGTTCCGTTCACCGTCAGCCTGATCCGCCCCCTGCACCGCCCGTCATCAGCGCTGGTTCAGGCGTTTAGTGGGCATTTACAAGCGGGGTTACCGAAACTGGTCACTTCTCTTGACGCTATTTTGTCGTCAGCTACGACAGCATAAAAGCGACAGCATCCTCGGCATGGATCGCCGCGGTATCAAACACAGGCAAAACACTGCGCTCTTCTGGCACCAGTAAACCAATTTCTGTGCAGCCAAAAATGACGCCCTGTGCGCCCTGTTCTGCAAGGCGAGCAATCACTTGCGCATAATAAGCGCGTGACGCTTCGGTAAATTGCCCCAGACACAGTTCTTCAAAAATAATCTGATTAATTTTCGCCCGTTCATCCGCTTCAGGAATAAGACAATTGATGGAAAATTGTTCCGTCAGCCGCCCGCGATAAAAATCCTGTTCCATGGTGTAACGCGTACCCAGCAGCGCCACACGAGTCATTCCGGCCCCGGTAATTGCACGTCCGGTGGCATCCGCAATGTGTAAGAAAGGCAGAGTGCAACGTGACTCAATGGCATCCGCCACTTTATGCATCGTATTGGTACATAACACAATACCTTCTGCGCCCGCCCGCTGTAAGCCAAGCGCCGCCTCAGCCAGAATGTCCCCGGTTTTATCCCATTCCCCGCGACGCTGGCACTCTTCTATTTCATGAAAATCGACGCTATGTAGCAGCACTTGCGCAGAGTGAAGCCCACCAAGCCGCTGTTTAATGCCTTCATTTATCAAACGATAGTAAGGAATGGTGGATTCCCAGCTCATTCCTCCCAGCAAACCAATTGTTTTCATTCCTCTCTCCTGATGTGCGTTACCGCAACAAGGCTGAATAAGGAACGAGACAAACGCCTCAACGGCCAAGTGCCCGATCTCTATTAACGAAAAAAGGGCCGGATGTACAGCACATCCGGCCCGTGAAATCAGATGCCGATATTTCTCAACTTCTCGCCTGCCATCAGTTTGCGTTCGATATGTTCCAGCGTGACATTTTTGGTTTCCGGAATGAGCCAGAAAGTGATGCCCACAAACGCAATGTTCAGCGCAGTGTAGAGCCAGAACGTACCGGCAGCGCCAATGCTGTCGAGCAGCGTCAGGAAGGTCGCGCCGATAATCATATTCGACACCCAGTTCGTGGTGGTCGAACAGGTAATACCGAAATCGCGGCATTTCAGCGGCTGAATTTCAGAGCACAGGATCCACACCACTGGCGCGGCGCTCATCGCATAACCGGCAATACACATCATCGTCATGCCAACAGAGAGCCAGGACAAGCCACTGGAAGCCGTACCGTTATCAAACTGCATCAGGCAATAGCCCAGCACCAGAGTGCCTAACGCCATCACGCTGAAACCAATTTTCAGAGCCGGTTTACGCCCTGCTTTATCTACCGTAAACACCGCAATAAAGGTGGCGAACATAAAGGTCAGCCCTACGACCAGAGTCGCAATCATCTGTTGTTCTGTGGTCGTAAAGCCCGCCATTTTGAAGATACGCGGCGCGTAGTACATGATGATGTTCATACCGGTAAACTGCTGCATCGCCTGCAACAACATACCGAGAAACACAGCACGACGGACGTTACGGTTGATCTTAAACAGTGCCCAACCGCCCTGTTTTAACTTCAGGCTTTCACGAATTTCGTTGAGTTCTTCTCGCGCTTTTTCCGACGTATCGCGCAGCATACGCAATACTTCTTCCGCCTCAATATGACGCCCCTTTTCCGCCAGCCAGCGCGGGCTATTTGGCAGGAAGACTACCAGAATAATCAGCAGAACTGCTGGTAAAGCAAGAACCCCCAACATTGCGCGCCAGTTACCGCTATAACTGAACGCTGTATCGGATAAAAACGCCAGCACGATGCCGAGTGTGACCATCAACTGGTACATACTGATCATCTTACCGCGAACGTTTTCACTTGCCATTTCAGAAAGATACAGAGGAGCGGTGTAAGACGCGATCCCGACAGCAATGCCCAGCACCACACGAGCGGCGATTAACATCTCTACGCTGGTCGCAAAAGCGGACCCTATAGAACCGAGTACAAACAGGATGGCCCCCGCCATCAGGCTGTATTTACGCCCCAGGCGGAACGACAGCCAACCATTAAACAGCGCACCAATTGCTGCACCGAGCATCATGCTACTAACCACCCATTCCTGCAAACGACTGGTCAGCACAAAGTGATCGGTAATGAACGGCAACGCTCCGGCGATTACGCCGATATCAAGACCAAATAACAATCCTGCGACCGCAGCAGCTACCGAAACAAACATATTCATACGCCGCGTATCCCGCAAAGAACGTGGCGTTAAAGCAGATTCCGTATTGATAGTAACCATTTTTTCCTGCCAGCAGAGAGTAAGACATAGTGAAAAAATACGTGAACAACTCACGCAGGTGTCAGGTCGGAAACAGCATAAATATGGATTAAATTGCTGCGACATGTCGTTATGTGATGGATATTCCAATTTTCAAATTAAGTTGAATTATTGAGATTATTATTAACCACCTAATTTTACAGCAGATAAAATTCATAAAGTTCATTAATTGATAATTAATATGGATTATTTCATAACCATGATATGGATTATGATGATCTACAGGTATAAAAAACCCTGCCATGCGGCAGGGTCATAAAAGTAAGAAGAATGAATTAACGCGCCAGCCAACCGCCATCCACGGCAATGGTATAACCATTCACATAATCTGAAGCGCTGGAGGCAAGGAACACTATCGGCCCCATCAGGTCACTCGGCAGTCCCCAACGACCAGCTGGAATGCGGTCGAGAATTTCCGCGCTACGTTGTTCATCTGCCCGTAGTTGTTGAGTATTGTTGGTCGCCATGTAACCCGGGGCTATCGCATTAACATTAATGTTGTGTTTAGCCCATTCGTTCGCCATCAATCGCGTCACACCCATCACGCCGCTTTTTGATGCGGTATAAGAAGGCACACGGATCCCGCCCTGGAAGGAGAGCATTGACGCGATATTGATAATCTTGCCGCCATTGCCTTGCGCGATAAAGTGTTTCGCCGCTGCCTGAGACATGAAGAATACGCTCTTGATATTCAGGTTCATGACATCGTCCCAGTCCTTTTCGCTGAACTCGAGAGCATCTTCGCGGCGAATCAATCCGGCGTTATTCACCAGGATATCAATATGACCAAACTCAGCTACCGCGCGATCCAGCAGTGCTGGAATGCCATCAATCTTTCGCAGATCGGCGGTCAGGCTTAAAAAACGACGCCCCAGCGCCGTGACCTGCTTGATGGTTTCAGTCGGTTCAACGATGTTAATGCCAACAATGTCACAGCCCGCTTGCGCCAGCCCCAACGCCATCCCCTGACCCAGTCCAGTATCACAACCAGTGACGACCGCAACTTTACCTTCGAGAGAAAATGCACTTAAAATCATAACAATACCTTATTCGTTTATGCCCACAACTAGCGCAAATCTTTAACGGCCACATGGTCCATATCATCAAAGACCTGGTTTTCACCAACCATGCCCCAGATAAAGGTATAAGCTTTGGTTCCGACGCCGGAATGGATCGACCAGCTCGGGGAGATCACCGCCTGCTCGTTATGCATCACAATGTGACGCGTTTCTTGCGGTTGCCCCATCATGTGGAAAACGCAGGCGTCATCATCCATATTGAAATAGAAATAAACTTCCATCCGGCGCTCGTGGGTGTGACACGGCATGGTGTTCCACAAGTTACCTGGAGCCAGCTCCGTCAGCCCCATACTCAATTGGCAGGTTTCCAGCACATCCGGGACAAAATATTTGTTAATAGTGCGACGGTTACTGGTGAGGTTATCGCCTAACGTGACTGGAGATACTTCGTCCGGGGTGACTTTTTTGGTGGGATACGTCGTATGCGCGGGTGCGCAATTGTAATAAAACTTCGCCGGAGTGCCGGTATCAATACTGGCAAAGACAACTTCTTTTGCACCTTTACCAACATACAGGGCGTCGCGGTGACCGATTTCATAGCATTGGCCATCGACAGTAATCGTACCGGCACCGCCAATATTGATAACACCTAACTCGCGACGTTCAAGGAAATAGCTTACGCCGAGTTGTTTACCAACTTCCCCGCCAACGGAAACCGTTTTAGTTATCGGCATAATGCCGCCAACAATAATTCGGTCAATGTGGCTGTAAACCATGGTGTACTCATCGGCGACAAATACCTTTTCAACCAAAAATTCATTGCGCAGCCCTTGGGTATCCAGCGTTTTTGCGTGCGCACTGTGGATGCTCTGTCTTACGTCCACATCAACCTCCGATAATCAGTGAAGCGTGAAAATAGAAAACGATAGTGAAACACTGTTTTGTTTTCTCTATAAAGGGATGATATGCCCATGGGCTAGGGTTTTCAATTAAAAATAAAACAATGTTTCATTTTTAAGTTAAGGATTAAAAAAAGTGCAGTGTCGATCACGAATATGTCATGAGAATGGAAAAATGAGGGAGCCCAGAAAATGTATGTCGACTTGCCAGCCATCATTATTCAACAGATTAATGACGGCAGATATTTATCGGTAAGGAGGAAATGCAGAGCTATTCGTCACGTTCAATGGTCAATGCCACACCCTGGCCCCCGCCGATACAAAGCGTTGCCAGTCCTTTGCGGGCATTACGTTTCACCATTTCATGAACCAGAGAAACCAGGATTCGGCAACCGGAAGCGCCTATCGGGTGACCAAGTGCGATCGCACCACCATTGACATTGACCCGACGCTCATCCCACTCAAGCATCTTGCCAACCGAAAGCGCCTGTGCAGCAAACGCTTCATTAGCCTCGATAAGATCGACATCAGCCAACTGCCAGCCTACACGCTCCAGGCAACGGCGGGTCGCATACACCGGCGCAATTCCCATCAATGCCGGATCTACACCAACGCTGGCAAATGCGCGAATGCGGGCCAGCACGGGTAAATTCAACGCTCGTGCTTTGGCTTCGCTCATCATCATTACCGCAGCTGCGCCATCGTTTATGGATGATGCATTACCCGCTGTCACAGAACCGAGACTATCAAATGAAGGATTTAAACGGGCTAAACCTTCTGCACTGGCGTCAGTGCGTGGCTGTTCATCGGTATCAACAACCAACGTCTGACCGTTACTTTGGGTCATTACCGGGACGATCTCATCTTTAAATCGTCCGGCGTCAATCGCCGCTCGCGCTTTTTGTTGCGAGCTAAGTGCGTAAGCATCCTGCAATTGACGGCTGATGCCATATTCGCGAGCCAGATTTTCGGCGGTGACACCAATATGATAATCATTGAAGGCATCCCATAACCCATCATGCACAAGACTGTCAACCAGCTGGCTATTGCCAAGCTGTGCACCGGTGCGGCTATCAGTCAGAACATGTGGTGCGCGGCTCATGTTTTCCTGGCCACCGGCGATGACAATATCAGCCTCGCCACACTGTATCGCCTGAGTAGCCAGATGCAGTGCTTTAAGTCCGGAACCGCAGACGTCATTAATCGTGATTGCAGAAACGCTATTAGGCAGACCACCTTTAATAGCCGATTGCCTTGCCGGATTCTGCCCTGCCCCTGCAGTCAACACCTGACCAAGAATTACTTCATCCACCGCATATGCAGGAACGCCGGTACGTTCTATTAACGCTTTCACGACCAGACTACCAAGTTCCACGGCGGAATGACCCGCTAACGCACCGCGAAAGCAGCCGATAGGTGTCCGTAACGCCCCGACAATCACAACGTCTTTCATCACAACCTCGCACCAATTAACAGTGCAATAGTAAATGATTGTTAATTACAGTTATCTTAATTGTTTAAAAAAAGTGATTTTTATCACAAAGGAAATATGCCTGAGCAGTAGTCAGAGTCATAACTGGCACGTAAGGTTTGCAACCACTAACCCACCAATAGAGGGGTAGATAGGGCGTTAATCTCCCATACTTAACCTGGTTTATGGTAAATTGCCCTCCATTTTGTTTAATTTGTAGATGATACGTTCAGATAATGTCTAATATTTGGTCTAAAGAAGAAACTCTGTGGAGTTTCGCGCTCTACGGCACAGCCGTTGGTGCAGGCACGCTCTTCCTTCCTATTCAGTTAGGTTCGGCAGGGGCTGTGGTCCTGTTTATTACTGCTCTGGTCGCCTGGCCTTTAACATATTGGCCACATAAAGCCTTATGCCAGTTCATCCTCTCATCGAAAACATCAGCAGGTGAAGGGATAACGGGCGCAGTAACACACTACTATGGCAAGAAGATTGGTAATCTGATTACCACGCTGTACTTCATCGCCTTTTTTGTCGTCGTGTTGATATATGCAGTGGCAATTACCAACTCACTTACGGAACAGCTGGCAAAGCATATGGTTATTGATCTTCGCATCCGTATGTTGGTGAGTCTGGGTGTTGTATTAATCCTGAATCTCATTTTTCTGATGGGACGCCATGCAACCATTCGGGTAATGGGTTTTTTGGTATTCCCATTGATTGCCTATTTCTTATTTCTTTCCATTTACCTTGTCGGTAGTTGGCAACCTGATCTATTAACGACCCAGGTAGAGTTCAATCAGAATACCCTTCACCAGATATGGATATCGATTCCCGTGATGGTTTTCGCCTTTAGCCATACGCCCATTATTTCTACGTTTGCCATAGACAGACGTGAAAAATATGGCGAACACGCTATGGATAAATGCAAAAAAATTATGAAAGTCGCTTATCTCATCATCTGCATAAGTGTACTGTTCTTTGTCTTTAGCTGCCTGCTTTCTATTCCACCTTCGTATATTGAAGCGGCTAAAGAAGAAGGGGTCACCATTTTATCGGCGCTTTCTATGCTGCCGAACGCCCCAGCATGGCTGTCAATTTCCGGGATTATTGTCGCAGTAGTTGCGATGTCGAAATCATTCCTGGGTACGTACTTTGGCGTTATTGAAGGTGCCACGGAGGTCGTCAAAACAACACTACAGCAGGTTGGTGTAAAGAAAAGTCGTGCATTTAACCGCGCACTATCAATTATGTTGGTATCGCTGATCACCTTCATTGTTTGTTGCATTAACCCGAACGCGATTTCGATGATTTACGCGATCAGCGGCCCGCTCATTGCCATGATACTTTTCATCATGCCTACGTTGTCAACGTATCTGATCCCGGCGCTTAAACCCTGGCGTTCCATCGGAAATCTGATTACGCTGATCGTGGGTATCCTGTGCGTATCGGTAATGTTCTTTAGCTGATATCCATTGTGAATGGTTCAAAATTGCTACAATTTTGAACCATTCCAGTTTTCATAATGTTCATTCGTTATTATTCCGCACTATCACTTCCCTCATCATATCCTAGTATTATCAGTTAGTTAAACACACAAAGAGATCTGAACATCTTAAATAAGACTATTTAAGATGCATAACTTAGATTCGCAAGATATCTTCCGGTCATTCAAAAACAATTTGCGATATAGATATTCTCATACCATGAGATAGTTATCTGAACCACCCTCAACCAGGTAAGATTAAATCAGTGAAACATAATCATATTTAATAACGAGAAATGCATTTTAAAATGTCTTAATCAGAATTATAGCAAATACAGATTAATCGCAATTTTTCCCAGCAAAATTACAAAATCATGGTATATTGACATCATCAATCACCAATGAAATTATGCAATTATATACGGATAGGGAGGTTCTTAACATGGGGCTTTGTAGTCGTTATAAAAGTCTTACATGCAATAGTTGCTCAATGCATTGCCAAATAATGCCAGAAGAGTCACCGCGTTTGCAGTACTGCGCAAACTCGTGTTTTTGTATGTGGCCCGAAGAAAGTTCATATTTTAATCGTGGTGTGGTAGAAGGTATCTTAACAAAAAACCACAATGCGAGATTAAGCGGATATATTTTTGTCGATTTTTCAGTAAGTTTTTTACGTCTATTCCTTGAAAAAGACTGGATTGACTATCTTGCAAGTACTGACATGGGGATTGTTTTAGTCAGCGACCGCAATATGCAATCGTTAGCTAATTACTGGCGAAAACACAACTCAGCAATATCTGCTGTCATATATAATGATGATGGTCTTGATGTTGCCAATGAAAAGATCAGACAACTATTTATTGGTCGTTATTTATCATTTACCAGAGGTAACACATTAACTCAGATGGAATTCACCATAATGGGGTATATGGTTTCTGGTTATAATCCATATCAGATTGCTGAAGTTCTGGATATGGATATCCGTAGCATCTATGATCTTACCCAGCAATAGTGGACACGCGGCTAAGTGAGTAAACTCTCAGTCAG
>ERZ835762.1364-NODE-1364-length-13794-cov-3.035083_pt1 | contig 13794 bp, 9 predicted proteins | sample MGYA00519687_ERZ835762 | MGnify/ENA primary metagenome ERZ835762 (study PRJEB31850, sample SAMEA3708783) | human gut metagenome | biome: human gut; feature: human-associated habitat; material: faeces | place: China | collected 2014 ... | reverse complement strand
GAACCTGGGGAAAGGGAACCTGGGGAAAGGAGGGAGGGGCTGATGGATTTCCTGGCCGGGCTCCTGGAGCCCTTTCACTGGCAGTTCATGCGCAACGCCCTGCTGGCGGTGCTGGTGATCTCGCCGCTGTTCGGCCTGCTCTCCACCATGGTGGTCACGAGCCGTATGTCCTTCTTCTCCGACGCGCTGGGCCACTCCGCCTTTACCGGCATTGCCATCGGCACCCTGTGCGGCCTGGCCGATCCCCTGTGGATGGCGGTGCTGTTGGCGGCGGTGTTTGCCCTGCTGTTCACCTATGTGCGCCGAAAGTCCAATATGGCCAGCGACACGGTCATCGGCGTCTTTTCCTCCACCGCCGTGGCCCTGGGTATCTTTATTGCCACCTTCGGCGGCGGCAGCTTCACCCAGTACAACAGCCTGCTCATCGGTGACATTCTCAGTGTGGAGCCCGCCAAGATCGCCCTGCTGGCGGTGATCCTTTTGGTTGTAGTACTGCTGTGGCTGTGCTCCTTCAATCAGCTCATGCTGTCCTCCATCCACCCTGCCCTGGCGGACAGCCGGGGGGTGGGGGTGTTCTGGCAGGAGGCGGTGTTCTCCGCCGCCATCGCCGTGGTGGTCACGGTATCCATGACCTGGGTGGGTCTGCTGGTCATTAACTCCCTGCTGGTGCTCCCGGCGGCAGCCGCCCGGAATGTGGCCCGGAACATGCGGCAGTATCACCTGTTCTCCTTGCTTGGGGCGGTGATCTCCGGCCTGGCGGGGCTGATGACCTCCTATTATATCGGCTCTTCCGCCGGGGCGTCCATCACCCTCTATCTGGCGGTTTGGTTTGCCGTCACCTTTCTCCTGCGAAAAAAGTGTATATAAGCAAGAGCACTGCGGAAGCTTGGCTTCCGCGGTGCTCTTGCTTGCTTTTTATGCCTGAATCGAATCCACCAAGGCGTCGGCCAGGGCATCCAGCTCCACGGCCTTGTCGTCGGAGAGAGAGGAGGCCATACTCAACCGCTCGTTGAGGACGGTCATGTTTTTCATCTCCTCATCGATGAACTTCTGCATGAGATCTCCGGACTTGCAGGCCCAGGAGCCGTTCTCGATAAGGGCGAAGGTGCGGTTCTGGAGGTTGAGGGCTTTCATGTCCTCCAGGAAGCTCTTCATCACCGGGTAGATGCCCAGGTTATAGGTGACGGAGGCCAGTACGATATGGCTGTACTTGAAGGCTTCGGAGATCAGGTAGGACACGTGGGTGTTGGACACGTCGTACACCGACACATTGGTGATGCCCTTCTCACACAGCCTGGCGGCCAGGGCCTGGGCGGCGGCCTCGGTGTTGCCGTACATGGAGGCGTAGGCGATCATGACGCCCTTTTCCTCCGGCTCATAGCGGCTCCACTTGTCGTACTTGTCGATGAAGTAGCCCAGATCCTTGCGCCACACGGGCCCGTGGAGGGGGCAGATGAACTTGATCTGGTCCAGAATGCCGGCGGCCTTGCCCAGCAGCAGTTGGATGTGGGGGCCGTACTTGCCCACGATGTTGGTGAGGTAGCGGCGGGCCTCGTCAATCCAGTCCCGGTCGAAGTTGACCTCGTCGGCGAAGAGCTTGCCGTCCAGGGCGATGAAGGAGCCAAAGGCGTCGGCGGAGAAGAGCGCGCCGTTGGTGGTGTCAAAGGTGACCATGGCCTCGGGCCAGTGGACCATGGGGGCACCCACGAAGGTGACGGTATGCTTGCCGAAGCAGTGGGTGTCCCCCTCCTTCACCTCGACACACTCGTGCTCGTCGGGGTGGAAGCCGAACTGCCGCATGAGCATGAAGGACTTCTCAGTGGAGATCACCTTCACCTTGGGGTAGCGGCGGAGGATCTGCTCCACGCTGGCTCCGTGGTCGGGCTCCATGTGGTTGACCACCAGCCAGTCCAGGGGCTTGTCGCCCAGCAGGTGGTCCAGGTTGTCCTGGAGCTGGCGGTAGGCGGACCAGTCTACCGTGTCGAAGAGGACGGACTGCTCGTCCAACAGCAGATAGGCGTTGTAGGAAACCCCCCTGGGGATGGGGTGGATGTTTTCAAACAGGTGGAGCCGGTGGTCGTTGGCCCCCACCCAATACAGATCGTCCGTTACCTTGCGCACGCAATACATTGCGATTCCTCCTTCTGTTCGTTAGGCCTCAATGAACTGATCCTTGCCCTCGGCGCACTCGGGGCAGACCCAGTCCTCGGGCAGGTTCTCAAACAGGGTGCCGGGGGCGATCTCGGCGTCCTCGTCGCCCAGCTCAGGGATGTACTCATAGCCGCAGCCGCCGCAGACATAGCGCTTGCCGATGGGCTCGGGCTTGGGGGCGGGAGGCCGCTTCATCTTCACCATGGGGGGCGCCGGCTGCTTCTCACCAGTGTCCAGGGCGGCGGCCAGCAGGGGCAGGATCTCGTTGACATCGCCCACGATGCCGTAGTCGCAGTTCTTGAAGATAGGGGCGTTGCCATTCTTATTGATGGCCACGATGGTGGAGGCGTCCTTGATGCCCTTCAGATGCTGGGTGGCGCCCGAGATACCGCAGGCGATGTATAGGTTGCCGGTAAACTTCTGGCCGGACATGCCTACATAGCGGCTCAGAGGAACATATTTGAGCGTCTCGGCCACCGGGCGGGAGGAACCCACCGCGGCGCCGGCAGCTTTCGCCAGGTTCTCAATGAGCTTCATGTTCTTCTTGTCGCCGATACCCTTACCGGCAGAGACCACCCGCTCAGCCTGGTTGATGGGGGTGTCCATGGGGATGCCCACGGTAAAGTCGTGTCCGTCCTTCTTCAGTGCCTCCACCAGAGCGGCCACCTTGTCCTTGGACGCTCCGTCCCGGAAAAGCTGGCGCTTGCGCACGCCGGTGATGGGGGCGGGCTTTTTGGCTACAGAGCGGCTGCCGCTGCCGCTGCCCTTGGAGATTTTGCCGATGAGGTGGGAGGCAATAACCACCCGCTGAATCTCATTGGTGCCCTCGTAGATGGTGGTGATCTTGGCGTCGCGGTACATCCGCTCCACGTCCATACCTTTGAGGAAACCAGTGCCGCCGAAGATCTGCACCGCGTCGTTGGTGACCTCCAGGGCAATGTCCGAGGCGTACATCTTGGCCATGGCGGACTCCATGCCGTAGGGCTCGTGGTGCTCCTTCAGCTCGGCGGCGGAGTAGATGAGGAACCGGGCGCAGCGCAGCTTGGTGGCCATGTCCGCCAGCTTGAAGGCCAGGGACTGCTGGGCGGCGATGGGCTTGCCGAACTGAACCCTCTCCTTGGAGTACTCCAGGGCGGACTCATAGGCCCCCTGGGCGATGCCCAGGGCCTGGGCTGCGATGCCGATACGGCCGCCGTCGAGGGTGGCCATGGCGATTTTGAAGCCGTCACCCTCCTTGCCCAGCAGGTTTTCCTTGGGTACCTTCACATCATTAAAGATCAACTCAGCGGTAGAGGAGGAGCGGATACCCATCTTGTCATAGTGGTCGCCAAACTCGAATCCCTTCCAGCCCTTCTCCACAATGAAGGCGGAGATGCCCCGGGTGCCGATGTCCGGGGTGGTGACGGCAAAGACCACATAGGTGTCCGCCTTGGGGGCGTTGGTGATGAAGATTTTGCCGCCGTTGAGCAGCCAGTGGTCGCCCTTGTCCACGGCGGTGGTCTCGGTGCCGCCGGCATCGGAGCCGGCGTTGGGCTCGGTGAGGCCGAAGGCGCCAATTTTTTCACCTCTGGCCAGGGGCACCAGATATTTCTTCTTCTGCTCCTCGGTGCCGAAGGCGAAGATCGGCCAGGAGCCAAGGGACACGTGGGCGGACAGAATCACGCCCGTGCCGCCGTCTACCCGGGACAGCTCCTCCACGGCGATGGCGTAGCTAATGGCATCCAGCCCCGCGCCGCCGTACTCCTTGGGGTAGGGGATACCCATCAGGCCCAGCTCCCCCAGTTTTTTTACGGCTTCGGCCGGAAACTCATTGGCCTGATCCAGGGAGAAGGCGATGGGCTTGACCTCCTCTTCGGCGAAGGCGCGGATCTTGGCGCGCAACTGTTCATGCGCTTGGGTCGTCTGGAACAACATGTTGCTTCCTCCTTACACATAATTAAAAGTGGATAAAATTAGTCCAATTTGTAGGCGAAAAAATCAGTCTGCCGGACCCAAAATGTCCTCCAAAGTGTGGGCCTTCAGTTCCGCATTCAGCTTTTCCTGAATGCCTGTCAGATGGCAGTGAACCGTACAGCCGCCATGGCTGGCCCGCCAGGGACAGGAATAGGTGGGATCCATACAACTGCTTAGGCGGGAATCCTCTCCCATAGCGGTCATCAGGTCGTAGAGAGTGACCCGGTTGAGCTCTGCCGACAGGCGACAGCCACCTTCGGCGCCGCGGGCTACCTCCACAAATCCGGCCCTGGCAAGCTTTTTGAGAATCTTGTGTGCAAAGGACTGGGGGACCAGCTCCCGCTCCGCCGCCTCCGCCGCTGTACGGCGCTCCCCATCCCGCAGGGTGCGCAGCAGGCGCAGGGCATAATCGGTTTCGCGGGTAATCACAGCCGCTCCACTCCTTTCTGATTGGTCTGGCTACAACATATCATTTTGGATAAAGTTTGTCAAGTATAATTTTCCAAAATCGTCACAATGTAAAAAAACGCGCGGCATGTTTTGGCATGCCGCGCGCTGAGGTCAGGATTTTCAGCCTAGCAGATGGATGCTGGTGATCAGGCCGGAGAACACAATGGAAACGGTGGAACACAGCTTGATCAGGATGTTGAGGGAGGGACCGGAGGTATCCTTGAAGGGGTCGCCCACAGTGTCGCCGATGACGGCGGCCTTGTGGCAGTCGGAGCCCTTGCCGCCATGGGTGCCGCTCTCGATGTACTTCTTGGCGTTGTCCCAGGCGCCGCCGGCGTTGGACATGAACACGGCCACCACGAAGCCGGTGACGGTGACGCCGCCCAGCAGGCCCACCACGGCCTCTGCGCCCAGGATCAGGCCGGTGACCACGGGCACTACAATGGCCAGCAGGGAGGGGACCACCATCTCATGCAGAGCGCCCTTGGTGCAGAGATCCACACAGGAGGCGTAGTCGGGGTCGGCTTTGCCCTCCATGATGCCGGCGATCTCCTTAAACTGGCGGCGCACCTCCACCACGATGGACTGGGCGGCCCGCTGCACGCCGCTCATGGTCAGGGCGGCGAAGAGGAAGGTGAGCATGGCGCCCACGAACAGGCCCACCAGAACGGCGGGGTTAGTGATGGAGAGATCCAGCGTGTCCACCTTGACCTTCACCACGTCCACATAGCTGACCAGCAGGGCCAGGGCGGTGAGGGCGGCGGAGCCGATGGCAAAGCCCTTGCCGGTGGCGGCGGTGGTGTTGCCCAGGGAGTCCAGGGCGTCGGTGCGGTTGCGCACCTCCTCGCCCAGGCCGCTCATCTCGGCGATGCCGCCGGCGTTGTCGGCCACGGGGCCGTAGGCGTCGGTGGCCAGGGTGATGCCCAGGGTAGACAGCATGCCCACCGCGGCGATGCCGATGCCATACAGGCCCTTGGAGAAAAGCTCGCCATAGTTGGCCGCATTGGTGGTCAGGGAACCGCCGGCGGCCAGGAAGGAGACGATGATGGCCACGCCGATGATGACGATGGGGGCGGCGGTGGACTTCATGCCCAGGGAGATGCCGCCGATGATGGTGGTGGCGGCGCCGGTCTCGGTGGAGTCGGCCAGGCCCTGGGTGGGCTTATAGGTGTCGGAGGTGTAGTACTCGGTAAAATAGCCGATGGCGCAGCCGGCCACCAGACCCGCCAGAATGGCGATGTAAGGGCCCCAGGAGCCCATGATGTAATAGGTGACGGGGGCGGCGATGACGGCGGCCAGCACGGCGGCGGTGTAGGTGCCTTTGCGCAGAGTAGCCAGCAGGGACTTCTGGGTGGCGTTCTCCTTGGTGCGGATCAGGAAGGTGCCGATGACGGAGCACACCACGCCCACCACGGCGATGATGAGGGGCAGAAGCATGGCGTTCCAGGTCAGGCCATCGGCGGCGTAGGCGGAGGCGCCCAAGGCGAAGGTAGCCAGAATGGAGCCCACGTAGGACTCATACAGGTCAGCGCCCATGCCGGCCACGTCGCCCACGTTGTCGCCCACGTTGTCGGCGATGGTGGCGGGGTTACGGGGGTCGTCCTCGGGGATGCCGGCCTCCACCTTGCCCACCAGATCGGCGCCCACGTCGGCGGCCTTGGTGAAGATGCCGCCGCCCACGCGGCCGAACAGGGCCATGAAGGAGGCGCCCATGCCGAACATGACCATGGTCTGGGCGATCTGGGCGGCCTCAAACCCTGCGATGTACTTGAGAATGTGGAACCAGATGGACACGTCCAGCAGACCCAGGCCCACCACGGTAAAGCCCATGACCGCGCCGGAGGAGAAAGCCACGTTCAGGCCCCGGTTGAGGCTCTCATGGGCGGCGTTGGCAGTGCGGGCGTTGGCGGAGGTGGCAATCTTCATGCCCACAAAGCCCGCCAGGCCGGACCAGATGCCGCCGGTCAGGAAGGCGAAGGGGATAAACCAGTTGTCCAGCATCCCGACTCCTGCCAAAATTAACAAAATGACGAAGACAATGATAAAGATCTTTGCAACGGTAGTATACTGGCGCTTAAGGTAGGCATTTGCGCCCTTACGGATGGATGCGGCCAGCTTTTGCATCAGTTCGGTGCCCTCTGAGAACTTGAGCACCTTCTTGGCTTGGGTTAAGGCGAAGATTAATGCAATTAATGCACCTACTAAGCCGACCCAAAACAGGTTTTCCAACAACTTTCCCCACTCCTTTTTTTCTTTGGAAGCCTTGTAACACAAGGCTTCCAGCGTTAAGAGACAATATAATATTAACGCAAAAAGGGGTGATTTGGCAAGTATATCTTAAGATAAGAAAGCGTCAAATCCTAGGATTTGACGCTTTCGACAAAAACGAATGATTGGTTTAAGAACGCTTCCATGCATTTCTGCTAAAGAGAACGAGAACAGGCAGAACCTCCAGGCGCCCGATCAGCATACACAGGGAGAGCACCAGCTTGGAGAAGCCGGAAAAGGCGGAGTAGTTGCCCATGGGGCCCACCAGCTCCAGTCCGGGGCCCACATTGCCGATGCAGGAGACTACGGCGGTGAAGGTGGTGCCAAAGGAGAAGTTGTCCACCGACACCAGCAGCGTGGCCCCCAGGGCGATGAAAAGATAGGCTGCAAAAAAGAGCTGGACGGAGCGCAGGCTGTCCTCATCTACCACCCGGCCGTCCAGCTTGACCACGTTGACGGAGCGGGGGTGCACCACCTGCCGGATCTCCCGGCGGATGCACTTGAGCAGGAGCAGAACGCGGGAGCACTTGATGGCGCCGCCGGTGGAGCCGGCGCAGGCGCCGATGAACATGAGCAGCACCAGCAGAATCCGCGAAAACTCCGGCCACAGGTTGAAGTCAGTGCTGGCGAAGCCGGTGGTGGAGATAATCGAGCCCACCTGAAATGCGGCGTGGCGCACGGCGGAGCCGTCCGCCGGATACATGGGCCAGATGTTGATGGAGATCAGGAGGGTGCTGAAAGCCACCACGGCCAGAAAGAAGCGCAGCTCGTCGCTGCGGAGCGCCTGGCGGACCTTGCCGCAGAGCAGCAGGAAGTAGAGGGCAAAGTTGATGGAGAAGACCAGCATGAAGAGCGTGATGATGACCTCAATGGCAGGGCTTTCATAGGCCGCAATAGACAGGTTTCTGGTGGAGAAGCCGCCGGTGCCCGCGGTGGCGAAGGAGTGAACCAGGCTGTCATACCACGGCATGCCGGCGATTCGCAGGCAGAAGACCTCCAGCAGAGTGAGGGCGCAGTAGATGCCGTAGAGGATTTTGGAGGACTGGCTGGTCTTGGGTACCAGCTTGCTCACAATGGGCCCGGGGCTCTCGGCGCGCATCACATGCAGGGTCCGTCCGCCCAGGCTGGGCAGCAGGGCGATGGTGAGGATCAGCACCCCCATGCCGCCCATCCAGTGCATGAAGGAGCGCCAGAAAAGGATTCCTCTGGGCAGGGGCTCCACTGCGGTCAGGACGGAGGCGCCGGTAGTGGTGAAGCCGGAGACCGACTCGAAGAAGCAGTCCACATAGGAGGGGAAAAAGCCGCTGAAAAAGAAGGGGAGGGCGCCGAAGGCGCTCATCAGCAGCCAGATGAGGGCCACGGCGAAAAAGCCCTCCCGGGGGAAAAAGTGGTCGTTGCTGCGTATGAGGGAAAGGGCGAGCCCCACTGCTCCCGTCATGGCAATGGACAGGAGGAAGGGAAGGGGATTTTCGCGGTAGAACAGGCAGACCAGCAGGGGGAGGAGCAGCGCGCCTGCCTCTACCAGCAGGGTCTTGCCCGTCAACTTGAAGACCAGGCGGAAGTTCATGCGTCGCCTCCCAGCTCCAGAAGGGAGTCCTCAAAGATGTCGTTGAGATCCAGAATCCCGTGGTTGCGGGATATGACGATCACGGTGTCACCAGCGGCGATGGAAGAGGAGCCGTCAGGGATTACGATACGGCCCTGGTGCACCAGGACGGCGACCAGGATGCCAGGCTTCAGGCGCAGCTCTCGCAGGGGGGTGTCCCGGTTTCGGGTGGTTGCATTGGCCACAAATTCCATAGCCTCGGCGTGGCCGTCGGCGATCTTGTAGAGGGCGTTCATGACGCTGCCCTTGGAGTTCTGCATACCGCGTACCACCTGAAGAATCTGCCCGGCGGTCAGCAGCTTGGGGGAGATCACGCTGTCCAGCCCAGCGGCGTGGGCGATGCCGGCATAATTCTGGCGGTTGGACTTGGCCACCACCTTGGGTATGCCCTGCTGCATGGCGTAGAGGGAGATAATGAGGTTGTCTTCATCCCGGTCGGTGAGGGCTACGAAGGCGTCGGAGGCGGTCACATCCTCCTCCTCCAGAAGTTCCTGGTCGGTGCCGTCGCCGCAGATGACCGTGGCCTTGGGCAGTACCTCGCTGAGATGGCGGCAGCGGTCCAGACTGCGCTCAATGATCTTTACGTGTATGCCAAGCCGCTCCAGAATGGCGGTGAGGTAGTGTGCGATTCGTCCGCCGCCCACCAGAAATACGTTGCGGCACCTGGGATTGTGCCGCCCCAGCAGGCGAAAGAAGGCGGTCAGGCCGGTAGGCTGGCCGATCAGATAGAGCCGGTCCCCCACCTGGGGCACAAAGGAACCGTCGGGGATGACCACATCTCCCTCCGCCCGCTCGGCGGCACAGAACAGCATAGGGAGGGACTGGAGCTGGCCGCTCTGGGCGGACAGGGGATGTCCCACCAGAAAGTCCTCCTCCCGCACCCGGAAGCCAATCAGCTCCACCCGACCCCGGCAAAAGGTCTCCAGATTGGCGGCAGGGGGAAAGCGAAGCAGACGGGCGATCTCCGCCGCCGCGGCGTTTTCCGGGTTGATGACCAGGTCGATGCCCAGGGCCTCCTTCAGCAGGGAGAGCTCCATAGCATATTCTACATTGCGTACCCGGGCGATCGTATACTTGGCGCCCAGCCGCTTGGCGGTCAGGCAGCAGACCATGTTGACCTCATCCATACTGGTGGCGGCGATCAGCACATCCGCAGCATCCACACCCGACTCTCTCAGGGCGGAAATGGACGCGCCGTTGCCTTTGACACACATGACATCCAGGGCCTCAGAGGCGTGGCGGAGAGCGGCGTCGTTGGTGTCAATTACGGTGATATCGTGCTCCTCCTGAGAGAGGTGCTCGGCGAGGGTAAAGCCCACCTTGCCGTCGCCCACGATGATGATTTTCAAGCTCCATACATCCTTTCAGAGCGCCCGGAGGTGCCCCACAACACATTGCATGCTAATCTTAACGCAATCTTAACACGCATGCAAGGACATTATGCGTAATTTGCCGAAAAAGAGCCCCTCTCCACAGGGAGAGGGGCTCTTTTTCGGCTTTTATACCGTCCATTCACTGTGCACCAGGCCGACCAGATACCAGTCACCCTGATAGCATTCAAACACCAGTTTGAGAGAACACCAGTCGTATCCGGCCATCTGTTCGTCCAGACCGGGAAAGTGATACTCCACAAAACGTCCCTCCGGATAGGCGGAGGCCACATTTTCCAGCGCGTTTCCCTGCATCAGAACGGTGTCTACCGCCGTCTCAGGGGCGGCAGTATAGTCGGCATTGAAGACGTAGCGCTCAAAATACTCCCGTCCGGTCAGTTCAATGGGGGCGCCGGTGCCGTCCTCAATACCCCACACATAAGGGATGTCGTCCTCGGGCAAGAGGACGAGCTGGGCGGGGAGGAGATTGCGGTCACAACTGGGCTCCACCGTGGAGTAAGGCGTCAGGGTAACCCCTTTCTCCGGGTGCACCAGCGCGGCCAGGGCCTCATAATCGCTCTCCTTCAGCGCGGCGAGAACCTGTCCGGCACGGTCGGACAGGCAGGAGGTGCCGGCGTCGGCCGGCGCGGCCTGGTAGAGGGTAGATCTACCCTCTACCTCAATAGCGTCCAGCGCGGAAACTGCGGGATACTCCGCTGCGGTGGCACGGACCGAGTTCAGGCTGGCAGAGGAGATCCCGCTGCCGAACAGGGTGCCCAGTGCAAGCCCGCCCAAAAGGGCGATCAGGGCAAATAGCACGGCCTTCTTCATCCGGTACACACCTTTCCTGTCAGGGGAAATTCACAATTCTTTATTTTAAAAGCAGCACACAAAAAAAGCAACAACAAAAGGTTACAAAAGCTAGGATGCTTTTGTATATCTTGCAATGATGGAAAAAAGGAGGTATAATAAAAAATAGTTTTTTGTCAGAACAAGGAGGATTATCATGCACGAACACGAGCTGCAATTTCATATCAAATGTAAGGCCGGCGACGTGGGCCGCTACTGTTTCCTGCCCGGTGATCCCGGCCGCTGCGAGAAGATCGCAGCCTACTTTGATAACCCGGTGAAGGTACAGAGCAACCGGGAGTACACCACCTATACCGGAACCCTTCTGGGGGAGAAGGTGAGCGTCTGCTCCACCGGCATCGGCGGCCCCTCTGCGGTGATCGCCATGGAGGAGCTGCACAACATCGGCGCGGACACCTTCATCCGGGTGGGCACCTGCGGCGGCATCGCCCTGCCCGTTAAGAGCGACGATGTGGTGATCGCCACCGGCGCGGTCCGCCACGAGGGGGCCAGCCGGGAGTACGCCCCCATCGAGTTCCCCGCCGTGTCCGACTATGAGGTGCAGAGTGCCCTGGTGCAGGCTGCCAAAAACCTGGGCAAGCCCTGGCACGCCGGCGTGGTGCAGTGCAAGGATTCCTTCTATGGACAGCACGACCCCAAGCGGATGCCAGTGAGCCAGGAGCTGCTCTACAAGTGGGAGGCGTGGAAGCGCCTGGGTGTCCTGGCCTCCGAGATGGAGTCCGCCGCCCTGTTCTGCTGTGCCGCCGCCCTGGGGGTGCGCTGCGGCTCCTGCTTCCACGTCATCTGGAACCAGGAGCGGGAGGCTGCCGGGCTGGATCAGGAGGAGAGCCACGATCTGTCCGCCGCCCTGGAGGTAGGCATCGAGGCCGTCAGGCTGCTGATCGAAGCCGACCGGGCCGCGAAGGGGTGAGCCGCAGAACCGCTCCGCCCTGCCTTTGCATAGTGAAAAATGCCTGGAACCATGTGGTTCCAGGCATTTCTTATTGCTTATTTTACCGTTTTCAGCGCCCGCATGGCGTTGAGAATGGCGATGACGGACACGCCCACATCGGCGAACACCGCCTCCCACATATTGGCAACACCGGCGGCGCTGAGCGCCAGCACCAGGAACTTGACGGCCAGGGCGAAGACGATGTTCTGACGGACGATGGCCAGGGTGCGCCGGGCGATTCGAATGGCGTCGGCAAGCTTGGAGGGCTTGTCATCCATCAGCACGATGTCGGCGGCCTCGATGGCGGCATCGGAGCCCAGGCCGCCCATGGCGATGCCGATGTCGGCCCGGGAGAGCACCGGGGCGTCGTTGATGCCGTCGCCCACGAAGGCCAGGGCCCCCTTGGGGGAGACCTCACCCAGCAGAGCCTCCACACGGGTCACCTTGTCGGCGGGGAGGAGCTGGGTGTGTACCTCGTCCAGGCCCAGCTCCTGTGCCACTGACTCACCCACGGCTTTGGCGTCGCCGGTGAGCATGACGGTTCTGCGCACACCACAGGCCTTCAGCGCGGTGATGGCCTCCTTCGCGTCGGGCTTCACCTCGTCGGAGATGACGATGTGGCCCAGGTAGACCCCATCGGAGGCCACGTGGACGGTGGTGCCTACCCGGTGACAGGGGTGCCAGCTCACGCCGATGTCCTCCATCAGCTTGTCGTTGCCGGCGCAGATCTGGCGGCCGTCCACTGTGGCCCGCACGCCCCGGCCGGACAGCTCCTCCACATTGGATACCCGGGAGGCATCCAATTCCTTGCCGTAGGCCTCCTTGAGAGAGCGGGAGATGGGGTGGTCGGAGTAGCTCTCCGCCAGGGCGGCCAGCTCCAGAAGCTGCGCCTCGCCGCAGTGGTCGGGATGGATGGCGGTGACGTTAAACACGCCGCGGGTCAGAGTGCCGGTCTTGTCAAAGACCACGAGTTCCGTTTTGGCCAGTACCTCCAGATAGTTGCCGCCCTTTACCAGAATACCGTTTTTAGAGGCCCCGCCGATGCCGCCGAAGAAGGACAAGGGGACGGAGATGACCAGGGCGCAGGGGCAGGAGACCACCAGGAAGTTCAAAGCCCGCTGGATGGAGTCCACCCATTGGATGGAGGTAAACAGGGGGGGCAGGAGGGCCAGAGCCACGGCGGCCAGCACCACGGCGGGGGTGTAGTACCGGGCGAACTTGGTGATGAAGTTTTCTGCCTTGGCCTTCTTGCTGGAGGAGTTCTCCACCAGATCCAGAATTTTAGCCACAGTGGACTCCTCAAAGGCCTTGGTGACCCGAACCCGCAGCAGGCCGGACAGGTTGACACAGCCGGAGATCACATCGTCGCCGGGCTGGGCCTCCCGGGGGAGGGACTCGCCGGTGAGGGCTGCAGTGTCCACATTAGAGGTGCCCTCCAGCACCACGCCGTCCAGGGGGATGCGCTCGCCGGCCTTGATGACGATGGTGTCACCCACCGCCACATCCTCGGGGTCTACCTGCCGGAGCTGACCGTCCACCTCAATGTTGGCGTAGTCGGGCCGGATATCCATCAGGGAGGTGATGGACTTGCGGGACTGGTCCACGGCATAGCTCTGGAAGAGCTCGCCCACCTGGTAGAACAGCATGACCGCGACGCCCTCCGCGTACTCGCCTAAGAACATGGCACCCACGGTCGCCACCGTCATCAGAAAGTTCTCATCGAATACCTGGCCGTGTAAAATATTCGTAACCGCCTTCCAGATGATATCCCATCCAATCACCCCATAACACAGCAGGAATCCGGCCAGTTTCCCCGTTGGGCTTAACGGAAGGGCCATGGTAATCAGATAGATCGCTGCTGCCGCTAAAATCCGGTATAACTGTTTTTTCTGTTTTTTTGTCATATCATTTCCCTCTTCGTCTGCGGCGGCGGGAATATGCTGTGCCGCCGCGCTTTTATAGATGCAATTGTCTCTCGCTTACACGTGATTCTCAATTAAATCTTCTTAACGGTTACATCCGGTTCTATTTTCTTTATCAGCTTTACGGCTTCTTCCGCAATCTCCTGGAACCGGTCATCGGCTGCCTCCAGAACCATCTTCTGGCTCAGGAAGTTGACCTCCACATTTGTAACTCCGCTTATCTTCTTAACAGCGCCCTCAATCTTCGCAGCACAGTGTGCACAGTCTAAATCT
>ERZ835762.1343-NODE-1343-length-14006-cov-2.491578_pt1 | contig 14006 bp, 8 predicted proteins | sample MGYA00519687_ERZ835762 | MGnify/ENA primary metagenome ERZ835762 (study PRJEB31850, sample SAMEA3708783) | human gut metagenome | biome: human gut; feature: human-associated habitat; material: faeces | place: China | collected 2014 ... | reverse complement strand
AAATTCGCCATTCACGTTAGTGATAGTCCCGTTTGAAGAAGATCCTTTTTCTATTATAGATGCTCCTATTATAGGATCTCCTGCAATATCTTTTACTACACCGGTCACTTTTTGTTGTTTTTGCTGTTGAACCGTTTGTTGCGCAGTTGTGGTGGGGATTGTATATATAACAATTTGATTCTCTACTATTCTATAAGAGTACCCGGAATTTTCAAATATTTGATTTAGAACAACTTCTATCGGAGCATCTTCTACATTTATAGAAACTTTTTTATCTAACTTCACTTATCATTATAGAAAAAAGTATATTCACTTCCTTTTTCTAACTCTTGTAACACCGATTGGATAGAAGTGTTACTCTTTTTTATTGAGAATTTGAGTACTTGTGCAAATGTGCTGATAGGTATTGCACAAACTAAACTAATAGCAACAGCAATTGCTATTTGCTTTTTTACTTTTTGTGGATTAAACCACTTTTGATTGCATTTTTTCATAAATACCATAATTATTAGATTGTAATTTAAATTTAACAAATAATAGGCGTTTCCCTTTAAGAATCCCGTGCTTGATTAACATGTTTCACTGTTTTTTCCATTTTTCTTATTTGAATCTTTTTAGGGTGTAAAATCGTGTTCTACTTAAGTTCTTCGAGAACTATTGCATTTTTATCCTTTATTTATTTTTATTATAGGGTCCTGTTTACATTTTGATTATTTCATGCTTTTTTATCATTTTGTATTTTCTATCTCATCTATATTGCTGGTTTTAGCACCCGAACCAAAGATCTGAGGAAAAAAACAGCTGTGTTGCTGTTAGAGAAAGTTATATTTGATAGGATAAAGCCTCCAATTTTGTGTATTTGCTCGATAAAACAAACGATATAGCTCTTTAATGATATGTATTAAGTGAATTAACGATGATTTATGATAGTAGAAATGTAAACGGGAAAAATTAGTAAATAGCTTCTTAAAGCAGATTTTTGAACTCTAACTTTTTAAGATGTTAACTTCGTACAAATAAAGAATTAAGGTTTTGTCAACAGGATATTAACTTCGTACAGATAGAGAATTAATTTCCTATATTCAGGAAACGAATAAGATCCTGCAATAAAATGTATTTTTACTTAAAAGGCAATTTTATATTGCATGATAATAGTATTTTTATTCAAGAAGAAATTATTATAGCATCTTTTTAAAGAAAGTCTGAGTTAGCTAAATATAAAGATCCTCTCCCTTATGTCAACCTAAAATGAATTTTACTATCTTTTTTATATTTCTATAATCATTATTATTTAAACACATCTTTTTATATTCAAATGCGCTCATTTGCTATAAATCCTCTATTTTTATTTTAAAATTTGTATTGTTTCTCCCTAAAAAATTGTATGTTTGCACATCACACCGATAGATTTATGACCGAGAAAGAGCTTATTGTATCATTAAAACTGGGGGACGAAGCTGCATTTACTGCTCTATACAGAATGTATTGGCCTAAAGTTCACAACTTTTCCCGTTTATACCTATCTTCTATGGCCGAAGTAGAAGAAGTGGTACAGGAGGTCTTCGTAAAATTGTGGGAGGCACGTATCTTCTTGAAAGAGAATGAAAGCTTCAAAGGATTTTTATTTATTATAACCCGCAATATAATTTTTAATCAATTTCGTAAAAGTTTCAATGAAAATGCGTATAAAACGACTATACTCAGTAGTGCAGAAGTTGAATATGATATTGAAGATGAAATGGATGCGGCCGATCTTCAGGCCTATATAAAGAAATTAATTTCTGAACTGACGCCTCGGCAACAAGAAGTATTTCACTTAAGCCGTGAAGAGCACCTTAGCTATAAAGAAATAGCTACTCGACTGTCTATCAGTGAGAAAACCGTAGAGCGACATATTAATGAAGCCTTAAAATTTTTACGTAAAAACATCTATTTATTTATCATATTTCTTTCTCTATAATAATAAGGTATAGAGAGCTTATTTCATGATTTCCCTTTTATTTTAAAGATTTTAAATTTTCTTTGGGGGATGTTATGGTGTTGCGTGTATTTATAAATAGATAGGTAATAAGAAGGTAATAAAGATGAAACAAGCGACAACAGGAAATAAGAATATAATAAAGAAGCTGCTGACCGATGGCCTATCGCCGGAAGAGCGAGAAAAACTTAATAACTATAAATTTGTGAATCAGGCAATTTATAGTCAATGGGAACAGACTTCTGATATGTATACCGATGTCGATAAGGAAGAACGAATGCTAACAAACGTTATGCACCAAATAAAGAAAGGAAAAAGCGGACGTTTTAGGCAAAGCTTACATCGGTATAGCTGGGTAGCATCCATAGCATTATTGCTAATTTGCGGAACATTATCTTTAATGTTATTATCCAGAAAATCAGATCCAAAAGTTTGGTATGTTCTGAATTCAGGACGCCAATCCATGGATTCAGTGAGACTGGCAGATGGTACACTGGTGATGTTGAATGCTGGAAGTCGTTTGACATATCCTAAAGAGTTTTCCGGAGAAAAGCGGGAAGTAACTCTTTCAGGACAAGCTTTTTTTAATGTTCATCCGGATAAGGGACATCCTTTTGTTGTAAAAACCAAGAATATGGATGTTACAGCTTTAGGGACAGCATTTGAGGTTTTTAGTTTTGATGGTGACGAAAGTGTAGAAACAGTATTGCTCAATGGCAAAGTTAGGGTAGAACCTAAGGATAACAAAGAGCAAATTAAAGGAGAATACATTCTTCGTCCGAATGAAAAATTGACTTGCCAAGCAAACGGTGATGTGCGTATAGATCATGTAGATGCTAATTCATATTCTGCTTGGCGTATTGGAGGACGATTGAGTTTCAAGAACGAAACATTGGCCATGATTTTACCTCGTTTAGAGAAATGGTATGGTCAAAAGATCGATTGCTCACAGAAAGTGGCTGATCATTATCGCTTTACATTCACATTGCGAAATGAACCATTGGATCTGATTCTGAACATTATGTCGCATAGTGCGCCATTAAATTATAAATTAATAAGCAATGACTACTATGTTCTCGAAGAACTTAAGTAGAACACGATTTAAGAAATAAAAAAATAGTAATAAAAGCTAAGTTCATACGGAACTTGGAAAACAGGACAAAAGATAAGATTTATACCAAGTTCGTTTAGAACTTATACCAAACATTAAATTTTAAACCTAAATTAATAAAGAAAAGGATGAGAGAGAAACCGTAAATGACGTTAACCTGGTGCAGCGATGCTTTAGAAGTATCCTGTGCTCACTTTATCAATCAAAATTACAATCTAATAATTAATCGTATTTATGAGAAAATGCAACATGCGGTGGTTTAGTCCGCAAAGAATGAAAAAGCATCTGGCTTTTGCTTTGGCAGTTAGCCTGATAGCTATGGTACCTGTGAGTGCCTTCGCTCAAGTACTAAAGATTTCAATGACGAAGACAAACGTATCCATCGAGAGTGTACTGCGTGAACTTGAAAAACAAAGCGAGTATACTTTCTTCTACAATGACAATCAGGTAAAGCTGAACAAGAAAGTATCCATCAACGTGTCGGATGCCCCGATCGAAACTGTACTGAACGAAGTATTCAAGAATTCGGGATACACTTATAAGATCGTGGATAATCAGATCGTAGTATCTGCGACGAAAGAAGCGACAAAAGACGTACAGACAACTCAGCAACAAAAGCAGAGAAAAGTTTCGGGAGTTGTAAAAGATGCAATGGGTGAAGCCATCATTGGAGCATCAGTAGTAGAAAAAGGAGCTCCTTCTAATGGTACTATAACAGATATTAACGGACAATTCAGTCTGACAGTAGGCGGCAACGAATTACAAATTACCTATATCGGTTATATGCCTGAAACAGTATCGTTGAAACCAGGTGTTACTTCTTACAATGTTACCATGAAAGAAGATACAAAGACCCTTGACGAGGTAGTTGTAGTAGGTTACGGCGTACAGAAAAAAGCAAATTTAACAGGTGCAGTATCATCCATTAATGCTGAAGCACTGGAATCTCGTTCTGTATCAAGTGTTTCTGCAGCAATGGCCGGAACAATGCCGGGTGTAACAGCTATCCAATCTTCCGGTGCTCCGGGATTACAAACCGGAACAATTACCGTACGTGGTAAAAACTCGGTGAATGCGGCCAATCCGTTAGTCATCGTAGACGGTGTACCGGGTAGTATGAATACCATTGACCCACAGGATATCGAAAGTTTGACAGTATTGAAAGATGCTGCTTCTGCCGCAATCTACGGTGTACAGGCTGCCAACGGTGTAATCTTGATTACAACTAAAAAAGGTAAGAAAGGACAAGATGCCAAAGTATCCTATTCGGGTAGTGTAGCATGGGCAACTCCTACGACAAAACTAAACTTCCTTGGTTCGGCAGACTATGCTATGCTGTACAATGAAGCTGTAAAAAATGAAAATCCCAATGCCGCCCTTCCGTATAGCGATGAAGATATCGAGCTTTTCCGGAATGGAACTGATCCAATCGGACACCCCAATACAGACTGGTATAAAGAGACATTTAAAAATTTTGCATTTGAACAACAACACAATTTCTCAATCAATGGTGGCTCTGAAAAAACAAATTACAGTGCATCGGTTGGTTATCTCTATCAAGGTGGTTTAACAAACGAAAATGATTATAATCGTTTCACCGGTCGTATCAACGTTGAATCAGAAATCAGCAAATGGTTTTCTGCCGGACTGAATGTATCCGGATATAGAGGAACACGTGAGGATGGAGCTGTCGGATTTGCTACACTGATGAGTGAAGTGACCCGTAACAGCCCGACACTACCGGTTTACAATGAAGATGGTACATTTAATTATAGTGGAAAAGCCAATCCGGTAGCAGAATTAGGAAGAACCGGTTTTTATCGTCAGATGGACCAGCAGTTGAATGCTATCCTACATGCAACCGTACACATTTTACCGGAATTGAGCGTTAAGGGATTATTCTCTGTACGTAATGATATTCGTAACATCGATTACTTCAAGAAACATTATTCATATGGTACCGGATCAAATATTTCTGATTCCGGTTTGAGAGAAGGATACGATAAATATTATATCTGGAACGAATATACATCTCAGCTATTGGTGAACTATAACAAAACGTTCAAGCAACATACTATCGGTGCATTGTTTGAGCAGTGGGAACAACTTTATAAATATACAGAAGCCACACGTAAGGGTGGTGGTAGCGATGAACTAACAGAGTCATTGAATACACTGGATAAATCATCTCAAACCAATTCTGATGGTGGCACGGAGTTAGCCCGTCGTTCATACTTTGGCCGTATCCAATACGATTACGCTGACAAATATTTATTTGAAGCGAATCTGCGTGCAGATGCTTCTTCACGTTTCCCGAAAGATAATCGTTGGGGTGTATTCCCTGCATTCTCTGCCGGATGGAGAATCTCAGAGGAAAACTTTATTAAAGACAATCTGAACTGGATGAGTAACTTGAAGTTACGTTTAGGTTGGGGGCGTACCGGTAACGAAGAATTGAGCGATATCTACCCTGCAGTAGCGACTTATGCTTATGGTTCTTATATGTTTGGTAATACATTGAACACAACTGCCTATGAAGCGAGATATGTAAACAGTGCACTTCAGTGGGCCACAGTTACTAATTACGAAGTTGGATTAGACGCAGGATTCTTAGATAATAAACTTGGATTTGAACTGTCTGTATACAAGAAAAAAACAGATGACATGCTATTGAAACTTCCGGTACAGGGCATTTTAGGTATGTCAGCACCGGTTCAGAATGCAGGTAGTGTAGAAAATACAGGTTTCGATTTGAACATTTTCCACAATAACCGTATCAATAAAGATTTCAGCTATGCTGTAAATTTAAATCTGGCTTATGTAAAAAACCGTATCACAAACCTTGAAGGTACTGAAGGAGAAGATCCTGACAACAATAAATTATGGCGTTTAGAAGGTTATCCCATCGGTTCATTCTATGGTTACAAAGCAATCGGTTATTTCAATACTGAAGAGGAACTGGCCAACGAACCGAAACGTACAGGAACAGAAAAATTGGGTGATATCAAATATGCTGATTTGAATGGTGATGGTAAAATTGATGCTGCGAATGACCGTACAGTGATCGGTCAAAACTTCCCGAGCTGGACAGGTGGTTTAAGCATTAACCTGTATTGGAAAGACTTCGATTTCTCTGCTCTGTTCCAAGGTGCATTCGATGTCGATAAATACTGTGAAGCCGAATCTTCATACGCATTCTATAATGGTGGTAAAGTGCTGAAAAAACACTTAGATCGATGGACTCCGGAAAATCATAATGCCAGCTATCCTCGTATCACAAAAGATTCACAAACTAACTTCGTAACTTCTTCTTTCTGGTTGGAAGACGCGTCTTATGTACGTTTGAAGAATGTGTCATTAGGCTACAATCTGCCTAAGAGTTGGCTGAACAGAATTGGCGTTAGCAGAATCAAAGTCTATGTAGCTGGTGAAAACTTACTGACATTCTGTGGTCTTGAAGACATTGACCCGGAAGAATCAAGTACACGCGGATGGTCATATACCAACGTGAAGAAAGTTTCATTAGGCCTAAAAGTTTCATTCTAAATCCCTCAATACTATAAAAATATGAAAAAGAATTACTTATATATATTTGCAACAGCCCTTATAGTAGGGTTCAGCTCTTGTAGCGACTTTCTGGATCGCTATCCTCAGGAAGAGCTTTCTGATGGTAGCTTCTGGAAAACGCCGGATGACGCAAACAAAGTAGTCTCAGACCTCTATGGCTATCTGTCTACATGGGATCAAGACAACGACATTAATTCAGACAATGCCACAATGGGTATCAAATGGGCTGCAGGTAATATTTCCAAAGGAATTTATGACCCGGCAGACCAAGGTTGGAGCGGTGATTATGCAAATGTCCGTCAGTGTAACCTGATTCTTTCAAAAATAGATGAGATTCCTGATTATCCTGAAGCAGATAAAACCAAAGCACTCGGACAGGTATATTTCTTCAGAGCGTATATTTACTTTAATCTGATCCGTTCATTCGGAGACGTTCCATACATTGATAAACCTCTGGACTTAAAAGACATGGAAGGAATCACACGTATGCCAAGAGCAGAAGTATATGAGAAAGTCATGGCTGATTTTGACAGAGCAATTGCTGCCCTTCCAACAGAATGGCCTGCTTCTGACTATGGACGAATTACTAAAGGAGCTGCTATGGCAATGAAAGCAAGAGCTGCTTTATACTACGGAAATTGGGATGTAGCTGCCAAAGAAGCCAAAAATGTAATGGATTTAGGCTTGTATGAACTTTATGATAAAGACAATACAGGCAAATATGCTGAACTTTTCTGGGAAAAAGCCGATGGTTGTGACGAATTCATACTTGTTACCCAATTTAACTACCCGGACAAAACTCACTACCTGATGGGTTGGGAATGTTTCCCTACAAAAGGTTGGGGTGGCATGAACCCCACTCAAAGTCTGGTGGACGCATTCGAAGATAGTGAAGGCGCTCCGATCAGTAAATCTAAAATATACGATTCAACAGATCCATTCAAAAACCGTGACCCACGTTTGGAGGTAGACATTTTGCACGATGGTGAGGAAATGTATGGCGTAACAATAAAAGTCGCTCCTTTGGCTTCAAGCGGTAGCACAGGCATCAACCAACATAATGATGCTACAGAAACCGGATATTATGGCCAGAAATGGCTGGACCCAAGTTTAGATCCTCAGTCTGATGGCTGGAACATGGGTAAGGACTGGGTACATATCCGTTATGCTGAAGTACTCTTAACTTATGCTGAAGCCATGAACGAACTTAAGGGGTTGGATCCGGCTGCATTTGATGCCGTCAATCAGGTAAGACGTCGTGTAGGTATGCCTGAACTTCAGAATACGGATGCCAGCAAGCCTACTTATTGTGCTACTCAGGATGATCTCCGTCAACGTATCCGTAACGAATGGCGTGTAGAATTTTGTCTGGAAGGTGGAAAACGTATGTGGGATATCCGTCGTTGGGGAATTGCCAAAGACGTATTGAATGCACCATTCGAAGGATTGAAATATAAGATTGTAGACAACCCGAATGATCCCGACAAAAAAGTAGATGGTGGAAAAATGTGTATCCTTTATCAGGGAGAACCGATTAAGTTAGTAGGAAGCAGATACTCGGACAATAACTATTTGTTCCCTGTACCGCAAAGCGAAATTGACTTGAATCCTGCTCTGACACAGAATCCGGGTTATTAATAATAGTGTTTAGACAATGGGGGCATTCCAATCAGGGAGTGCCCTCATTTCTCTTATTATCTTGCATCTATACTTATGAAGCGGTTACCATACCTACTTTTTTTACTACTTTTCATTACCTATTTCCTTTGTTACCAAGGGGTACTTTCACATGTGATTTATTATCACGAACAACACCATTTGTTCCTGTTCTCTAAAGAATACTTCTTCAAACAAATTCATACGGAAGGGTTGATCGCATATCTGAATGATTTCATCGTTCAATTCTTTTATATACCCATATTGGGGAGTGCTATATTATCCGGGATATTGGCGGGAATATATCTGTTGACGCACTATTCTTTCAAAAAAATAACAGGACAAACAGACCTGTTACAATTATCCTTGATTCCCTCTATATGTCTTTTCATTTATACAATGCCTGTAGATCATTCATTAACACCTGTCGTGGGAGTTTTCTTGGGGCTTTTGTTACTTGCCGGAATTAATCTCTTCATAACCAAACAATGGAAATGTTTCATCCGCATTCCATGGATTAATGTTCATGGAAATAAAAAGAATATGGCAATTTCCACAATTTTTATAATCATATATGCCATTGCCGCATGTTATATATTCGTACAATCATATAATATGCCGGAACGCATCATGTTGATGGCTGAGAAAAGCGTAAAAGAGAGAAATTGGGAAAACACATTGACACAAACAGAAAAATATATAAATTCAGGGAGAACCAATCAACTGATCTCCTATTTTCACAACCTGGCTTTATATCACACAGGAAAGCTACCTTACCACCTATTTGATTATCCACAAAAATTAGGAGTCAAAAGTCTGTACTTCCCATGGAATAGTGACAGCCGTGAAAGCGAATATGGACATTTCATTTATGAAGACCTGGGATATATCAACGAGGCACAACGGTGGGAATTCGAATCGATGGTTGTCTGGGGAGAGACCGCTCCGCACCTGATTAACCTGGCACGGTATAACATAGCCAATAAACGTCCCAAAGTGGCACAGAGGTTTATCAACCTGCTTAAACAATCTCTTTTCTACAAGAAAGAGGCCGAAGCATTGGAGAAATGGCTACCGACAGGAAATGTTCCCGGGTTGAAAGTATCACCCGGCAAGACCTCCAACACACCTGTACGATTCGCGAATGTTATAAATATAGGACCGGAACTGCAATATCTGTGCGAACAAGACTCAACAAACCGGATGGCTTTTGAATATCTGATGGGTAACTTACTGTTGAGCAACAATGTCATACGTTTTGTGAATAATCTGAAGTTCATACATAATTTCGATTACCCTCAAATGCCACCCGCTTACGAAGAGGCACTCTATATCTATAAATTAGGAGTAGGCGAAGAAACTTTTTCAAAATCAGGTTTCACTGTAAGCGAACAAACCGAAAAACGATTCCAACAATATTATGGTTTATATAAAAACAGAGAAATGCAAAGGTTGAAATCCGAGTTTGGAAACACCTATTGGTACTATCTGAACTTCATCAGTCCCTATGGAGATAAAATCATTAAGAATTAATCTGCACTGATATGAAAACTACCTATATTCTTTTTATGATGGCTCTTGCCTGGATACTACAAGCCTGCACAGAGCAATGTCAAAGGCCGGACTTATATACAGATAGTATTCCCTGTATATACCCGGATTATACAGGAGTCACCTTCCCGGTTAATATTGCTCCGCCAAATTTCATTATCAAAGAAGAAGCTGATGTTTTTCAAACAGAAATTGGTGTAGAAAAAGTGACAGATATTCTATATACCAGCAAGCAACCGGAAGTGATTATCCCATCCAAAGCCTGGAAAAAACTTCTCCAAAAGGCAGCCGGAAAGGAAATCTTTATTCGAATCACCCTCCTGAAAGATGGAAAATGGACACGCTTCGCAGATATTACAGATACCGTTTCTAATGAAATGATAGATCCATACCTCGCCTACCGGCTACTCTACCCGGGATATGAACTCTGGAACGAGATGGGAATCTATCAACGAAACCTGACTAATTATGAGGAAACTCCCATAGCGGAGAATAAAGCATTTGAAAAACAATGCATTAATTGCCATACGTTCAACCGGAACTCGCCCGAAACCATGATGATACATGTACGTGGAAAATCGGGAGGAACGCTGATATCAAAGAATGGAAAAGTAGAAAAAGTCAATACAAAACCGGAAGGGGCCAAGAATGGGGGAACCTATGCGGCCTGGCATCCTACAGGGCGATATATTGCTTTCTCTATGAATGAAATCCAACAATTCTTCCATTCATCGGGACAGAAGCCCATCGAGGTGTCAGACCTGGCCGCCGACTTGATGGTATATGACACACAAAAGAAAACGTTCCTCACGGACTCCCTGATTTATGGGGATAAATACATGGAGACATTTCCGAACTGGACACCGGACGGGAAGACGCTGTACTTCTGCCGTGGAAACGCTTATAAAGAAAAGATGCCGCTGGACAGTATTCATTATGACCTATGCCGGATTGGATTCGACCCCGAATCAGGTAAGTTCGGGAACTTGGAGTGTGTATATAAAGCTTCGGAACAGGGGAAGAGCGTGTCTTTTCCAAGAGTTTCTCCGGATGGCAGATACCTGATGTTCACTCTATCTGATTATGGTAACTTTTCTATCTGGCATCCGGAAAGCGAGCTTTGCCTTTTAACGATAGATACCGGAGAGATACGGCTTTTAAACGAGGTGAACAGTGATGACGTGGAAAGTTTCCATACCTGGTCGTCATCCGGAAAGTGGTTCGTATTCAGCAGCAAACGACTGGACGGACTTTGGGCACGACCATTCTTCGCCAGTTTCAATCCGGAAACAGGAAAAGCGGGAAAACCGTTTTTATTGCCGCAGAAAGATCCGCGTTTCTATGATACGTTTACTAAAACATATAATTTACCGGAGCTGATTAAAGAACCGGTGCGTAACGGAAATGAACTGATAAAAGCTATACATTAATTTAACACACTTTACCCCGAAAGAGAGGGCTTTCCATTTTGCAGTAAGCCCTCTTTTTTAGAACTTTGCGACATCACTCAATAAACATTTAATTCAAAGAAAACACATGAAAAACATTTTCCTTACCTTAAGTTTGGCTATCGGATTACTTTTACCTTGCAATCTGTATGCTCAAAGCCAGTATCCGTTCCAAAACACGACATTATCTACCGAAGAAAGAGTAAATGACCTTATCGGACGTATGACCCTTGAAGAGAAAATAGATTTGCTTGCCGGATACAACGATTTCTATCTGCACCCGTGCGAACGATTGGGAATACCGGCATTCAAACTGGCTGACGGTCCGCTGGGCGTTGCCTCCTGGGGATTGTTCGGACGTGCTACCGCATTTCCATCGGCACTTTCTCTGGCTGCCTCATGGAACAAAAATCTGGCAGAAAAGACAGGAGCCATGTATGCCCAGGAATGGCGTGCGAGAGGTATTCATTTTCTTTTAGCTCCGGGAGTAAACAACTACAGGGCTTCCAAAGGAGCCCGTAATTTCGAGTATTTCGGCGAAGATCCCTATCTGACATCCGAAATGGTAGTCCCTTTTATTAAAGCGGTACAAGACGGAGGAGTAATCGCCACCATAAAACACTTCGCAGCCAACGATCAGGAGTTTGACCGCTATACAGTCAGTACGGAAGTATCCGAACGCGCGCTGCAGGAAATTTACCTTCCACCTTTTAAAGCTGCCGTACAAAAAGCAGGTGTCAAAGCCGTCATGACAGGTTACAACTTAGTGAACGGAATACATTGTACTGAAAACAAACATCTGATCGATATTTTAAAGAAGGACTGGGGTTTCAAAGGCATGTTGATGTCAGACTGGGCATGTACCTATTCCGCTGACAATGCCGCAAACTACGGTTTGGATCTTGAAATGGGCAGCAACGACTGGTTCACCCGCAAAGAACTTCTCCCACTCATTAAAGAAGGAAAGGTTACAGAGGAAGTGATCAACGATAAAGTACGCCGTATTTACGGAGCCTGCATCTCAATGGGATTTTTTGATCGGCCTCAGCAAGACACCCATATCCCGACTTTCAACCCACAAGCCAATCAAATGGCATTGAATGCCGCCTGTGAAGGTATCATCCTGTTAAAAAACGAACAAAACACATTACCCATCCGCCAACCTAAAGTAATTGCCGTGATCGGTCCTACAGCCAATCCAGCGATTGTTTCGGACAGAATATACAATGTCAACAGCATTGTGTATGGCGGAGGTGGAAGTTCTAAAGTTCACCCCTGGTATGTCGTTTCAGCATTAGAGGGTATCTGCCAGGAATTCCCGGAAGCAACTGTATATTACACCGAAGGAATATCCAACCAGTTCAAACCCCGGTTGTTCCGTAACAGTAAGTTCCGTACCAAAGATGGCAAACCCGGACTGGAAGCCAGTTATTATGCATTGTCATCTGACAGTTCTGCTATGCTCTCCGACAAAATGATCCAGCAACAGGCAGTAGCTGCCGGAAGAACAGTAAACAGCAATCAACCGGGCAACACAGCATCCGGAAACGGTAAAGATGAAAACGGACTGATCATTCGCCGTATCGACCGCACAGTAAATTACGAATGGTGGGGATACCCTTTCAACGAGAGCAAATTGGGAAGTGACTACCGGATATGTTGGGAAGGATACGTGGATGCCGAGAAGACAGACAGCCTCCGGTTCTTTGTCGATGCACAGGGAGCGTATCGCCTGTGGATAGACGGAACATTGGCATTGGACGCTTCCCGGTCTCAATCGTTCGACGTACGCAATATTGCCGTTTCAGTACGGAAAGGAGATACCAAACACGTTCAACTGGAATTCTGTAACCAACGCAGCACCCCGGCAGAGATCCGGATGGGATATGCTTATCAAAGCGACATTGACTTTTCTGAAGCAAAGCGACTGGCCGAGAAAGCCGATCTCGTGGTGTTCTGTGCCGGATTGGACGGAAGCATCGAACTGGAAGGGCGCGACCGACCGTTCGATTTGCCTTATGGACAAGACCTGCTAATCGAGGAATTGATTAAAGTAAACCCCAAACTAATAGTAGCCATTCATGCCGGAGGCGGAGTGAACATGACCCGGTGGATCAATCAGGTACCCGCTGTAGTACATGCCCTCTATCCCGGGCAGGAGGGTGGACACGCATTAGCCCACATTCTTTCGGGCAAAGTAAATCCGTCAGCCAAACTCCCGTTCACAATCGAAAAAAAATGGGAAGATTCGCCGGCATACGGGCACTATGATGAAACCCGAAAAGAAAAGAAAGTATATTATACAGAAGGAATCTTCACCGGTTACCGGGGATACGACGAAAAAGGTATCGAACCTCTTTTCCCATTTGGATTCGGACTCTCGTATACCACTTTTGATTATACGGACCTCAATATCCGTATTACAGATAAAAAACAGAAGAAAATCACAGTTTCGTTTACCATAACCAATACCGGGCAGCAAGACGGATACGAAATTGCCCAACTTTATGTACATGATATACAGTCTAAAGAGCCCCGTCCACAGAAAGAATTAAAAGGCTTTGACAAGATATATCTGAAGGCAGGAGAAAGCAAACAGGTAGAGATCGAACTGGATGAAGACGCATTCCGGTATTTCAATGCCCGACAAAACCGTTGGGTATTTGAGAAAGGAGAGTTTGAAATCCTGGTAGGT
>ERZ835762.1298-NODE-1298-length-14449-cov-127.769209_pt1 | contig 14449 bp, 7 predicted proteins | sample MGYA00519687_ERZ835762 | MGnify/ENA primary metagenome ERZ835762 (study PRJEB31850, sample SAMEA3708783) | human gut metagenome | biome: human gut; feature: human-associated habitat; material: faeces | place: China | collected 2014 ... | reverse complement strand
CAAAAATATAAGAATGAAAAATGGGCGACAAGATAGAATCGCGGAGACGCTTACGTTTGTCCCAGACTCCCCCCGCCCGGTCTTCTATTTCCGAGGCGAGACCTTTTCCTCTTGAATGGCAATCTTGCCACGCGCTATCTTATATAGTCAAGCCAAGGATACACACAGTTTTTCGTCCGATAGAAATCGTTGCGCTGCCCTTTCCTGTTTATCGTTTCACCTTAGTGATGAAGTTTTATCACTAAGGTGATCAATTTTCATCACATGGGTGATACGGTTTCATCACACGGGTGAAACGATAAATTGAAAAGGAAGAATACGTCATTCCGACTGCCGGTTATTCCAACCCTTCCAGCATTCTTTTTAAAACAACTGTAGCAGAAATTTCCCGGTTAGCCGCTTCAGGAATAACCAACGAAGTAGGCGCTTCAATCACCTCATCGGTCACAATCATGTTTCTTCTCACCGGCAGACAATGCATAAAGAAAGCATCGTTTGTCACTGCCATGTGCGCCGCATCTACCGTCCAGTTCATATCCTTGCTCAGGATCTTTCCATAGTCGGCAGGACGGGTGACACCGGGACATGCCCAGTTCTTGGCATAGATAAAGTCAGCCCCTTCAAAGGCTTTCATCTGGTTGTATTCCACCTTCGCACCACGGACAAACTTCGGGTCCAGCTCATAGCCTTCGGGATGAGTGATGACAAAATCCACATCGGCCTCGTTCATCCAGTCGGCAAACGAGTTGGGAACGGCCTGAGGCAATGCACGCGGATGCGGCGCCCAAGTCAAGACCACCTTGGGACGGTCTTTCTTCTTATACTCCTCGATGGTAATCAGGTCGGCGAAAGCCTGCAACGGATGACCGGTAGCGGCTTCCATGGAGAATACAGGCTTGCCGGAATACTTGATGAACTGATTCAGAATCTTTTCGGTATAATCATCCTCGCGGTTCTCAAAATGAGCGAACGAACGCACACCGATGATATCACAATAAGAAGCCATCACCGGAATAGCCTCCAGTAAATGTTCACTCTTGTCGCCATCCATAATGACACCGCGCTCGGTCTCCAGCTTCCATGCACCTTGGTTCACATCGAGCACAATCACATCCATGCCCAAGTTACGGGCTGCCTTCTGGGTGCTCAAACGGGTACGCAGACTGTTGTTGAAGAAAATCAGCAGGCAAGTCTTATGCTTTCCCAGGGTTTCATATTTATAGCGGTCTTTCTTGATTTCGAAAGCTTCGGCAAGGGCACTCTTCAAGTCGCCCAAATCGTGTACGTTTGTAAAGTATCTCATAATTTTTTCATTTATAGTATTATTGTCTTATTTGTCCATCCCCCTGAATAATCCACTTGTATGTGTTCAGTTCCTCCAGTCCCATCGGACCACGGGCGTGAAGCTTCTGCGTGCTGATACCTATTTCCGCTCCCAGTCCGAACTCACCTCCATCGGTGAACGAAGTAGGCACATTCACATAGACACAAGCCGCATCCACCATCTTCATAAAATAATCGGCCGCCCAGTCATTCTCCGTCACAATACATTCACTATGTCCCGAACCATAAATAGAAATGTGGGCCACAGCCGCCTGTATGGTCATAGTCGCCGTCACTGCCATTTTGTAGTCCAGAAACTCTGTTCCGAAAGTATCCGTAGAAGCATGTTTCAGCAAGTGGGAAGGGTAAGAAGTCTTCAGATAATTATAACACAAGTCATCGGCATAGATTTCCACGTTGTCCTGCTGCAAGCCGCTACAAAGAGTGGAAAGGTCGGTCAGCCGGTTCACATCTATAATCAGACAGTCCAAGGCATTGCACACGCTGACACGGCGTGTCTTGGCGTTGCAGATAATGGCGGCTCCTTTCGCCACATCACCCTCCTTGTCAAAATAAACGTGACACACACCGGCTCCTGTCTCGATAACGGGAATCGTGGCGTTCTGCCGCACATAGTCTATCAGCCCCTTACCGCCGCGGGGGATAATCAGATCCACATAGCCGCGGGCATGGAGCAGCGCGTCGGCCGAATCATGTCCTGCCGGCAACAATGCCACCAGATAAGGAGACAAGTGGGCTACATCCAGCAAGGTATTCCGGATAATCTCCACCAGGATACGGTTGGAGAAATCGGCATCGCTCCCCCCCTTTAATATACAGGCGTTGCCGGATTTGAAACAAAGTGCAAACACATCCAAAGTCACATTAGGACGAGCTTCATAAATAATGCCTATCACCCCGAAAGGCACACTTACCTTGGTCAGCTTCATGCCATTGGGACGCACGGCCTGGCTCAGTATCCTTCCCGATGGAGAAGGCAGCGTGGCTACCTGTCGTATGCCTTGGGCTATGGCGTGAATACGTTCCGCCGTCAGTTTGAGACGGTCATATTTGGGATTCGACGGATCCATCGCTGCCAGATCCTTGGCGTTCTCTTCCAGAATCCGGTCCGTAGCAGCCTCCACCCTGTCGGCCAATGCATACAAGGTGTCATTGATGATCTCCTCCTTGCAGAAAGCAAGAGATCCTTTTGCCTGCCGCACCTGTTTAAAAATATCTTTTATCTGTTCCATAGTCACTTCATTTTATCTAAATCATTACCACACCGCATCAGTCCAAATACAAATAATCATAGTGTACCATAGGTTTCTGTCCATGTTTCCCCTGCAATGCACGCGCTTCTGCCGAATCAAATCCGATGCGTCCCACTCCTATCTGCCTGCCCCGGTGGTCTATGATTTTCACTATATCATCTTTTTCAAATTCCCCTTCTATGCGGACCACTCCCACAGGAAGCAGGCTTACCGCCTTCTGTCCTTTCAACACTTTCACGGCCTGTTCGTTCAAATGCAACTCGCCTTTGGCAAAGCCTTCGCTATGGGCAATCCACTTTTTCACGCTGGATACTCCGCCTTCTGCCGGAATAAAGCGCGTACAAACCGTCTCTGCCGGATGTTGCAGCAAATCGACCAGAATATGGTCTTTCTTGCCGTTGGCTATAATGACGGTAATGCCCTCATCGGCCACTTTACGGGCAATGGTAGTCTTGGTCAGCATACCGCCCCGGCCGAATCCCGATTTCTCCGTCTGTATATAGTCCGAAAGATCCTTTCCCTGCTCCACCTCCCGTATCACCTGCGTACCGGGGGTAGAAGGAGAACCATTGTATATGCCGTCAATATTGCTCAGTATGATTAACGCCTGCATATCCATCATGGAAGCGATCATTCCCGAAAGCTCGTCATTGTCTGTAAACATCAGTTCGGTGACCGAAATGGTATCATTCTCATTTACGATAGGTATGACACCGTTCTCCAGCATCACCATCATACAGTTGCGCTGGTTCAGGTAATGACGGCGCGTGCCGAAACTTTCTTTCGTAGTCAGCACCTGCCCGACGGGAATACCGTGTTCGCGAAACAGCTCATAGTACCGGTTGATCAGTTTTGCCTGGCCCACCGCCGAGAAAAGCTGCCTTTGCTCCACGCTATCCAATTTCTTGGAAGGCTTGATCTCGCTGCGTCCCGAAGCTACCGCCCCGGATGAAATCAGAATGACTTCCACCCCGGCTTTGCGCAATTCCGCCACCTGGTCTACCAATGCCGACATACGCGTCACATCCAGCGTACCGTCTTTACGCGCCAACACATTACTACCGATCTTTACTGCTATTCTTGTAAACTGAACTGCCATTTCTCTTGTTATTTTAGAAACACAAATATAGATATTAAAATCAATCTGTAAAGTCAAATAAGCCAAAAATTAACCTTTATCGTATTTGTGTGCATGTATTTTAATTCTCATCTTTGCAAAATGAAAATATATAACGATAATATTCAATAGGCAAACGTATGGTTAAAGCTATTTTTTTCGATATTGACGGTACACTGGTTTCTTTTGAAACACATAAGATTCCTGCTTCGACCCAAGAAGCATTAAAGACACTTCGTGATAAAGGCATTAAAATATTTATTGCTACCGGACGCCCACAATGTTTAATAAACAACCTGGGTGACTTAGAGTTTGACGGGTATATCACCGTAAACGGAAGCTATTGTTTTACCGCCGGCCACCAGCCCATTTATAAAGGTTGCATCCCGCAAGAAGACATTGAACGGCTTATCACTTTTCAACAGAAATATCCGGTACCTTTCGTTTTTGCATACGGCAATGAAATGTTCGTCACTGAAGTGAATGACAGAGTACAGGCTGTTTCCGATCTGATTGAAATTCCTGTTCCCCCTGTCGCCTCCATAGAAGAAGCCCGTGGAAAAGACATCCTGCAAATAATGGGGTACTTTACGGCCGAAGAGGAAAAAGAAACAGATATATTCGGCAAAGTGCTGACCCATTGCGAGCCAATGCGCTGGTATCCATTGTTTGCCGACATCATTGCACGGGGCAACAGTAAAAGTACGGGAATAGACAAGGTACTGGAATATTTCGGCATCAACCTGAAAGACACCATGGCTTTCGGTGACGGCGGCAATGATATCCCCATGCTGAAACACGTAGCCACAGGGATAGCTATGGGAAACGCCGAACCTCATGTAAAAGCTGTGGCCGACTATGTGACCACCTCCGTAGATGAAGACGGAATAGCCAATGCGTTGAAACATTTCGGATTAATCTAAAGAAGGTTCGATAAAAGGAAAATGAATGCAGAGAGTATCCTCATGAGAGATCCCAAACTAAGGTTTTTCATGTCGTTTATTAATTTAAGAGATGCAAAGATATTCATTTACTTCTTATTAATTCGTTTCTTGTTTTGATTTCTTGACCCATTTTTCCAGAAAACTCTTTATCTTTACGCAAAATATTTATTAATTGCGAATCTATGAAGAAAACCAATTCTATCCTTTGCGCATTTGTATTGGCAGGCTCGCTCTTCGGCTGTTCCACAACACAGCAGAAGACAGGCGAAACTGACTACACGCAGTATGTTAACACGTTCATCGGAGCAGCAGACAACGGACATACCTTTCCCGGTGCCTGCCGTCCTTTCGGCATGATCCAGACAAGCCCCGTAACCGGAGCTGTCGGCTGGAGATATTGTTCGGAATATGTGTACACCGACTCCCTGATATGGGGATTTACCCAGACACACCTTAATGGAACAGGGTGTATGGACCTGGGAGACATCCTGGTGATGCCGGTTACCGGAACACGCGCCCGTGCCTGGGACGCTTATCGCAGCCACTTCCCCAAAGACAAGGAAGCAGCGACTCCCGGATACTACACCGTAGAGCTGGCCGACCCCGGCGTGAAGGCCGAACTGACCGCCTCTCCCCATGCCGCCCTGCACCGTTATACCTATCATAACGCCGACTCGGCATCTGTATTGATTGACCTTCAGCACGGACCTGCGTGGAACGAAAACCAATACCATTCGCAAGTACAAAGTTGCGAAACCAATTGGGAAGATGCACAAACCTTGACCGGACATGTACGCAACAGCGTATGGGTGAACCAGGATTACTTTTTTGTTATGAAGTTCAATCGTCCTGTCATAGATACCCTGTATCTGCCCATGGCCGAAACTGAAAAAGGGAAACGCATCATCGCTACTTTTGACATGAAGCCGGGAGAGGAACTGCTGATGAAAGTAGCCATGTCCACCACCGGCGTGGATGGAGCCAAGAAGAATATGGAAGCGGAAATAGCCGACTGGAATTTTGAAGGAGTGAAGCAAGCAGCCCACAACGAATGGAACAATTATCTGAGCCGCATTGAAGTAACGGGTACGGATGACGAGAAGACCAACTTCTATACCAGCTTCTACCATGCCCTGATACAGCCCAACCAAATCTCGGACGTAGACGGATGGTACCGTAATGCAGCCGATTCCATCGTTAAAGCCGGTAACGGAGCTTTTTATTCCACTTTCTCTTTATGGGACACTTATCGCGCCGCCCACCCGTTTTACACCTTAATAGTTCCTGAAAAAGTAGACGGATTCGTCAATTCATTGGTAGAACAGGCTGAAGTACAGGGCTTCCTGCCTATCTGGGGACTTTGGGGAAAAGAGACATATACCATGATTGGCAACCACGGTGTTTCAGTTATCGCCGAAGCGTACCGCAAAGGGTTCCGGGGTTTTGACGCCGAACGTGCCTTTAATGCTATCAAAAATACCCAGACCGTATCTCATAAACTGAAATCCGATTGGGAAACTTATATGAAATACGGTTATTTCCCTACAGACTTGATTAAGACAGAATCAGTATCCTCCACACTGGAATCGGTATATGACGATTATGCCGCAGCCGATATGGCCCAACGTATGGGCAAAGAGGAAGATGCCGCTTATTTTGCCAAACGTGCCGATTTTTATAAGAACCTGTTTGATAAAGAAACGCAGTTCATGCGTCCCCGTAATGCTGACGGAAGTTGGAAATCTCCCTTCAACCCTAGTCAGGTTGCCCACATGGAAAGTACCGGTGGAGACTATACCGAAGGTAATGCATGGCAGTACACCTGGCATGTGCAACATGATGTGCCGGGGCTTATTGAGCTATTCGGCGGAGAACAGGCATTCTTAAACAAATTGGATTCTTTGTTCACCTTGAAACTGGAAACCACCCAGGCAGATGTTACCGGCTTGATCGGTCAATATGCACACGGCAACGAACCCAGCCATCACATTACTTATTTATATACGTTGGCAGGCCGCCCCGAACGTACCCAGGAACTGATCCGTGAAATCTTTGATACGCAATATCGTCCCGAACCCGATGGACTCTGTGGCAATGACGACTGTGGACAGATGTCAGCATGGTATATGTTCTCGGCTATGGGGTTCTATCCGGTAGATCCGGTAAGTGGCAATTATGTCTTCGGCGCTCCGCAGCTGCCTGAAATCGTTTTGAATCTGGCCGACGGAAAGACTTTCACGATCATTGCCGAAGGATTGTCAAAGGAACACAAGTACATTGACAGCATCACACTGAACGGTGAACCCTATACAAAGAATTATATCTCGCATGAAGATATTTTGAAGGGTGGGACTTTGGTGTATAAGATGAAATAAGGAATCTACCTCATTACAGGAAGAGGGTATAACAGCCGGCTCCGGCTATATACCCTCTTCCTGTTTTCTGCTCCTGATGCTTTCCAAAGGATCATAATGCTCCAGGTATCATGTCCTTATCCATGAAACATGATCATTATCTGCATAACTTCTGCTTTAGATATCTTGTAACTGCCACATTAAATTATTGCCATGAACCATGTCAAGTCAGAGCATGGTACAATGGGCAACACAAAAATACAACTCTCATATCTGCTCAATCCAAACTTTATTGCGTTACATGTTTTATGTAACATAAAAACTGCAATGAAGAATATTCCTACTAATCCATTTTTAATAACCGGTTACCAAGGCCCCGACTATTTCTGTGACCGCGAAAAAGAAACAGCTTCTTTAATGTCAGCATTAAAGAATGGCAGAAATATTACATTAATCAGTCCACGCCGTATGGGAAAGACAGGACTAATAAAGAATGTATTTTACTATATTCAAAAAGAAAATAAATCTGCCGCCTGTTTTTATCTGGATATATTTTCAACCCAGAATCTTCAGGAGTTTGTATCTCTACTGGGACGAAGTGTGTTGGGAAAATCAGATACCTTATCACAGAGTACCTTAAAATCGCTATTCTCATTCTTTAAGAGTTGCCGTCCGGTCATCAGTGCCGATGAAATTACGGGGATGCCATCTGTAACACTCGACTTTATTCCGGAACGTTCAGAAGAAACCTTGAAAGAGATTTTCACCTACCTAAACCAATCGGGAGTAGAATGTTACATAGCCATTGATAAATTCCAGCAAATAATGGAATATCCGGAGAAAGGAGTGGAAGGCCTGTTGAGATCGTATATCCAGTTCACCCCGAATGTGCATTTCATCTTTTCGGGCAGCAAAAAGCATTTGATGGAGTCTATCTTCTTTTCCATCAAAAGGCCTTTTTACCAATCTACGCAGAAACTTTTCCCGGCCCCTATTCCCTATACCCCTTACCGGGAGTTTGCCAAGAAACTGTTTGATGGAAGAAAGAAAACTTTGCAGGAAGATATCTTCCATGAAATTTATCAATCGGTAAAAGGGCATACGTGGTATATGCAATATCTTTTAAACAGATTGTATTCATTGCCACAGCAGACTCCGACGATAGAACTGTTGCATACACTCATGCAGGAAATCATACAGGAGGAAGAATATACTTATCAAACCTATTTCCAGTTTTTAACTTCCAATCAGATTCAGTTGCTGAAAGCTATAGCCAAAGAGGAAATTGTAAGTGAGATTAACAGGGCCACATTCATAAAGAAATATGATTTAAAAGGAGCCAGCAGCATAAATGTAGCATTAAAGTCTTCAATTAATAAGGAGTCTGTCTTAAAAGAGCAGCAAGGATATATAGTATACGATCGTTTTTTTGCAATTTGGCTCAAAGGACTAGTATGAATAATTGAAATCTCCATCACTATGAACTATGAATACAAAAGGAATTCTTATTGCAATTCTGGCATTGGGAAGCATAACGTTTACCAATGCCCAACAGCCTGCCGGCTATTTCTTCAAGGAATTTACTTCAGGAAAAGTTTCATTGAAATTCACTTCTGAAATTATATTCAAAAGATAAGCAACAACCTGTCAAAGAGTTCATTGAAACAGAAAAGGTCAAGATACCCCCCAAAAAGATATACTAAAAGTCTTGAAACGGTTTCAATAAAAAGAGGCGTCCGAAAAGTTGAATCTAGTTTCTTCAGGTTCTTATAAAAAGCAGAGCAAGCCCCCACTATTCAGTGAAAGACTTGCTCACAGCTTAAAGTTTACTCCTTATTATTTTCTATCAAAGCATCTTATTACTCTTTATTATCCGTCGTATAGCCTGGAGTCTGTTTCAATTCTTTGTTATTGGTCAAAGTATTAGCATCAATCGGCCATAACAATCGGCTGGAATTTGCAGTAGAATACTTCTCTGTATACCCTAAAGTACGGATATCATACCACCGTTTTCCTTCATACATTAATTCACGGAGCCGTTCTTTCAAAACAGCTTCCACCGGATTTTCATCACCGGCTACAAAAGGATTATTGGTGTAAAAATCACCTTTGTCATTAGGATAAGCTACAGTAGCCTTATTAGCCTCAAAATACTCTTTACCATAAGCACGTTCACGCACCGCATTGATTTCCGCTGCAATATCTTCCCCCAACAATGCCTTGGCCTCCGCCAATAACAACAAACAATCTGCATAGCGGTAGATAGGATAGTCATCCAACCAGCTACGTGTAGAGCTACCAGCTATCATCGTTCCTTGGAATTTATAAGGAATAGGAGCTACATATACCAAATTACCATCAGCATCCTTCTGATAAACAGCCTTTATAGAGCCTGCCTTGCGTGTATCCCCCTTCAAGAATACTTTATTATAGAAATCTTTCTTAATCTGAAGTCTAATCAAACCATTCATTTCAGCATCTTTAGTATCAGCATACGAAACCCCATCTTCATTAAAATAAATGCCTGAGGTCATGTAAGCCTGTTGAGGAACCAAAGTCATTCTATAAGAATCCTTCCACATATCATATTCATCTTGTCCGTTATGGATGGTGAAAATGATTTCTTCGTTCTTCTTATTATTATAAGCAAAAACATCGGTAAAATTGCTTTCCAAACCTATTCCCGGACAGTTTTTAACTTCCTGCAAAGCCGATTTTGCCATGTTATAATCAGTTGCTCCACCGTCCATCTGCTTACCGCTCCACAAATAAACTTCACCTTTCAACATTTTAGTTGCCCCCAATGACCAATAATGCTTCCCATATTTATAAGAATAATCATTGCCAAATGCTGCTTCTGAAGCAGATATATCATTCTTGATTTGTTCCATTACAGCACTTGCAGGAGAAGCCGGTTTCAGGATGTTAGCCAAATCAATGGTAGAACCACTGGTATAATCCAAATGTAAAATTACATCTCCCCATGAACGGAGCAGATGAAAATACAAGAAAGCACGCATACCATAAGCCTCACCCAAATAATAGTTCTTCGACACCTCTGGCAACAGTTGGGTTTCTGTTGTTTTGGCAATCATCAAGTTTATCTGATTAATAACCCCATACAAGTCAGCAAAGTTACTTAGTCCCACATTTTCCGCATTCAGCGAATTATAAGGAAATCTTTCCATTCCTTGAGTCGCTTCACCACCAAATGGATCATCACCATAAATATCCGCACGAGGTTCACCTAAAATAAAGAGATTATATGTCCGTTCCCTAAGTTGAGCATGCAAACCTACATTAAATGCACTGAAATGAGTGTCACTTTTCCAGTAATTGGGATCAGTAATAGTACTTTCTGATTCCAAATCCAAAGAATTGCATCCTGTTGCCATCGGCAACAGGGTCATACCAGCTAATACATATATAAATATCTTTTTCATAATTATCTTCCTATTTTAATCTTAATTTATTTAGAATGTTACAGATAATCCGAACAATACAGTTCTAGGAGTAGGATAACGTCCGTTATCAATACCGCGACCATAGGTAGTACTTACCACCGGTTCGGGAGAAACGCCTTCATAACCGGTAATATAGAATAAGTTCTGTCCGGTTACATAGACAGAGGCATCGGTCATGTGTACTTTGCTAATCAGTGATTTGGGCAATTGATAACTCAACGTAATTTCACGTAAAGCCAAATAATCTCCTTTCTCATAAAAACGTGAGCTATTACTATCAGCCGCAGTATTACTATCGTTGGAACGGGTTATGTTCTTTTTGCTTAACTGATCTGCATAATAGAACTTGGGCAAATCCGAATTAGGGTTTGCTTCGCTCCAAGTATCTTTCACCTTATCGATAACATTGAAACTACCCTGATATTGTCCCAATGAACGAGCAGCCAAATCATTGTATAATGTATGACCTAAAGCATAGTCAAAACGAGCATACAATGAAATACCCTTATAACCAAACGTTGTAGAGAAACCACCTGTAATATTCGGGAAAATATTACCAACCACGTAGCGATCATACCCATTGATGACATCATCACCATTCATATCTTCCCAACATACATCACCCGGTTCAATGGGTTGCCATCCTGTTGATTCTTTGTAAGGTTTATTAGTTAACGGATTAATTTGATCGGCCAAGCCCGGACCATACAGATTCGCAACTTCATCAATACGCATATTAGCATGCTGTTTCACATCATCCCAATCTTTGAAAATATGTTGCTGTTTATAGGCTACCAATTCACCCAACTTACCTCCTTCTTGACGACCTGCAATCCATTTTGTCGGGAATTTACCATCTGCACCTACTTTTCCAGCAGCAACTTCGTATCCACCAACCCGATTTTTGTCTACACCATTATAAGGCAGGCTAATTATCTTATTAGCTACAGAAGAAATATTGGCATTCATATCCCAAGTAAAGCCACCTTTATTAATGATGTTAGCCCTGACTTCCGCCTCAAAACCATAGTTACGCAACGTTCCTTGATTAGTTACAATATCAGAAAATCCGGTATATCCCGGCAATGCTTGTTTCGTCAGCAAATCTTTTGTATCACGGCTGTAATAATCCAAAATAAAAGATAACCTATTCTGCAAGAAGCCAATATCCAAACCCACCTCAAATGTCTGACTCTGTTCCCAACGGAGATTAGTATTTAACAGTTTGGAATTGTAAAGTCCAGTTGCGCCACCATAGTTTTTAGATTCCACTTGTGCATACTCCCCATACACTTCATAGTTACCAATACCGTTTACATTACCATTCACACCATAACTTACACGAGGCTTTAGGTTAGAAATAACTCCTGATACTTTTGAGTCTTTCCAAAAGTCCTCTTCCATAACATTCCAACCGACAGACACGCCTGGGAAAAATCCCCAACGATTATCTTTCAAACGAGAAATACCATCATAACGCGCTGTAAAAGACAACAGATATTTCATGTTATAGTTATAATTAATACGACCAAATCCAGACAATATGCGATAAGCTGTTTTCTCAGTTCTAGTAAAAGTACGATTAGAACCAACATTCAATGTCGGCACATCATCTGTAGGAGAGCCCTGTGTCTTAGCTTCAAAGTCAAACTGATTGTAGGTATAGTATTCACCACCAATCATCGCTTCCAAGTTATGTTTTTCTGCAAAAGTACCAGTATAAGTCAAAGAAGCATTCAATTGAACCTGCTGATATTTTTGCACCCACGCTTCTGCCTGACGGGTTGTTTCCGGTGTAGTAGTGGTCTGGGTCTGATAAGCTTTATTGAATTTTTCACGCTGGTAATCATAATTCAATAAAGAAGCATTTCCATTCAATACCAATTGTTTGGGAAGAATATCCAAAGTAAAACCGATATTATAAGTAGCGCGTGTAGTACTGTTCTTCTGGGTAAGTTTATCTCTGTAATAAGCAGGGTTACCATCACCTGTTCCAAATCCGGCTGCCGGAGTACCATCTTCATTCCAAGGATTCCAAGTAGGGCGCTGAGAACGAGTACGGTAGAAGAATTCGTAAGAACCAATCCACAGTTCCGGACGAGTAGACCAAACATAAGAAACACCAGCTTTCACATTCAAAATAGGCAATATTTTATATGAGGCGTTGAATGAGCCACTGAATCGTTGAAAACCTGTTCCCTTAATCATACCATCTTCATTATAGTATCCCAAACTACTGGCAAAAGTACTTTTATCATTACCGCCTGTAATATTAAGATAATGATCTTGTGTAATGGCACTACTACTGAACACCTCATCATCCAGTTGGCCTGAATAATCTTTGAATAAAATTTGCTTTCCTTCATAAAATGGATCGTCCATCACAGACCATCCCTCATTTTTCAAATGAGCATTATCATCTGTCAAATACTGGATATCAAACAAGCTGTTTCCAATGCCATATCCTTGCTGAGTATCCACATTAGTACGTCCGGTTCTCAAATATCCCAAACGGTTATAATAGATATAATCCTCTGCATTACAGAATTCATACCCTTTGCGAGTAAAGTTCTTACCTATTTTAAATTTATAGTTAATCGAAGTTTTACCTTCCTTTCCACTCTTGGTTTCTATCAAAATAACACCACCATTTGCACGAGCTCCGTAAATAGCTGTAGAAGCAGCATCTTTTAATATCTGAATAGATTCGATATCAGATGGATTAACATCCGACATACTATTACGCACAATACCATCAACAACCACTAAAGCATTACTATTTTCGCCAGTAATTGTCGCCCCACCACGAAGAGTTATATCAGGATTAGTACCTGGTTGACCAGTCGTATTTACAACACGCAACCCTGTTACTGAACCTTGTAAAGACTGACCTGCATTACTGTAAGCCGCATTCTTCAATACACTATTGTCCAATTTCGAAATTGCTGTAGTCAAAGCAGCGCGTTTCTGCGAACCGCCGTAACCGGTAATCACCACTTCATCCAATACTTCCGTATCATCTTTCAAAATGATATTCAACGACTGTCCTACATACTTAATCTCCTGAGTTTTGTAACCGACGAATGAAATCTGAATTACATCTCCATTCTTTACATTGGTTAAAGTGAAATTGCCATCAAAATCAGTAATAGTACCATTGGTCGTTCCCTTTACTATTACAGATGCACCAATAACAGTTTCACCTGTACCATCTTTCACCACACCGGTACAAGTTTCACTCTGCTGTGTGATTTCTACATCGGTTATGCCTGAGACAGGCACTGCATAAGCTGCTCCAGTTGTTGTTCCCATCAGGAATAGCAGCATACTGACTGACTTTAGCCGTTTTAACATAGCTGTGATTTTTTTTAATTATTTATTGAAAATCATATAATCCTTTTTGGCAAAGTTCTTTTGGAACTATGATAATATATAAATATCTGGAAATCACTATATTAAAATAATAGGCATACAGAATGAATATGTAAATAAGGGAAATAGAAGCAGTTAGCAGAGGATTTTTTCTATTTATTTTCTACTGTCCCTATAATCTATAAGAAGGAATATACGCATTGATAGAAATAATAAAGTTATATAAATAATTGATTAACTGCATAGTCCGTTCAAAATTGAAATGTAAAAAAGAAGCCTTTTGAGCCTTTTACGTTTTAAACAGCCTGAAATGTAATGTACCAAGTTTCTACCTTATGATGTAGATGCATCAATATTATATTCTAAAAATTAAAGAAATAAATGAAGATAAAATAGAAATTGAAGAACTTATTCAGTGGAAATAGCTCATTCTTTCATTCGATATTGTTAAAAACGCAGCTTAAACCGAAATATTTTTATTATATATAAGCTATTTAATTAAATATATAATATATTTGCGCCGCAAATCTAAATTTAATTGAAATACATAGTTCCAAAAGAACTTTGCCAAAAAGGATTATATGATTTTCAATAAATAATT
>ERZ835762.1293-NODE-1293-length-14483-cov-2.862559_pt1 | contig 14483 bp, 11 predicted proteins | sample MGYA00519687_ERZ835762 | MGnify/ENA primary metagenome ERZ835762 (study PRJEB31850, sample SAMEA3708783) | human gut metagenome | biome: human gut; feature: human-associated habitat; material: faeces | place: China | collected 2014 ... | reverse complement strand
CTGACAGTACCCATATCAAAAATGCCCTGAGAGGATCGTCTCCGGGCGTCAGCAGGACAACCAGAACACCCCCCAACAGAGGCGGAACAATGGCGCTGCCGAGTGCCAGACGCAGCCAGTCAGCCAGATTTTGCAAGGGGTTATACCACGGCAGCAATTTACGTAGCAGCACTGCCCCGACCACGGCTTCAACAATATTGATGGTCGTCCAGGTCATGTTCAGCGAGCTGGTGGAAAAAAGCAGGATGGATGCGGCGATATTTCCCAGCGAACAGCTCAGCGCAATTCCCGGCCACATGCGCCCGGCATGGCGATAAAACGCCACCATCATGATGGACGTCGGGAACCACAGTGGGGCGAGTTGGGTGCCAAACTGCGAAAGCTCAAGCGAGAAAAGGGTAAAGATAAACGAGACTAAACCTAAACTGACCAGGTGAAGCAGCGGGTGGGGCAGGGCAATTAATACATGCTGTGATTGTTTGCTCATTACCGCTTTATCCGCAAGACCTGGTCGCCAGTATTCGTTTCTGTGTTTATGCTAGTACAAAAGTTTTACATTTTATATGCGAATTGCTCATAAAGTGACGTAAAGGCGGATAATTTGCGCAACTGCGTTTAACATTTTTTACCTTACATAAAACTGATCAACGTAATTTGCCCCCGGGAATTCTTTGTCAACAATTAACTCTGAGCGCGCGGCAACGCTATTCGACTGGTATCAGACGGATGAAATCCCTATAATTGCCGCGTTTGGCGCTTCGTCGCCCCCTTCCTAACATCCAGGTTAATCAGGTCGCTAAATATATGACTGATCAGTCTCATCAGTGCGTCATTATCGGTATCGCTGGCGCATCGGCTTCCGGCAAGAGTCTTATTGCCAGTACCCTTTATCGTGAATTGCGTGAGCAAGTCGGTGATGAACACATCGGCGTAATTCCCGAAGACTGCTATTACAAAGATCAAAGCCATCTGTCGATGGAAGAACGCGTTAAGACCAACTACGACCATCCCAGCGCGATGGATCACAGTCTGCTGCTTGAGCATTTACAAGCGTTGAAACGCGGCTCGGCAATTGACCTGCCGGTTTACAGCTATGTTGAACATACGCGTATGAAAGAAACGGTGACGGTTGAGCCGAAGAAGGTCATCATTCTCGAAGGCATTTTGTTGCTGACGGATGCGCGTTTGCGTGACGAACTTAACTTCTCCATTTTCGTTGATACCCCGCTGGATATCTGCCTGATGCGCCGCATCAAGCGTGACGTTAACGAGCGTGGGCGTTCAATGGATTCAGTGATGGCGCAATATCAAAAAACCGTGCGCCCGATGTTCCTGCAATTCATTGAGCCTTCTAAACAATATGCGGACATTATCGTGCCGCGCGGCGGGAAAAACCGCATCGCGATCGATATATTGAAAGCGAAAATAAGTCAGTTCTTTGAATAAGCTTGATAAATTGTGTACCGTTCAGTGATAACCTGGTATGCCCTTGACGTAATTGGCGTTAAGGGAGTGATGCGCGAAAGGAGAAAATGCCATGCGTCTGTGTGACCGAGATATTGAAGCCTGGCTTGATGAAGGCCGTTTGTCGATCAACCCACGTCCGCCAGTGGAGCGTATTAACGGCGCGACGGTGGATGTACGCCTGGGCAATAAATTTCGTACCTTCCGTGGTCACACGGCAGCGTTTATCGATCTGAGCGGTCCCAAAGATGAAGTGAGCGCCGCGCTTGACCGCGTGATGAGCGATGAGATCGTTCTCGACGAGGGCGAGGCGTTCTATCTTCACCCAGGAGAGCTGGCGCTGGCGGTGACGCTGGAGTCGGTGACGCTGCCAGCCGATCTGGTGGGCTGGCTGGACGGGCGTTCCTCACTGGCGCGTCTGGGGCTGATGGTGCACGTCACCGCGCACCGCATCGATCCGGGCTGGTCTGGTTGCATTGTGCTGGAGTTCTACAACTCCGGTAAGCTGCCGCTGGCGCTGCGTCCGGGCATGTTAATTGGTGCGCTGAGCTTTGAGCCGCTTTCCGGCCCGGCGGCGCGACCTTACAACCGCCGTGAAGATGCGAAATATCGCAACCAGCAGGGCGCGGTAGCCAGCCGAATCGATAAAGACTAATTCAGGCCCATTGAGGATACCATGAGACGATTTCTGACGACGCTGATGATACTCCTGGTCGTGCTGGTGGCCGGGTTATCTGCGTTAGTGTTGCTGGTGAATCCGAATGATTTCCGCGACTATATGGTCAAGCAAGTTGCTGCACGTAGCGGTTATCAATTGCAGCTCGACGGGCCACTGCGTTGGCACGTCTGGCCGCAGCTTAGTATCCTCTCCGGGCGAATGTCTCTCACCGCCCAGGGCGCAAGCCAGCCACTGGTTCGCGCCGACAACATGCGTCTGGACGTGGCGCTTTTACCACTACTGAGTCATCAACTGAGCGTTAAGCAGGTGATGCTAAAAGGGGCAGTGATCCAACTGACGCCGCAGACGGAAGCGGTGCGCAGTGAAGACGCTCCGGTTGCACCGCGCGACAATACCTTGCCGGATCTGTCAGACGATCGCGGATGGTCGTTTGATATATCCAGTCTTAAGGTGGCGGACAGCGTGCTGGTGTTCCAGCATGAAGATGACGAGCAGGTGACAATCCGCAATATTCGCCTGCAAATGGAACAAGATCCCCAACATCGTGGTTCATTTGAGTTCTCCGGGCGGGTTAATCGCGATCAGCGCGATCTCACGATATCCCTTAACGGTACGGTAGATGCTTCTGATTATCCGCATGATTTAACGGCGGCTATTGAACAAATTAACTGGCAGTTGCAGGGTGCCGATTTACCAAAACAAGGTATTCAGGGGCAGGGGAGTTTCCAGGCCCAGTGGCAGGAGTCACATAAACGCCTTTCATTTAACCAAATTAGTTTGACCGCCAATGATAGTACGCTAAGCGGGCAAGCACAGGTTACGCTGACAGAGAAACCGGAATGGCAGCTGAGGCTGCAATTCCCGCAACTGAATCTTGACAACCTCATCCCGCTTAATGAAACCGCGAATGGTGAAAACGGTGCCGCGCAGCAGGGGCAGAGCCAATCAACGTTGCCGCTCCCGGTCATTTCTTCGCGTATTGATGAACCGGCCTATCAGGGACTGCAAGGCTTTACGGCTGATATTTTGTTGCAGGCCAGTAACGTGCGCTGGCGCGGAATGAATTTTACAGATGTTGCCACGCAAATGACCAACAAGTCGGGTTTGCTGGAAATTACTCAACTGCAGGGCAAACTTAACGGTGGACAGGTTTCACTGCCGGGCACGCTGGACGCGACATCAATAAATCCGCGGATAAACTTCCAGCCACGGCTGGAAAACGTTGAGATTGGTACCATTCTGAAGGCGTTTAACTATCCGATTTCGTTGACCGGAAAAATGTCACTGGCTGGTGATTTCTCCGGTGCTGACATAGATGCCGACGCATTCCGCCACAACTGGCAAGGACAGGCACATGTCGAAATGACCGACACGCGCATGGAAGGGATGAACTTCCAGCAGATGATTCAGCAAGCGGTAGAGCGTAATGGCGGTGATGTGAAGGCCGCTGAAAACTTTGATAACGTGACGCGGCTTGACCGCTTTACCACCGATTTGACGTTGAAGGATGGCGTCGTGACGTTAAACGACATGCAAGGTCAATCGCCTGTGCTGGCGCTGACAGGGGAAGGCATGTTGAATCTGGCAGATCAAACCTGCGACACCCAGTTTGATATTCGGGTCGTGGGTGGCTGGAACGGGGAAAGCAAACTGATTGATTTCCTGAAAGAAACGCCAGTACCGCTGCGGGTTTATGGCAACTGGCAGCAACTCAATTACAGCCTGCAAGTGGATCAGTTACTGCGCAAACATCTACAGGACGAAGCGAAACGTCGCCTGAATGACTGGGCCGAGCGGAATAAAGATTCCCGTAATGGCAAAGATGTGAAGAAGTTGCTGGAGAAGATGTAGGTTACCAGGTGACCAGTCCTGTAGGCCTGATAAGACGCGTAAAGCGTCGCATCAGGCGTTCGTGGCGGCATCATTATATTCTGAATATGTAAGATCGAAGGCTGTTCCGTTCACTTGATGTTCCTCGCTACTATGGAACGCTCAAGCCGGTGAACGTGCCAGGGTGGCTCAATCTCCACCACCCTGGCAACCCGGGCTCCCGGCGGTAAATCGCCGATGGCGCGGTTCCCTCATCTTATTCCTTTCGGCTATTGGGTAAAATGACCGATACCATCACACCTCGTACTCCATCTCGCCATCCTTACGCAGCGGTATAATCTGCACCTTCTGCACGCGATGGCTTTCTACCTGCAACGTTTTAAGCAAATAATCCCCCACCTGAACTTCTTCGCCAGGTTTTGGAATACGCTGTAAATATTCCATCAACAGCCCGGCAATGGTGTGATATTCACGTTTTTCATCCAGCGGCAGCGGCACATATTGCACTAGATCTTCCAGCGGCATATGACCATTCGCCGTCCAGGAACCGTCCGCATTCTTCTGAATATCATGGCGGGCGTCGATCTCTTCCACTTCGTTCGGTAAGTTACCGGCAATGGTTTCAGTGACGTCACTTAATGTCACAATCCCTTCCACCGAGCCAAACTCATCCACCACAAAAGCAAAGTGTGTGCGGGCATTACGGAACTGCTCCAGGGCAGGTAACAACGGCAAGGTTTCCGGGAACACCAGCGGCTGGCGAATCAACACCCGCAGGTTGAGCGGTTCGCCGCGCAGTGACTGTTGTAGCAGGTCGATAACGTGAACAACACCGAGCAAATCTTCTGCGTCGTCACCGTCGGTAACCACCAGCCGCGTATGCTGATTACGCTCCAGCAACTGGCGGATCTCGTCTTCCGGCGCGTTGAGATCGATATGCTCAATATCGTGGCGCGACGTCATAATGCTGCTGACGGTACGCTGGTTAAGATTAAGTACCCGCTCAATCATCCGCCGTTCCTGCGGATTAAAGATCTGCTGGTTACCATGATCCACCAGCATGGACGCGGTTTCGGCGTCCAGTTCCGCATCTTCTTTTTGCCCGCTAAGCAGGCGCATTACCGCTTCGGTAGTCCGCTGGCGCAGCGTCTGGTTAGCGGAAAGAAAACGTCGCCGGTTAAAGATAGCCAACTGATTGAGCGCCTCGATCATCACCGAGAAACCAATGGCAGCGTACAGGTAGCCTTTCGGAATGACGAAGCCGAAACCTTCTGCCACCAGGCTAAAGCCAATCATCAACAGGAAGCTTAAGCAGAGAATAACGATGGTCGGGTGACTGTTAACAAATTGCGTTAACGGCTTGCTGGCCATCAACATCAGGCTGATAGCGATAACCACGGCGGCCATCATGACCAGTAAATGGTCGACCATCCCGACGGCGGTAATCACCGAGTCGAGTGAGAAGATGGCGTCCAGTACCACAATTTGTGTCACCACCCCCCAGAACTTCGCACCTTTGCGTTGTGTGGGGTTATTGCTGTCTTTTCCTTCCAGCCGTTCGTTCAGCTCCATCGTGGCTTTGAACAACAGGAAGAAACCACCAAACAGCATGATTAAGTCGCGGGCGCTAAAGGTAAACGAGCGGAAGCTGAACAGCGGTTGAGTCAGGGTGACCAGCCAGGAGATTGACGCCAGCAGTAACAGGCGCATTAACATCGCCAGCAGCAGCCCGGTAACCCGTGCGCGGTCGCGCTGCTTCGGCGGTAGTTTTTCGGCGAGGATGGCAATAAAGACCAGGTTATCAATGCCGAGGACCAGTTCGATCACAATCAGCGTGATTAACCCGGCCCAGATAGACGGATCGGCAATCCATTCCATAGTAAGTACAAAACCTATTCGTTGTATGACAAATGTCACAATTCGATCATGGATAAATCGGGGCAAAAATGCAATGTTGCAGCACTATTTATCTCATATTATTTGAGGGTAATAACCTCACATTATCCCTGAATTAAAAGTGGTAATAATAAAACATTATTTAAGAAATATCGCATGTAGAGACACTATATTAAATATTGTCAACCTAAAGAAACTCCTAAAAACCATATTGAATGACACTTAATATAATTCTTAAAAATAGCCAATTGCCGAATTGTTACCTTGCCTGCTATTCCGTTAGCTGTAACACTTCCTCCTGCATTATTGGAGAGCCAATATTCAATTACCATAATGTCACCTTATATTCGGAAGTTAATTTCCGCAATAACCCTTTCTCATCAACGACTGTATGTTGAGAGGGTTTTAAAAATTAAGCTAAATCAGTGTATTGGTAGCTAAAAAGCCAGGGGCGGTAGCGTGTCTGGATGCCTGAAAGACCAGTCTGAATTATTCTGTCAATAGCCTGCGGATGAAATCAATTTTTTTAGGACTGATGCCAGTTAAATTTTTATTCAATTAACTGCAAGGTAAATGTGCATGGCGACATTGCTATTAATAGTGCACAGGATAATTACTCTGCCAAAGTGATAAATAAACAATGATGAAATCCAAAATGAAATTGATGCCATTATTGGTGTCAGTAACCTTGATAAGCGGTTGCACAGTACTTCCGGGCAGCAATATGTCGACGATGGGCAAAGACGTCATCAAACAGCAGGACGCTGATTTCGATCTCGACAAAATGGTGAATGTTTATCCGTTGACCCCGCGCCTGATTGACCAATTACGTCCACGACCCAACGTAGCGCGCCCCAATATGACGCTGGAAAGCGAGATCGCGAATTACCAGTATCGCGTCGGGCCGGGGGACGTTCTTAATGTCACCGTCTGGGATCACCCGGAACTCACCACGCCAGCCGGTCAGTACCGCAGCTCCAGTGACACCGGCAACTGGGTACAGCCTGACGGCACCATGTTCTACCCGTATATCGGCAAGGTTCACGTAGTCGGGAAAACGCTCGCTGAAATCCGCAGTGATATTACCGGGCGCTTAGCGACGTACATCGCTGACCCGCAGGTGGACGTTAATATCGCCGCCTTCCGCTCACAAAAGGCCTATATCTCAGGTCAGGTGAATAAATCCGGTCAACAGGCGATCACCAACGTACCACTGACTATTCTCGACGCCATCAACGCCGCAGGTGGCCTGACCGACACCGCTGACTGGCGCAACGTGGTGCTAACACACAATGGTCGTGAAGAAAGCATTTCTTTGCAGGCGCTGATGCAAAACGGCGACCTCAATCAGAACCGACTGCTTTATCCCGGCGATATTCTCTACGTGCCGCGTAATGATGATCTGAAAGTATTTGTGATGGGTGAAGTGAAGAAACAGAGCACCCTGAAAATGGACTTTAGCGGCATGACCCTGACTGAAGCCCTGGGTAATGCTGAAGGCATCGACATGACCACCTCCAACGCCAGCGGCATCTTTGTCATTCGTCCGCTGAAAGGCGAGGGCGGGCGTAATGGCAAGATTGCCAATATCTACCAGCTGGATATGTCCGATGCGACGTCGCTGGTGATGGCGACAGAATTCCGCCTGCAACCTTATGACGTGGTGTATGTCACCACCGCCCCGGTTTCCCGCTGGAACCGTCTGATCAATCAGTTGCTGCCAACTATTAGCGGTGTCCGTTACATGACGGATACAGCCAGCGACATTCATAACTGGTAATCGTCATGTTTAACAACATCTTAGTTGTCTGTGTCGGCAATATTTGCCGTTCCCCGACGGCGGAACGCTTACTGCAACGTTATCACCCAGAACTGAAAGTGGAGTCCGCTGGACTCGGCGCGCTGGTCGGTAAGGGCGCTGATCCTACCGCTATCAGCGTCGCCGCAGAACATCAACTGTCTCTGGAAGGTCACTGTGCACGGCAAATCAGCCGCCGTCTGTGTCGCAACTATGACCTGATTTTGACCATGGAAAAGCGCCATATCGAACGCTTATGCGAGATGGCACCTGAGATGCGCGGCAAAGTGATGCTGTTTGGTCACTGGGATAACGAATGTGAAATCCCCGATCCGTATCGCAAAAGCCGGGAAACGTTTGCAGCGGTGTACGCATTACTTGAACGGTCTGCCCGCCAGTGGGCGCAGGCATTGAACGCAGAGCAGGTATAAGAATGACAGAAAAAGTAAAACAACATGCCGCTCCGGTAACGGGCAGTGATGAAATCGATATTGGTCGCCTGATCGGCACCGTCATTGAAGCGCGCTGGTGGGTGATTGGCATCACCGCCGTATTTGCCCTCTGTGCCGTGGTTTACACCTTCTTCGCCACGCCGATTTATAGTGCCGACGCACTGGTACAAATCGAGCAAAGCAGCGGCAATTCGCTGGTGCAGGATATCGGCTCGGCATTAGCCAACAAACCGCCTGCATCGGACGCCGAGATCCAGTTGATTCGTTCGCGTCTGGTGCTTGGTAAAACGGTGGACGATCTCGACCTCGATATTGCAGTGAGCAAAAACACGTTCCCGATTTTCGGTGCGGGCTGGGATCGCCTGATGGGACGTCAGAACGAGACGGTGAAAGTGACCACCTTTAACCGCCCGAAAGAGATGGCGGATCAGGTGTTTACGCTTAATGTGCTGGACAACAAAAACTACACCCTGAGCAGCGACGGCGGCTTTAGCGCCCGGGGGCAAGCGGGCCAGATGCTGAAAAAAGAAGGCGTCACGCTGATGGTTGAAGCCATTCACGCCAGCCCGGGCAGTGAGTTTACCGTCACCAAATACTCCACGCTGGGGATGATCAACCAACTGCAAAACAGCCTGACGGTAACGGAGAACGGCAAAGACGCTGGCGTTTTGAGCCTGACTTATACCGGTGAAGATCGTGAACAGATCCGCGACATTCTTAACAGCATCGCCCGTAACTATCAGGAACAAAATATTGAGCGCAAATCGGCGGAAGCGTCGAAAAGCCTCGCCTTCCTCGCGCAACAGTTACCGGAAGTACGTAGCCGCTTGGATGTTGCCGAAAACAAACTGAATGCCTTCCGTCAGGATAAAGATTCTGTTGATCTGCCGCTGGAAGCAAAAGCGGTGCTCGATTCGATGGTGAACATCGATGCGCAGTTGAACGAACTGACCTTTAAAGAGGCGGAAATCTCCAAGCTGTACACCAAAGTTCACCCGGCGTACCGCACGCTGCTGGAGAAACGTCAGGCGCTGGAAGACGAAAAAGCCAAACTTAACGGTCGCGTAACGGCGATGCCGAAAACCCAGCAGGAGATTGTGCGCCTGACCCGCGATGTCGAGTCTGGTCAGCAGGTCTATATGCAACTGCTGAATAAAGAGCAGGAGCTGAAAATCACCGAGGCCAGCACCGTCGGCGATGTGCGCATTGTTGACCCGGCAATCACTCAGCCTGGCGTGCTGAAACCGAAGAAAGGGCTGATTATCCTCGGCGCGATTATCCTTGGCCTGATGCTTTCTATCGTGGGTGTGCTGCTGCGCTCGTTGTTTAATCGCGGCATTGAAAGCCCGCAAGTACTGGAAGAACACGGTATTAGCGTCTATGCCAGCATCCCGCTGTCGGAATGGCAGAAAGCGCGTGATAGCGTCAAAACCATCAAAGGGATTAAACGCTATAAACAGAGCCAGCTACTGGCGGTGGGGAATCCAACCGATCTGGCGATTGAAGCCATCCGTAGTCTGCGTACCAGTTTGCACTTCGCGATGATGCAGGCACAGAACAATGTGTTGATGATGACCGGGGTTAGCCCGTCAATTGGTAAAACCTTTGTCTGCGCCAACCTGGCGGCGGTGATCAGCCAGACCAATAAACGCGTGTTGTTGATCGACTGCGATATGCGCAAAGGCTACACCCACGAGCTGTTGGGCACTAATAACGTTAATGGCCTGTCGGAAATTCTGATTGGTCAGGGCGATATTACTACCGCTGCTAAACCGACCTCTATTGCCAAATTTGACCTGATCCCGCGCGGTCAGGTGCCGCCAAATCCTTCTGAACTGTTGATGAGCGAACGCTTTGCCGAACTGGTGAACTGGGCGAGTAAAAACTATGACCTGGTGTTGATTGATACGCCGCCGATTCTGGCAGTGACCGATGCGGCAATTGTTGGTCGTCATGTCGGAACCACGTTAATGGTGGCGCGTTATGCGGTCAACTCCTTGAAAGAAGTGGAAACCAGTCTGAGCCGCTTTGAGCAAAACGGTATTCCGGTGAAAGGGGTGATTCTGAACTCCATCTTCCGCCGCGCCAGCGCGTATCAGGATTATGGCTATTACGAATACGAATATAAGTCGGATGCGAAATAACGACGCCTGCATTCGCACCGCCCCGTAGGCCGGATAAGGCGTTCACGCCGCATCCGGCAAGCAAACCAGCTCATAAGCCGGGAGAACAACCTATGAAAGACAATCCGCTGATCTCAATCTATATGCCGACCTGGAACCGCCAACAACTGGCGATTCGGGCAATAAAATCGGTTTTGCGCCAGGACTACAGCAACTGGGAGATGATCATCGTGGATGATTGCTCCACCTCCTGGGAACAACTGCAACAGTACGTCACCGCCCTCAACGATCCGCGTATCACTTACATTCACAACGACATTAACAGCGGGGCGTGCGCGGTACGTAACCAGGCGATTATGCTGGCGCAAGGGGAATATATCACCGGGATTGATGACGATGACGAATGGACACCCAACCGTCTGAGCGTCTTCCTCGCCCATAAACAGCAACTGGTCACACACGCCTTTTTGTACGCTAACGACTACGTTTGCCAGGGCGAAGTCTATTCCCAACCGGCAAGCTTGCCGCTGTATCCCAAATCGCCGTATTCACGCCGCCTGTTCTACAAACGCAATATCATTGGCAACCAGGTCTTTACCTGGGCATGGCGTTTCAAAGAGTGTTTGTTCGATACCGAACTGAAAGCGGCACAGGATTACGACATCTTCCTGCGGATGGTGGTGGAGTACGGCGAACCGTGGAAAGTAGAAGAGGCGACGCAGATCCTGCATATCAATCACGGTGAAATGCAGATCACCTCGTCACCGAAAAAATTCTCCGGGTACTTCCACTTTTACCGCAAGCACAAAGACAAATTCGACCGCGCCAGCAAAAAATATCAGCTGTTTACCCTCTACCAGATCCGCAATAAACGTATGACCTGGCGCACTTTGCTGACGCTGCTGTCGGTGCGTAACGGCAAACGTCTGGCTGATGGTATTCGGGGGCGCTAAAGATGCTGGAAGATCTGCGCGCCAACAGCTGGAGTTTACGCCCGTGCTGCATGGTTCTTGCCTATCGTGTTGCTCATTTTTGTTCGGTGTGGCGCAAAAAGAACGTCCTCAACAATCTGTGGGCGGCCCCGCTGCTGGTGCTGTATCGCATTATCACCGAATGCTTTTTCGGTTATGAAATCCAGGCTGCCGCGACCATTGGCCGCCGCTTTACTATCCATCACGGTTACGCCGTCGTGATCAATAAAAACGTGGTAGCGGGGGATGATTTTACCATTCGCCACGGCGTCACTATCGGCAATCGTGGTGCCGATAACATGGCATGTCCACACATTGGCAACGGCGTCGAACTCGGTGCCAACGTCATTATTCTTGGTGATATCACGCTTGGTAACAACGTCACCGTGGGCGCGGGCAGCGTGGTGCTCGACTCTGTCCCGGACAACGCGCTGGTGGTGGGAGAAAAAGCGCGAGTGAAGGTAATTAAATGAATATTTTGCAATTTAATGTGCGACTGGCGGAAGGCGGGGCAGCAGGTGTGGCGTTAGATCTCCACCAGCGTGCGCTGCAACAGGGGCTGGCGTCACATTTTGTCTACGGTTACGGCAAAGGCGGCAAAGAGAGCGTCAGCCATCAGAACTATCCGCAGGTCATCAAACATACGCCGCGGATGACCGCGATGGCGAATATTGCTCTGTTTCGTCTGTTTAATCGCGATCTGTTTGGCAATTTCAATGAGTTATATCGCACCATTACTCGCACAGCGGGTCCGGTGGTCCTGCATTTTCATGTGCTGCACAGCTACTGGCTAAATCTTAAGAGCGTGGTGCGCTTTTGCGAAAAAGTGAAAAACCATAAACCGGACGTCACTCTGGTCTGGACGCTGCACGACCACTGGAGTGTTACCGGACGCTGCGCCTTTACCGACGGTTGCGAAGGCTGGAAAACAGGCTGCCAGAAATGCCCGACCTTAAATAACTATCCGCCGGTGAAGATTGATCGCGCACACCAACTGGTGGCGGGCAAACGCCAGTTATTCCGTGAGATGCTGGCGCTGGGCTGTCAGTTTATTTCCCCCAGCCAGCATGTGGCTGACGCTTTCAATAGCCTGTACGGTCCAGGGCGTTGCCGGATTATCAATAATGGCATTGATATGGCAACTGAAGCGATTCTGGCGGACTTGCCTCCGGTGCGCGAAACCCAGGGCAAGCCGAAAATCGCGGTGGTGGCGCATGATCTGCGTTACGACGGCAAAACTAACCAGCAACTGGTACGCGAGATGATGGCGCTGGGCGACAAAATTGAACTGCATACCTTTGGTAAGTTCTCGCCGTTCACCGCTGGCAACGTGGTTAATCACGGCTTTGAAACCGACAAACGTAAGCTGATGAGCGCGCTCAATCAGATGGATGCGCTGGTATTCAGTTCTCGCGTCGATAACTACCCGCTGATTTTGTGTGAGGCGCTATCGATTGGCGTGCCGGTGATTGCCACCCATAGCGATGCGGCGCGGGAAGTGTTGCAAAAATCCGGCGGTAAAACCGTCAGCGAAGAAGAGGTGCTGCAACTGGTGCAGTTAAGCAAACCGGAAATCGCGCAGGCGATATTTGGTACCACGCTGGCTGAGTTCAGCCAACGCAGCCGCGCCGCCTACAGTGGACAACAGATGCTGGAGGAGTATGTCAACTTCTATCAGAATCTGTAGCTACCTGTTGCTGCCGCTGATTTATCTGCTGGTTAACGTCAAAATCGCCCAGCTTGGCGAAAGTTTCCCCATCACCATCGTCACTTTTTTACCTGTCTTGTTACTGCTGTTTTTAGAACGCATCAGCGTTAAAAAATTGATGATTGCCTTAGGGATTGGCGCGGGACTCACGGCGTTTAACTATCTGTTTGGTCAGTCGCTGGATGCCAGTAAATACGTCACTTCAACTATGCTGTTTGTCTATATTGTGATCATTATTGGCATGGTGTGGAGTATTCGTTTTAAAACAATTTCGCCACACAACCATCGCAAGATATTACGTTTCTTTTATCTGGTGGTCGGGCTGGTGGTGGCGCTGGCGGCGGTGGAGATGGCACAAATTATCCTCACCGGTGGCAGCAGTATTATGGAGTCGATTTCGAAATATCTGATTTACAGCAACAGCTATGTGCTGAATTTCATTAAATTCGGCGGCAAGCGCACGACAGCACTTTATTTCGAACCGGCATTTTTCGCTCTGGCATTAATCTCAATTTGGCTTAGCATCAAACAGTTTGGTATCAAAACGCCTAAAACAGATGCTATGATTCTCGCAGGGATAATATTATCCGGATCGTTTTCAGGGGTTATGACCTTTATCCTGTTTTATTTGCTGGAGTGGGCATTTCAATATCTGAATAAAGAGGCGATTAAGAAAAAATTACCGTTAGCATTGATTTCTCTGGCTGTATTCCTGGTTGGTGTGGTAATCGCGTTTCCTTATATTTCCACCCGTCTGGGCGATTTAGGTACGGAAGGATCGTCATCATATTATCGTATTGTCGGTCCGCTGGTGATGGTCGGTTATTCTTTGACCCATATTGACGGTGTAGTCAGATTTGGCTCACTTTATGAATATGTCGCATCATTCGGAATATTTAACGGTGCGGATGTCGGTAAAACCATAGACAATGGTTTGTATCTGCTGATTATTTATTTTTCCTGGTTCGCGGTGTTTTTATCGCTGTGGTACATGGGGAAAGTGATAAAAATGATGATCAACGCTTTTGGTGATAACCGCAATTTTCGCGTGCAATTATATCTTTTTACTCCGGTTTCGCTGTTTTTTACCGGTTCGATATTTAGCCCGGAATATGCATTTTTAATCGTCTGTCCGTTTATTTTGCGAAAAGCGTTAAATATTACGAGGTAAGAATAAGAACATGTTGCTTAGCATAATCACTGTCGCGTTTCGTAACCTCGAAGGGATAGTCAAAACACATGCCTCGCTGGCGCATCTGGCGCAGGCGGACGATATCAGCTTCGAATGGATTGTTGTCGATGGCGGTTCCAACGACGGTACCCGTGAGTATCTGGAGAATCTCAATAGTATCTATAACCTACGCTTTGTCAGCGAGCCAGATAACGGTATCTACGACGCCATGAACAAGGGCATTGCGATGGCACAAGGCAAGTTCGCGTTGTTTCTCAACTCGGGCGATATTTTTCATCAGGATGCCGCAAATTTTGTTCGTAAGTTAAAAATGCAAAAAGATAACGTGATGATCACCGGCGATGCGCTGCTGGATTTTGGCGACGGGCAT
>ERZ835762.1284-NODE-1284-length-14651-cov-3.252878_pt1 | contig 14651 bp, 9 predicted proteins | sample MGYA00519687_ERZ835762 | MGnify/ENA primary metagenome ERZ835762 (study PRJEB31850, sample SAMEA3708783) | human gut metagenome | biome: human gut; feature: human-associated habitat; material: faeces | place: China | collected 2014 ... | reverse complement strand
TGCGAGAAGACTTTCACATGATTCATCCCTTCGTTAGCACCCAGCGTCAGCATGATCACCAGTTCGACTTCGCCCATTTCTGACTGCCAGTCAATCGGTTTCGCCAGCCGGGCAATGCTGATACTGGAATGACGGATCCACTGAGATTTGGTGTGCGGGATCGCTACGCCAAAACCAACGCCGGTGGTAACAATCTCTTCCCGCTGCCAGACATCTTCTTCCAGCTCAAACGGATGTTCAGTGCGCCCGTTAACGCCGAGGTTGCCGCACAGGAACTGGATCGCCTGCTCTTTATTGCTAAAATCCTGATCAACAAAGATATTCTCCAGCGCCAGCAGTGGGCGAACGTCTTCTTCCGGCGTAAAGGCGGTGAGTAACGCTTCAATTTCCTGCGCACTGCGGCATTCACATGCCTGACGCGCCAGTTCCCGACACGCCTCGCTATCCAGTTGACGAAGCTGGCTTTTCACCGCCGGAATACGCGGGCTACTCATACTCAGCTCATCCAGGCCCAGCCCAAGCAGTAGCGGCAGATAACGGCTTTCACCGCCCAGTTCACCGCAAATGCCTACCCATTTGCCCCGCTGATGCGCAGTGGTAACTATTTGCTGCAACATGCGCAGGAACGATGGCGTAATCGGGTTATATAGCGGCGATACGCGCGGGTTATTACGATCGACCGCATACAGATACTGGGTCATATCGTTGGAGCCGATACTGAAGAAATCGACCTCATCGCAGAAGTGGTCGATGATGTAGCACACCGACGGAACTTCCACCATGATCCCAAGCGTAATCGTCTCTGCATGACGCAGGCCATCGCGCTTAAGCTCAACGATCGCTTTTTGGATCTCGCCTTTCACCCATAAGATCTGATCGAGGCTGTGAACCATCGGGATCATCAACTGGGCGTTGCCGAAACTGGCGGCGCGCAAAATGGCCCGCAGTTGAGTGCGGAACAGGCCAGCAAATTCCGGGTAAATACGTACCGCGCGATAGCCGAGGAACGGGTTCTCTTCCTGGGGAATATTCAGATAAGGAATGCTTTTATCGCCGCCGATGTCCATCGTGCGGAAGATAATCGGCTTGTCGCCCGCCGCCAGTAGCACCTGCTGGTAGGCTTCAAATTGCTCCTGCTCGTCCGGCGCGCTGTCGCGATCCATATAGAGCATTTCGGTACGGAACAGCCCGACACCTTCCGCGCCGTTGGCAAACGCGCCTGGCGCTTCCAGAGCGGTGCCGATATTCGCCGCAATATCAATACGCTTGTTATCACGGGAATAGGCCAGCTGCGCGGCAGCCTGCGCCTGTTGTTTTTGGCGTTTATCCGCCAGCGTCTGCGCGACCTGATAATAACCGCTCACCGCGTCATTCGGGTTAATCGCCAGCACGCCGCACTGGGCGTCAAGCACTGCAGGTTGCCCGGCATAACGGGCAATCGCATCCAGCGGCAAGCCACTCAGTACCGGGATCGCCGAGGCACGGGCCAGAATCAGTGTATGCGAGGTGCGCCCGGTTTTCTCCAGAATCATGCCCGCAAGATTTTTCAAATCAAGGCTCAAAAACTGGCTTGGGGTTAAATCTTCAGCCACCAGAATGGTCGGTTTTTCAAGCACCAGCTTGTTGCGCGGCTTCAGTTCCGGCCAGGTGATATGCAGCAACTGTTCGCTGATATCGCGAATGTCGCTAACACGTTCGCGCAGATAATCGCTGGCAGAGGCAGAAAGTTTGGCGCAGACCTGCTCCATATTGCTGATGATCGCCGCCCCCAGCCCCTGATGCTGTTCTGTCATCAGGCGACGGATATTGCCTGCAAATTCATCATCCTGAATCAGCGACAAATGGGCGCTGAGGATAGTTTTGCTTTCGCCGTCACGCTCACGCAATTGCTGGTTCAGTTGCTCGGCAAGCGTTGCCAGGCTGTGCTCCAGCCGGGTGGAATCTTGCGCACTGGCGGGGATTGCCCGATAACTGTCGAGGCTGTCGCTTTGTAACAGGGTCAGCGTACCCACGCCGACGCCGCTTGCCAGCACATTGCCGTACAGTAAATCCGGGTTAAGGCGGCTTAATGAACGCTGCAGCGGATGCGCCGTCAGTTCTGCCTGTGTTGGCTGGATGCTGTCGCTGTCGATAAAGCGCACCTGGATGTACTCTTCCAGCACGCGCCGCGCCTGCTCTTCATCGCTGCCGCTAATGTTCAGGCTGCAACTGTCATTAAATAGGGTGCCGGTGCCAATCAGCGCCAGCGAGCTTTTCGCATCTGCCTTTGCGTTCTGGCGATGGTTAATAAAAGTGATTTCGCTTTGCCACTGGCTGCACTGTTCTTTAAGTTCCCACGCCGGACGAGCATGTAGACCGTTAGGCAAAGGACAGAGAAATTGAATCGTTAACATAACCGCTCCGGGTTAATCAGGAGATCATCTGAAATCCGTCAGTTGAACAACCGTCTCACGCGTAAGACGTTGAATAAGGGCAGATAAAAGTTGCTGCATCTGCAAAATGTCGCGGCAATCGGCAATCGATGCGGCGCAATGTCCATGGCGGGTTGCTGGCCCCATCACCACTGTGGGCACGCCGGTGCCGGTTAAGTGCACCGCCCCGCCGTCCGTGCCGCCGTTGCTGAACATATCTGCCTGCAACGGCACGCCAATTTCTGCCGCCACGGTTTCGACCCAGGCGGTAAGTTTTGGCGGCGCAATCAGCGACTTGTCGCTTAACACCAGCATCGGCCCGTTACCAATCTGGCGATGGTTAGCCGCGCCATAATCAAAGTTTTTCGCCCAGCAGGCGGTATCAAGCACAATGGCGACGTCCGGCGACACCGCGCGGGTGGCAGTTTGCCCGCCGCGTAATCCCACCTCTTCGCTGGAACTTGCCACCAGCCACACTTCCGCAGGTAGTTCGGCGTCGTGCAGTTTGCGCAGTAACGTCACCAGCAGATAGCAACCGAGGCGGTCATCAAAGGCTTTCCCCATCACTCGCTGGTGAGGGAGAACCTGAAAAGTGGTATCAAACGTGACGCGATCGCCGGGACGAATTCCCGCCTGCATCACTTCGTCATAGGAGCGCGCACCAATGTCCACGCGCATGGCGCTGACGTCATTCCCCTGCCGGTCGCCGTCAAGCAGGCCTGGAATTTTGCACTCTTCACGGGTGGTGATGCGCACCGGCTGCAGCTGGCGGGCAGCCATGCGTACGTTGCCAACCGGCAGCACATCAATCGCCCCTTCGCGGGAGATGCTGCGCACCATAAATCCCACTTCGTCCATATGCGCACAGATCATCACCTTCGGACCTGTCGATTCATTCAGGCGGATCAGCACCGATCCCAGACCATCAAATCGCACTTCTTTTTGCAGGCGATCCGCTTCTTCCAGCAGGATCTGCCGCACTTCCTGTTCCGAGGAGGCGATCGCATCTGCCTCGCTCAACGCTTTTAATAGCGATAAATCCATTATGCCTCTCCCGTGAGCAACACTGTTTTCGGCATGGCGTAGAGCACTTCTGCGCCTTGCGGGGTAACCAGCACAACATCTTCGATGCGCACGCCCCCTTGCCCTGGCAAATAAATCCCCGGCTCCACGGTCAGTAACATGCCTGGCTGTAGCGTCGTGGTGTCCCGCGGTGAAAAACGCGGATCTTCATGAACTTCAATGCCGATAGCGTGACCGGTGTTATGACCGAAATAGTCGCCATAACCTGCTTCTGTAATGACCCGGCGCGCGGCATCGTCAACCTGCTGGCAGCGCACGCCGGGGCGAATCGCGGAGATTGCTGCGAGCTGTGCCTGCAGGACAATTTGATAGACGTTAAACAGCGGGTGAGATTCGGCGCTCACCCCTTCGCCATTCACCAGCAAGGTGCGCGTCATATCAGAGCAGTAGCCCTGATACAGCGCACCGAAATCGAGAGTGACAAACTCGCCCGCTGCAACAATCTTGTCGCTGGCTTTGCCGTGCGGCAGCGCCCCACGCCAGCCACTGACGACAATGGTGTCAAAAGAGGCTTTTTCTGCGCCCTGCTGGCGCATAAACCACTCCAGTTCAGCGGCTATCTCGCGCTCGCTCATCCCCGCCTGAATAAAGCGGCGAATATGCTCTGCACCGCGATCAGCAATCCCACAGGCGAGGCGGATTTTCTCCACCTCCTCTGGCGTTTTGATTTGCCGCAGCACATCCGGCGTGGCGCTAACCAGTTTCGCATTGAGTTCAGACTGCCAGCGGTGCGCGGTTTCCCAACTCACCTGCTGGCCCTCAAAACCGAGCGTTTGCAACTGTTCATCGGCAATGATTTGATTGACGATAGTGGTAAGCGTGTTCGTCGCGTCAAGCAAATGCAGCTGGTAGCCTTGCGCACGGGCTTCCACCTCAACGTAATAGCGCGAATCCACCAGAATGTGCGCACTTTCACGGCTAATCAGCACATAGCCTGATCCGGTGGAGATCCCCAGATGCGGCTGTTTGTTCTGCCGTGAGGAGAGAAGCACTGCATCCAGTTGTTGCGCCTTAAGCCAGTCGCGCAGCGAAGCGAGTAATGTCATCTGGATTTTCCTTCTTACAGGCTATCGATTAACAATTTGCCTTTACGGAACATCATCAGACGCAGGAACACCACCATCAGCGCAGTTATGACTGCCCCCAGCGCGATCCCCGCCATATAGACGCCCAGGTTAGTGACCAGCGGCCATGCCCAGATAGCGGACTCCGGGAACCATTGCACTGCGCCCAGCCAGACAGCGGCGGTTGAGCCGACAATAGCGCCGACCATATACGACGGAATGGCGGTGATGGGGCTTTCCAGCGCAAACGGAATCGCACCCTCACTGATCCCCATAAACGCCAGGAACATGGCGGTCTTACCCTGCGGATAAAGTTGAGCGTTGAACAGGCGTTTGCCGGTTAAACGACGGTCGATAATGGTCGCCAGCCCCAGACCAATCGGCGGAATAACGATAGCGATAGAACGAGCGGTGACCGGTAATACGTGGTCAGTGGTAAAGCTGAAGGCAACAAAACCTGCGGCTTTGTTGATCGGGCCACCAAGGTCGATTGCTGTCGCCGCGGCGATCCCCATTGCGTACATCAGCGCGCCCTTCTCACCTGCGGCAGTCAGCACAGTACGGATACCGCCGTTGATCCAGCCACCAAAGGGGGTGATGACGTAGTACATCGCCAGCATGACAAAAATGGCGGAAAGAATCGGGAGCAAAAATGTGGTTTTGAACGCTAACAGGAAATCCGGTAACTGGATTTTCTGGTTCATCCACTTCACAAGGTAACCCGCGACGATAGAAATAATCAGCGCACCAATGAAGGTGGACGGCACCGGCGAAGAGGTCGCCCATTGCATAGTGCTGGGATCGAAGTTCAGCAGTTGCGTCGGCTGGGTAGACATCAACCCGCCGATAAAACCAGCCGGGAACGCCAGTTTGCCACCGATAGAGTTCGCCACAAAAGCAGCAAACATCGGAATGGCAAAACCAAACAACACGCCGCCGAAGGACTGCGACAGCCAGGCAAATTTAAGTAAGGAGAGGTCGAAACCGGAGAATTTCCCGCTATTAAGAGCATCCATGATGCCGATCTCAGCAGGAATTTTAAGCCAGCTATAAGCAATCAGCTGGCTGAAAGCGAGGATCACACCGCCCATAATTAAGGTCGGCACCATGCGTGAAATCCCTGACATCACATGCTGCGGGAGTTCACCCCAGAAGCTGGTTTTAGAGGCCTGCGGATTCTTAACTGCCGCTGCCGCACCGGATGCGCCAGGCACAACGGTTGCACTGCGTTTTTTAATGGCCATAACAATTATCCCTGTCGAATATTACTGTTGTTCAGAGGCAATCATCTCTTCGATTTCTTTGATGATGCCCGCAGCGTTTTTAATTGCGTCCTGCAAAGTGATTTCATAAACGTCGCGTGATTCGAAACGTTCGTTATCTTCCGGGGTAACTGCCACGGAGTGGATGATGATGGTCGCTTCGGCGATATCCTGCGCGGTCAGACGATTCTGGATACCGTCCGCACCCTGGGTTTCAATTTTCACTTCATAACCGGCTTCTACCGCCGCTTCTTCCAGCGCCTGAGCGGCCATAAAGGTGTGAGCCAGGCCCATCGGGCAGGCACATAAGGCAATCAGTTTCTTACTCATCGTTAATTCCTCGTTCAGTGATAGTTGACGAGTGAAATTATGAACGTGCAAAACAAATCGCCGTTACCAGACAAATAATGCATTTACTGGAGAATTAATCCCGCTGTACGGAAGTGTGACGCAGGTCGGCCTTGTGAGGGGACACAAAGAAAAATTGAATAAACTGTATGATTTAAAAGATTATCGGGAGAGTTACCTCCCGATATAAAAGGAAGGATTTACAGAATGTGACCTAAGGTCTGGCGTAAATGTGCACCGGAACCGAGAAGGCCCGGATTGTCATGGACGATGAGATACACCGGAATATCATGGACATATTCTTTAAAGCGCCCTTTATCTTCAAATGCGGCACGGAAACCGGAGGCTTTGAAGAACTCAAGGAAGCGCGGCACGATACCGCCCGCAATAAACACGCCGCCAAATGTCCCGAGATTGAGCGCCAGATTGCCGCCAAAACGGCCCATAATGACGCAAAACAGCGACAATGCGCGGCGGCAATCGGTGCAGCTGTCAGCCAGCGCGCGTTCGGTAATATCTTTTGGCTTGAGATTTTCTGGCAGGCGGTTGTCAGCTTTCACAATTGCGCGATACAAATTCACCAGCCCAGGGCCAGAAAGCACGCGCTCCGCCGAAACATGACCAATTTCCGCACGCAATATTTCGAGGATAATGGCCTCTTCTTCACTATTCGGCGCAAAATCAACGTGACCGCCTTCGCCTGGCAAGCTTACCCAACGCTTATCGACATGGACCAGATGCGCAACCCCAAGCCCCGTTCCGGCACCGTAAACCGCAATAGGCTTACCTTCGACCGGTTCTGCGCCACCAAACTGAATCAGATGCTCTTTTTTCAGCATCGGGATCGCCATCGATACAGAGGTAAAATCGTTAATAATTTCCAGATGGCTAAAACCGAGATTCTTTTTCATTTCGGCAATTGAGAACGCCCAGGTATGGTTGGTCATCGCCACCCAGTCACCGGTAATTGGGCAAGCGATGGCAATACAGCCGTCTTTCACCTCGACCTTATGTTCTTCAAGATAAACGCGAATGACCGCTTCGAGGCTGGGGTAATCAAGCCCTGAATAGGTCTTAGCCTGCGAGATTTCACCACTGGCAATATCACACAGAGCAAGACGTGCGTTGGTGCCGCCCACATCACCGACTAATGCATACTTTGTCATTCTTCAACTGCTCCGCTAAAGTCAAAATAATTCTTTCTCACACTGTAAATACCTGGGGGCATAACAACAACGCCGGAAAGGCAGGCTCCCTGTAAATATCGATCTGGGTCACACAATTACTTTATCGTTTCAGCACCAATTGCAGCGATGCCTTTTTGCAAGCTGGGCAAACTAAGTATCTGACCCCGCATAAGGAATAGAACATGCTCCATCCGCGAGCCAGAACCATGTTGTTATTATCGCTCCCCGCCGTGGCAATTGGGATTGCGTCCAGTCTTATTCTGATTGTGGTGATGAAAATCGCCTCGGTATTACAGAATTTGCTCTGGCAACGACTGCCGGGAACTCTGGGGATAGCCCAGGATTCACCCCTCTGGATCATCGGTGTATTAACGCTAACGGGTATTGCGGTGGGGTTGGTTATCCGTTTCAGCCAGGGTCATGCCGGACCAGACCCCGCCTGTGAACCGCTGATCGGCGCACCGGTTCCGCCCTCTGCGCTACCTGGACTTATCGTAGCATTAATTCTCGGTCTTGCTGGCGGCGTCAGCCTGGGGCCGGAACATCCGATCATGACCGTCAATATCGCCCTTGCGGTTGCCATTGGCGCTCGTCTGTTACCGCGCGTCAACCGAATGGAGTGGACTATTTTAGCCTCTGCCGGAACCATCGGCGCGCTGTTTGGTACACCTGTTGCGGCGGCGTTGATATTTTCGCAAACCTTAAATGGCAGTAGTGAAGTTCCGCTATGGGATCGTCTTTTTGCGCCGTTAATGGCGGCAGCAGCTGGTGCACTTACTACCGGATTATTTTTCCATCCTCATTTTTCACTGCCCATTGCTCATTACGGACAGATGGAAATGACCGATATTCTCAGCGGCGCAATTGTCGCGGCGATTGCCATCGCCGCAGGGATGGTTGCCGTATGGTGCTTACCACGGTTGCACGCGATGATGCATCAAATGAAAAATCCGGTGCTCGTGCTGGGTATTGGCGGATTTATTCTCGGTATTCTGGGGGTTATTGGTGGACCAGTTTCGCTGTTTAAAGGGCTGGATGAGATGCAGCAGATGGTGGCAAATCAGGCTTTCAGCACCAGCGATTACTTTTTGCTGGCGGTAATTAAACTTGCCGCCCTGGTCGTTGCTGCCGCCAGTGGCTTTCGCGGTGGGCGAATTTTCCCGGCAGTGTTTGTCGGCGTGGCATTAGGGTTGATGCTGCATGAGCACGTTCCCGCCGTACCAGCGGCAATAACCGTTTCTTGCGCTATTCTCGGCATCGTGCTGGTGGTAACACGCGATGGCTGGTTAAGTCTTTTTATGGCGGCAGTCGTTGTACCCAATACCACATTGCTACCGCTGCTCTGTATCGTCATGCTTCCGGCATGGCTGTTATTAGCAGGTAAGCCGATGATGATGGTCAATCGTCCGAAGCAACAGCCCCCCACGATAACGTTTAGCAAAAAATGCTCTCCTTTATGATTTAAGAGTTATGGCGATGATACGGGGCTTTACCTCCCCGTAATATTGCGTTAACAGGCCGCTGACGGCTTCGATCGTGAAGGAGAATAACAATGTTCAGGTCACTGTTTCTGGCGGCCGCCCTGATGGCATTTACCCCGCTTGCAGCAAACGCAGGTGAAATCACCCTACTGCCATCAATCAAATTACAAATTGGCGATCGCGATCATTACGGTAATTACTGGGACGGTGGTCACTGGCGAGATCGTGATTACTGGCATCGCAATTATGAGTGGCGCAAAAACCGCTGGTGGCGTCATGATAATGGCTATCATCGTGGCTGGGATAAGCGTAAAGCGTATGAGCGTGGCTATCGTGAAGGCTGGCGCGATCGTGACGATCATCGCGGAAAAGGCCGCGGACATGGACACCGCCATTAAACACATTCGCCAATGGAGCACAATGCCTGATGCGACGCTAGCGCGTCTTATCAGGCCTACAAACCGGCTCTTTAACGCGTAGGGCGGGTAAGGCGTTTACGCCGCATCCGCCAATAGTGCCAGATGCGACGCTCATTCAACTACAATCCCAGTGCCGTACCCACCAACAACCAGATATTCAGCGCCACTACCAGCACCACAATCACCCAGCCTGTCTGTTTTACGCGTTTGCTGTTCACCAGATCGCCCATCAACTTGCTGTCACTGGTGAAAATCAGCAGTGGAACCAGCGCCAGGGCGATACCAAAACTTAACAGCACCTGACTCATAACCAGAATCCGTGTCGGATCTAATCCCATCAGAATGACAATAAATGACGGCAACATGGTGACTGTACGACGCACCCACAGCGGGATATGAAAGCGAATGAAGCCCTGCATCACCACCTGCCCCGCCAGTGTCCCCACCACCGTTGAAGACAGCCCCGCAGCAACCAGGCTTAATCCAAAGACCGTTGCCGCAGCGTGGCTTAACAGCGGTTGCAGCGTCAGATAAGCCTCATCAAGATCGGCAACACCAGTATGACCGGAAAAGTGGAACGCCGCCGCAGCTGTAGCCATCATCGCCAGATTGACAAAACCGGCAATAGTCATGGCGATAGCCACATCCCATTTGGTGGCGGAATAACGTTGTTGACGCGAACCGCCATGTAAATGCTGAGTGAGCGAGGAGTGCAAATAAATCACATGCGGCATAATCGTCGCCCCTAACACGCCTGCTGCCAGGAAGACCGCTTCCGAAGTAGGTAAACTCGGGATCACCATTCCTTTACCCAGCTGCGCCAGGTTAGGCTGGGAGAAAATCAACTCGACAATGTAAGCCGCGGCAACAAACAACAGTAACCCGCCAATCACTTTCTCCAGCGGTTTTTGCCCGCGACGTTGCAGCATTAAAATCAGGAAAGTCGCGATCCCCGTCAGCACCGCGCCCTGCAACAACGAAACACCAAGAATGAGTTTAAAACCGATCGCCGCACCAATAAATTCCGCCAGGTCGGTTGCCATCGCAATAATTTCTGCCTGAACCCAATAGAACCACACTACGGGACGCGGATAGTGATCGCGAATCTGCTCCGCCAGATTTTTACCGGTGGCAATCCCTAGTTTGGCAGAGAGGATCTGAATCAGCATCGCCATCAGGTTGGCCCAAACGACAACCCACAGTAGCTGATAGCCGAAGCTAGCACCCGCCTGAATATTGGTCGCAAAGTTACCGGGATCGATATAACCAATCGCCGCAATGAACGCAGGTCCCATTAATGCGAGCCTCATCTTGCGCGCCGCCCGTCCGCTGCTACTCTCAACGCGATAGTTCGTCATCTTGTGCCTCTAAAACATAGCCTTTGCTATGTTTCATGCTATGCCAAGCGAGAATGATTATCAAATTCATTTAAATGGATTGTGGTGATTTCTCTGATAGACCAGGATTATGACTACGAAAAGATTGATGACTTGAATGTTATGGTTATGTTTAATGTTAGCACATTTACATAACTTTCAGCTTCCATACACAACATAGCAGAAATGTATGACAGATCACTATTTTTGAAGCCTGTCACAGGACGTCATTATAGTGTGTGTCAGATCTCGTTTTCCTTAACCATGTTACATAGAATGTGCACGGAAATTTAACCTGCCTCATATTTGGAGCAAATATGGACCGCGTCCTTCATTTTGTACTGGCACTTGCCGTTGTTGCGATTCTCGCACTGCTGGTAAGCAGCGACCGCAAAAAAATTCGTATCCGTTATGTTATTCAACTGCTTGTTATCGAAGTGTTACTGGCGTGGTTCTTCCTGAACTCCGACGTTGGTTTAGGCTTCGTGAAAGGCTTCTCCGAAATGTTCGAAAAACTGCTCGGATTTGCCAACGAAGGGACTAACTTCGTCTTTGGTAGCATGAATGATCAAGGCCTGGCATTCTTCTTCCTGAAAGTGCTGTGCCCAATCGTCTTTATCTCTGCACTGATTGGTATTCTCCAGCACATTCGCGTGTTGCCGGTGATCATCCGCGCAATTGGTTTCCTGCTCTCCAAAGTCAACGGCATGGGCAAACTGGAATCCTTTAACGCCGTCAGCTCCCTGATTCTGGGTCAGTCTGAAAACTTTATTGCCTATAAAGATATCCTCGGCAAAATCTCCCGTAATCGTATGTACACCATGGCTGCCACGGCAATGTCCACCGTGTCGATGTCCATCGTTGGTGCATACATGACCATGCTGGAACCGAAATACGTCGTTGCTGCGCTGGTACTGAACATGTTCAGCACCTTTATCGTGCTGTCGCTGATCAATCCTTACCGTGTTGATGCCAGTGAAGAAAACATCCAGATGTCCAACCTGCACGAAGGTCAGAGCTTCTTCGAAATGCTGGGTGAATACATTCTGGCAGGTTTCAAAGTTGCCATTATCGTTGCCGCGATGCTGATTGGCTTTATCGCCCTGATCGCCGCGCTGAACGCACTGTTTGCCACCGTTACTGGCTGGTTTGGCTACAGCATCTCCTTCCAGGGCATCCTGGGCTACATCTTCTATCCGATTGCATGGGTGATGGGTGTTCCTTCCAGTGAAGCACTGCAAGTGGGCAGTATCATGGCGACCAAACTGGTTTCCAACGAGTTCGTTGCGATGATGGATCTGCAGAAAATTGCTTCCACGCTCTCTCCGCGTGCTGAAGGCATCATCTCTGTGTTCCTGGTTTCCTTCGCTAACTTCTCTTCAATCGGGATTATCGCAGGTGCAGTTAAAGGCCTGAATGAAGAGCAAGGTAACGTGGTTTCTCGCTTCGGTCTGAAGCTGGTTTACGGCTCTACCCTGGTGAGTGTGCTGTCTGCGTCAATCGCAGCACTGGTGCTGTAAGACCATACATAAAAAAGCCGGGGATAATTCCCCGGTTTTTTTACGCCTGTTAATCAGCTAATGGCTGCGGGCGACCAATCAAATACCCTTGCAGATATTGCACCCCGAGCTTATGCAATAGCGCCTGCTGCTGTTGCGTCTCGACAAACTCCGCGACCACACTCAATGACTTCGCTTTCGCCAGATCGGTAATTGATCTCACAATCATCGCATCCAGCGTGTTCGTGACAATATCTTTCACAAAGACGCCATCAATTTTGATGATATCAGCCTGCAAACGCTTTAACCGTTCGTAGTTGGCATATCCGGTGCCAAAGTCATCAATCGCAATCCGGAAACCAAACTTATGCAGCTGCTCGATGTTGTACATGCTGCTTTCTGCGTTAGAAAACGCCTGCTCCTCGGTGATCTCAAGAATGACCGCCTGCGGGGAGATGTGATAACGCTTAAACAGACGAATAATCCGCCCGGCAATATTCTTTTGCAGCAGCGTGAGCGGCATTAAATTGACTGAAAAGCGCGGTCCTTTTTTGTCGCAAGGGTGTGTTGCCAGCCACTTCAACAAGGATTCCAGCACTTGCAAATCAAAACGCGCGCTAAGGTTAAACTGAGCAATAAGGGGCAGAAACTTATCCGGGGTCATAATGCCGCCGTCATATTTCAGTCGCGCGAGGATCTCATCATAACCTTCACCCTCTTTGTTGCGAATTGGCTGGGCGTAGAGCAGCAAATCACCCTGATCTAACGCCGTGCGAATGGTATTCAGCAATAGCACCTGTTTAGTGGTCTGCCCGGAAACCATCTCCTCTCTGCTATCCAGCGCCAGCACATGATGATGTGCGCAGGATTGCTCCGCCAGCCAGCTTAACTGCCCCAACAAGGGTTGCAGGGTTTCCTGATTTCCATCAAAACGCCCCCAGGCAGCACCATAGCCCATATCCAGCCCGGTATTGTTCCAGTGAATTTGCCGACTATTCAGGATGTTAACCATATGCTGGAGTCGCCCTTCCGTTTCCGGCCCGCTCAGCACTAACAGCAGTTCACTACCCGGCAATTGATACAACTTTTCGTTTTCCTGCATCAACGGCAGCAGCGTACGGCAAATTGAGCGGATACAGTGAACGCGCATCATTAAGCCGTAATGACGACTCATAAACTCAAGATTATCAATGCGCAGGCAGCAAAAACTCTTGCCCGCCTCTTGCTCCGGCGCTTGTTCCAACGCACGAAAGTTGGGTAGGAGCGTTAACGGATCTGTCAGCGCCTGCAAATGCCAGCGGCGATTAAGCCATTCACTGCGATGATAAATGCGCACCATATAGAGCAGGCAAACGCTAAAGGAAATCAGCACCGCAAGAATAAATGCCAGCGAATATTCGGTTTCCACCCCTTGCAAAAAGTTCTGGTTGTAATTCAGAAGGCAAAGCGTTGAAACAGCCCAGGTGAGATTTAAAAACGGATAGCGAAGCTTACCGACCCCGAGGGTAAAGATGATGAAGAAAACGGGTACCAGGTAACCGGCAATAAAGTCGTTTTCATAAGGTGTGCACAACAGAAGTAGCAGCACGCTTAACGCTGCCAGCCAGCTTAAGGTAAATGCGCGTTTCTCTTTGCCCAACGACGGAGCGATATCCCTGCGCCACAATATCTGCGCAAAGTGGGGACTTACAATCATGCGAGTGAGATAGTAGAAAAGCATGTTGTAAATCAGCACAGCGGTGAAAAGGCTTAGCAAATCAACGACCGTGAAAATGGCATCCGCATCGCCGAAAAAGGTGGATATCTTTAGCGGGAAATCAAAGAAGCTCCCCACAAGATACATGCTGCATTTGATGCCGATCGGCGTCACCAAACCAAGCCAGAACAGACGTTGCCAGACATATCGGCTGGTCAATCCATAACGCCAACGCGTCCCCAGCTGCCAGCGTAATATTGCGCAGGCACACAACACGACAAACGTCTGGCTACCGAGCATGACCGCAGTCTGTAAAAAAGAGAGATGAAAGTTCCACAGATTGGTGCAAAACATCCCGCATAAAACGGGAACGACACCGCGCCAGCCAAAGATAAACAAGATTGACAGCATTACGCACAGTGGCATCCACGCCAGAAAGATATAACTGGAATGGATAATGGCAAGTGGCGAAATAAAACGGGATAGCTGAATAAGTACCACGGTGAGCGTAAACGCTAGTGTGAATATCTTGATATTTTTTATCAGGTTATGCTCCACAAACATGAGTACACTACTCTCACTGATCGGGGTTTTCAGGCACACAAATAATAAGTTTATTCGCATCGCGAAGCAAACAGGGGGCCAGCCTGTTGCCGATTTTTCATCCAATGATGCTTTCACCAGGCGGCACTAACCCGGACGTAGACTGTATTACAAAAGCGGCAAAAAGCAGAGACAAAAAACCCCCGCTTTGCAGCGAGGGTTGGAAATTTGGTGGAGCTAAGCGGGATCGAACCGCTGACCTCTTGCATGCCATGCAAGCGC
>ERZ835762.1282-NODE-1282-length-14655-cov-2.786370_pt1 | contig 14655 bp, 8 predicted proteins | sample MGYA00519687_ERZ835762 | MGnify/ENA primary metagenome ERZ835762 (study PRJEB31850, sample SAMEA3708783) | human gut metagenome | biome: human gut; feature: human-associated habitat; material: faeces | place: China | collected 2014 ... | reverse complement strand
GATTACAAAAGAATAAGGGCTACACAAGTCTGTATAGCCCTTACCTATTCAATTAACTTACAATTATATTTTCAATTCTGATCGTAGTTAAATTAACGAGTTACTTCCAGATGCTTCACCCATAATTTACTTCCGTCAGCTCCCATAAACTGGTCACCTTTTTTACTTGAAGAACAAACGATAGCTAACTTATACTTTTTCTTAGTAGGATCAAAATCTCCATGTCCTGTTTCTTTAAAAGGAATAGTTAAAGTCACATAATCTGCTTTTGCAGAACCATCTTCCAGCACAGCTTTCATAATTACTTTATTAGAAGTATTAATATTTGTACCATCCAAAGTCTCAGCATATGAATCTACTTCATAAAGATAAGCATTGATTGAACATTCATCTTTTTCATTAGGAACAACTTCCGTATCGTTCGCATTATTTTTCACTACGGTTTTATAAAATGTTGCTCCCGGAGTATACTTATACGTAATTTTGAAATCGACCGGTTTCACACGGTAAGGTACACCAAAATGAGTGCTCTTCAGTGTATTGGTTATATCAACTTTAAATTCTCCCAAGAACATAGTTCCAGCAGTCACCCCCGGCACTAAAGTACTTGGTAACGTAGCACTCACTGTACGTGAAGTAGTGATTTCAGCAGCATTATCACTTGCTTTTACTACAGGAGTAGGTACATTTATTCCAAACATCGGGAAGAAAGCAGCTGCTAAATTAGATGTAGTCAAACCTTTAGGAGTTTCAAAATCACCGTCAGCAACCCAAGCTGTCATATCGTATACAGGATTCAACTCTGCAATACGAACCATTTTCAGCATTTTCTTCGCCGGATAACGGATATCTTCCGGAGTAATATGATAACCTACATAATAATTTTCCTTCAATTGAGAAAAATCAATAGCTGTATTTGGTTCTACTGCACTTACTTTTTTGTTCTTATTATCATAAATAATAATGGAGTCCAAAACAGCAGTTGCAGGAATCTCTACTTTAGGAGTAAATACCAATTGTTCATTCGGAGTAGATTCCCAAACTTTAAAGGTATATGTACTTCCAGATACTGTAACTCCTTCCGCAATAGCATCTCCTGTTGTTGTCTTTGTATCTGTTGATTCTTCTACCATATTACCACTAAAGTCTACCCCTACGGTTAATCCTGCAGTAACAGCATTCACATTCAGGCTCAACTCCATCTTCTCACCAATGATAGTACCATTTGCATCGATCGACACTTTTCCAACAGCTTCCAATGTCATTTCTTGGCTCTTTGTTTTAAAGCCATAGATAGGTTTACCATCTTGCTCGCCTCTACGACGTACAGCAACTGTATCCAGTGAAATATCGCCCAATTTCAATCCTTGGAATGCAAAATCATTAATCTTCAACTTAACAGCAGAAGTATCTTTACTTACCACAGCGGTATAAACTCTCTGTTCCATCTCAATAGGAGTCGGAATGTTAGACACATTGATAACCATTTTGCCCTTGAAAGTCTTTCCGGTAAGTCCTGCCTTTTTTGCATTAACGCTATCGCCTTTAATTTCAGTAGCAGTTATACTTGCAGTCAGTACACCTTCATCCACAATACCTTCAAAAGCAACATCATAACCAACTACCGCATTAGACGCTTTTCCACTCAATTTGCTAATGTATGCACTACGAGTAGTTGCTTCAAATTCGGCATTAGGAATAGAGAATTCTTTTACATCTGGAATAATATTCAACAATTTTATAGTAAGAGACTTATCATCCTGTTGTACCAGATCAATTTGCGCATCACCCGACACAGCTTCTCCACCCAATGTAACTTTTACCTTGTCACCTGTATATTGAGCTACTATATCTTCTACCACAGGAGGAACTTCCTTTTCATCATCCTTACAAGAGGATAAGAAGCCTAACATGCACATAAGAGCACAAGATAAATACAATAAATTTTTCTTCATAAATTAATCACGTTTAGTTAGTAATTTTTAATCTTTATTCTAAAACGGAGCAAAGTAACTGCTTTATTTCCATTCAAACAAGGTCTATCTTACGTATTTTATGTTCTAAATTTAAGATTAAGTTGCTTATTGGCCGAAATCGTATCATAAAAAATTCAATCTATGATTCTAATCCATCAGATATAACATCTCTCAATCATCATCTTTAATAATATAATGGCAGAATAGTTTTCTTATGCTAATTACTTATATTACACTGGTTATAAAAAGACAGGGGTAAGAGTCTTTTTCTATCAAAAAAGATCTCTTACTCCCTTTCAGCCTTTATACATAATAATATAATCGTATATATACGTTCTAAGTTGCCACTACCGATTATCCTATTTTTTAAGAATCAATATAGTTCGTCCAATACTTTCACCCGAAATGCAGGATATACGGGAACAGTATGCTCTTTTTTCATAATCTCACCAATCTTTTTGACGATTTCAGGATGTTTAGGGGCAACATCCCTCTGTTCACAAGAATCTGTTTCCAGATCGTATAGCTCGATCTTCATATTTCCTCTTTTCAGTCCATTACGCAATCCTTTCCATTTGCCCATACGTACAGCCTGTTGTCCTTCTATGTCCATAAACTCCCAATAGAGATAAGAATGCTTCATTTGATCTCCACTCTCCATTAAAGTCGGATAAAAACTGATTCCATCGGTCTCTGTGGCCGGATTCACACCTGCCAGTTCACATATCGTTGAGTAAAAATCATAAGATGTACATGGTAATGTAGTGTGTGTTCCTGTCCGGATATGTCCTTTCCATGTTACAATCAGCGGTACACGGATTCCTCCTTCACGCAAAAAACACTTTCCCCATCCATATTCCGAACGGAAAGGACCTCCACTCCGGAACCAGGGCGAATCGACTCCACCATTAAAGGTCGGGCCATTATCACTTGAAATGATAATGACCGTATTTTCATACAATCCCTTCTTCTTTAAAAAATCTACAATCTCACCTACCTTCTCATCGATGTAAGTCACCATTGCCGCATATCCGGCATGTGGATAACGTGCCGGAAAGTAATCGGCCTGTCCTAAATAAGGGGACTCGTCACCAAATTTCCTGACATAATGATCAATCAAACGTTGAGGGGCCTGAATTGGAACATGTGGCAAAGGAGTAGCGTAGTAAAGAAAAAAGGGCTGTGTTTTGTTCTCCTCCATAAAACGTAATGCTTCTTCCTGAATTTTATCGGGCGAATAAACATGTGAGATTAACTTATCATAGCTGCTCAGGCTCAAAGGATCGGCTCCGGGGTCAAGTTTGGTATGCGGTATCACCGTATCATTTGCCAGATACTCCCTCTGTTCATTCCGATACAAATGCAATGGAAAGTAAGTGTGTGCCTGACGCTGACAATTATAACCATAGAAGAAGTCAAAACCATGATTCAAAGGCAGGCTTTCAGTACCCGGAGCACCCAATCCCCACTTTCCTACTATCCCTGTACGATATCCTCCTTCCTTCAAAATTGACACAAATGTTTTCGTACCGGATGGCAATCCGCGTTGACCTTCTAAGGTTGAATCGCGCTCAGCCGCAAGAAAATCCCATACTCTACCACGTTCCGGAGCTTCATCATTCCCCCTGATGCCACAATGACCACTGTGTTTTCCTGTCAAAAGAACACAACGGGCAGCAGCCGAAACCGGAGATCCGGTATAATAATTACTGAATACCATTCCTTCGGCAGCCAAACGGTCTATATGGGGAGTTTCGATCCGCTTCTGTCCGAAACATCCCAGATCTCCATAACCCAAATCATCCGCAAGCACAAAAATAATATTGGGACGGACAGAATCGGTAACCTTATCCCCCGCATACACCATCTGGAGTCCTGTTGTTTGTACCAACAATGCAGAACATACAAATCTAATATTCATGCGAATCTGTAGTTTATTCTTTATTTAGAATTTTATCGTTGCATCCTCAATAACCGACACCAAAGGATAACTGCCTATTGAATCTCCCATATTCAAATCTTGAGGTGTGGGAGGTACAAAATTTGCCTTGGTACCTTTTACATCCGCACCCTCTTCCGTTAAAGTCACGATAGCATACAGTGGTTTATCATACGTTATGGAATACTCCAAAAGAGAATATTTTTCATTAATTTCTTTCGGATAGCGTTTTTCTGTCATGGAAGGCTGCTCAATCCAGACATACGATGCACTGTTTATTTGCATATAAGTGACGCCATTAATCACTTTTGTATAGTTACTGTGATTGTGTCCACTGAAAGCCAATACAACTTTCTTAAATCCTGCACGGATATTTTCTTCTTCCAATATCTGTCGAACGGCTGCCCCATTATTCAAACACAAATCTATACTTTGATGAGAGAACAATACACATTTCTTATCCGTAGCCGCCAAATCTTTTTTCAGCCAAACCATTTGTTCCGGATCGATAAATGCGCGCATCTTTGCATCTACATAATAATTGGCTCTCGCATAATGTCGATACTCCTTACCATCATACAAATTATTACCATCTAAAATAATAAAATGAAAGTCTCCTTGGTCAAATGAATAATAACGACCGGGCATTTTCATACCTTCAACATATTCTTCCGGGGTATATTTATCCATGTCATGGTTACCAATAACATGATATTTATCCTCTTCGAAGCTATCCCAAAGTTCCCGATAGACCTGACTTGAACTATCCAACCGGCAGAAATCTCCCAGTTCGATAATAAAATCAACCTTCGCGTCCTTGGCAGCCTTAATAAAAGAAGCGACACGTTTTTCTCCATCAGGCACATCAGGTGCGTGAAAATCAGATGCGATGGCAAATCGCAATGTTTTTTCCTGTTTCGTACAAGAACAAAAACATTCGGCAAATACTACTGTAAAACCGAAACACAACAAACGAATAAAAAATAATTTTCTTTTCATAACTTCGATATCTCAGTCTATTACCAACTATTTAATTATTTTTTTCAATTTCTTTTCTATTGCCACAGCTTGCCGGACCATACCCAAATCGGAAGGATGTACATAGTCGACCCACGAATCCGTACTATATCCCAATTCTTCCCTTGACAGATAAAACAGATTTTTTACGCCTTCTTTTTTCAGTTCTTTATAAGCTTTCGCTTGCCCTATATTTGCGCGCATGTAAGCATCGTATTGCTTTTGATTGGTAATACCATTACTATAGCCCGCATGCTCTACCAAAAGGACAGGAGTATCATGTTTTTTACGTATCTGCCAAACAGCCTGTTTTACCAGATTCTTCACTTCTTCCTCTCCACTATCTGTCAAATTGGCCATACAATCCAATATATAGACACATGCATTTTGTTCATTAATGAAGTCTACCACCTCTTTTTCCAGCTTACCATTACCAGAAAATCCCAGATTTATAAGAGGGATTTCCAATGAACGGCTTACAATATTCCCCCATGCCATACCAGGTCTTGACGCACAAGCCCCTTGGGCGATGGAAGTTCCGTAAAGGACGATAGGATGATCCGTCATTGCCGGAACGAATGAAAAAATGCTTCCAACAGGCACACCTATTTCCAAATGCTCCACCCTGTTATACAAGGGCAGATAGAGGGTATACTCCTGCTCCCTCCCCACATTCGAACCCCGGTCTATATGATAGTCATAACGGATAGTATCACCAAAAGAATAATCACCAAAACAAAAACCTTTATCTACGTCACGGTACAGATCCACCCCTGAAACTCCGGTTGCCGGCATGTGAGGCATACTATAGCCTCCTGTAGCTTTATATTTAACCTTAATATCTTTTGCATCTGTTTTGAAACGGATAGCCAATCCGGCAGATTCACCGGCCAGGCTCCACACTTTATCCCTCACTTTACCTTTGGCGCGTAACGGTAAGCGGTAATAATTTCCTCCATCTTCATTCCAGCCTTGATTCTGAATGAATGAACTGGATTTACCACCATTATTCTGCGGATCATACCACTCCCATTGTGCTACGCATTCTACTGAAATGAGCAGTAGAACTATTAATAAAAGGTTTCGATTCATACTTATAAATTAATACTGCATTATTTTTCCAACGATGACACTTTAAAAGTAGTCAATACAAAACCGTGATCGGAAGGATAAAAGAATTTTTCTCCCATAAACTCCAGAGGTTTAGTCAGCTCCTGGTTATAAGATTCAGACGTCACCGCACGAATAGTCTTACCTTGATAATAGATAAAATCAATACGGTCGGACCGGACAGGCTTATCTTCATTATCGTAGATCCAGGTAGCTCCTATATTCTTTTCGGGTTGGGGATGAATTTCACGAAAGCTATCCTTGAAACCTGCGTTTTGCATCTCTTTAGAAACAGTCCATTCCACAACGGCACCACCATGGCTATACATATCTTTCGTGGTATCTGTCCAGTCAAGATGGGAATGTACATTGAAATCTCCCCCTATAATTATGGGAATACTGTCAGTCTGACGAATCATCGGTTGCAAAACAGAAAGTATACGGCGTATTTCATCATCTCGTGTCCCGGTATCGTCCCAAGCCAAAATATCAGCTTCTGATTGCTCTGTAGGCACTAATCGCATATCGGGTAAATAATGCAGCCAGGTATCGAATAAACGGACTGGCGTACCATCCATATCTATTTCGACTCCTCCGAAATTGAATGTAGAAATGGAATCAGGAAAAAGATACGTTTTCTTTATCGGATAGCGACTATAAATGCACAGATTGTCTGATAACAATACGTAATCATATCCCAAAGAGTCTGCCACCATTGGAGCCGCACCATAAGTCTCAATCATCAAAATAACATCCGCCTGACTCTTTTTCAGAATCCCTATAGTTCCTTCACAGCCCTTTTCGGGATAGTTTTTAGCATGTCCTGCATGCCATACATTCCATGACAAAACTTTTAATTCCTTCTCCTTAGCACGTTCCACAGGTGTGCAAGAGACAAAGCTAATTGCCAAAGACGCAATTAGCATATATATAAATCTTTTCATATCAATCTTTTATACAGGTATCATCCAATGGGGCTATTTCCCCCATTGGATAAGTACATTTTAATTATTTAGTAAAGAATGCTGTCGTTACCGGATTGCCCAACCAGGCTTCGTGAGGCTCAACCCCCAGCAGCCAAGCTTCCGTTGCAGCCACATCAATCACCATTGTACTCTCAGTTATCTTATAGTTCTTTTTCACACCCTTTCCATAAAATACAAGCGGGGTCTCCATTTCATTGAGAGTTTTTCCGCCATGATTAGTACCGATTCCGCCATGATCCGCAGTCAGTATAATTACAGTATCATCCATCATACCGGCTTCTTCAATGGCTGCTACTATTTCACCTAAATAACCGTCCAATTCATCGAGCTTTTCATAATACTCTTTGGATTCCCACTTGTAGCTGTGTCCGGTGTGATCAGGATATTCAAATATAACGGCACAATACATAGGCTTTTTCTCTTTCAGATAATTCACGGCGAATTGTGTCGCTCCCTTAGGATGTTCCTTTGTTTGCGGAGCATGTACGAAGTAGTTGATAGCGAGCGAATCAACCAGATATCTCATTCCATCCCATTCATAAATATAGCCTACTTCTGCTTTAGGATATGTATCGCGTATCAATCCGTAAAGTCCCGGAAAACGACCGTATTGATTGGTTATAAAAGGAGGAATCTCGGGTGTCTTGCTTCCCCAGGTCGTATATCCATGAAGTTCCGGTCCGGCTCCGGAAAACATAGAGGCCCAGTTTGGAGCACTCGATGATGGCAGAATCGAACGGTTGTTCAGTGTATAAGCCCCTTCTTCCATCAACCGGTTGAAATTGGGCATGGGATGATTGCGGATAGCAACGGCACTTAAACCGTCAAAAGCAATTAATACTACATGCTTCGGATGTTTCTTCAAACGGGGACCGGCTGCATTTACTTCACTGGCAAATAAACTAAGAATCACAGAAAATATGAATAATATCGAAATCTTTTTCATTTTGTATATACAATTAATCGTGTAACCTAAAATTATAAATATTACCTCCAAAATCGGTAACGAACAGACAGTTACCGCTTACTGCCACACTCGAGAATACCAGAGCTCCCAAAGCACGTTTTCCACGATAGGCGCCTGTGTCCAAGTCAACGGCATGCAAATACCCGTCACTGGCCCCAAAGAAAACGGTTGCTCCCACAAGTACAGGCGAAACTTCGACTGTGCATTCATGGCTATGAGAATAGGGGACAGTATAGAAAAGGCTTGTTCCGGTACGATAGTTCCAGACCTCTTTAAAAGTAAGACGGTCAAATGCAACCACTCCCTTATTGGAAGTGGAAACAACCAGATATTTATCCGTCACAAGCGGAGCGCAGGCCGAATTAAACTCATAAGAAGTTTCCGCCATTTTCAGAATATCTCCGGAACGTGGGTTGATCACATATAAATTCTCACATGAGGCCAAATAGAAATTACCATCGTAAAAAGTTGCCGATCCGTCACGGAAACGAATTTTACTGTCACGCTTCTTCCACAATAAAGTACCGTCATTGATGTCATGTCCGAAGAGTCCGTTCCAATGTGCAGACGCCACTAATACTCCTGCACCTACAGTCAAAGTAGAAGTGGTTCCCTCACCTCCATCCCAGGCTTTGTTCTGCCACAGGATCCTTCCATCGGCAGTCCGTACGGCACAAGTTCCTTTTGCATGTCCGGCATACACCACACCATCGACAACCGCCAAGCCTTCATCAAGAAGTGGCAATAGAGAAACCGGCAACTGTGTTTGCCAACAAGCCGTTCCTTTTTCTGCATCTATGGCGTAAAGCATCCCCGAAGCATCCGAAGCAAACACGCGCCCGTCTTCATAAGCAATGGTATTCTTTATCGAATTAGAAGCACTGAAAGTCCAGCAAAGACCTCCTGTTGCAGCATCATAGGCTTTTATAAAGCATTTCTCTGCCCTATCATCGTCAATGGTTCCTATAAACACTTTATTCTGTGCCACTATGGGCGAACACATATAAATATTGCTGCCTGCATTTCGGACCCAGTTGGTTTGCAGGGGCAAAGACACTGTGTCATTCACCAGTTGATTGTGGGCGGCATTTCCACGAAGTCCCGCCCAAATGGCGGATGTCACAGCCGAAGCAGCCGGCTGCCCGGTTACGGTGTAATCCACCCTTTTCGTCAAACGGGTTCCATCCTCAAACTCGGCAGTCACCAACAAGCGCTGCTTGCCATCGGACACACGGACTGTTCCGCTCCATTCCCAGTCCGTTTCGGGTAACAATGTGACAGACGATATGATTTTCCCGTTCCGTTCAACAGAAGCCGTTACTTTTTTTGCGTACGACACCGTACGATAAGCATTAATCCGAACTGTCATTTTACCATCAGAGACAGAAACAATTTCACCTTCTGCCGGATAAGCAGAAGTCAAGATTCCATCGATATAAGTATAACGGGTTTCCGAACTGAGTTTACCTTTGGTATCAGCATGATAAATCCTGAAACAGGACGTTCCGTGATCGATTCCTCCTTTATCCGGAGTAGATGAGCAGTAGGTATGAAGTCCCGACTTCAACTGCTTATAATAATGATTGTGCCAGTGTCCGTAAATCATGGCGTCCAGATTATAATCTGCAAAGTCTATCTGTTCGCCGTTTTTATCCTTGAAGAGCAAATCGTCTCCCCAAAACCATAAGTCGTGATTAAATAAAACTACCCTTTTATCTCTATTTATTTGTGCAAGGTCATTCTTCAGCCAACGAATGATATCAGCACGCCTGTACGAGGGTGCATGATCACCACCCAGCATCGGAGTAACCACATAATGCACATTACCAACGTCGAACGAATACCATGAAGGACCGAAATGACTCTGCCATAGCTCTTCACCATACCTTCCGGCACGCAAATCATGATTACCCACACAATAATAAGTCGGAACCCCCAAATCCTCAGAACGAAGATAACGTCCGTGAAAATCCTGATGGGCTTCATAACAAACATCACCTGTATGGATGATGAAAGCAGTCGGATTTGTTTTCACATACTCTTTCAGATTGTCTATCCAGTCACCATACAGAGATGTCTCTGTATCTGTGATTTGCACAAACGAATATCCATTTCCTGTCCTTACCGGACTCTTGCAAATTCCCAGTTCATACTTTTTCCCGGTCCCGTCGAAAGGTAAATAATGGGAAGCAGATGCCTGAAATCCATCGGGCACGGTCAAAGTGATAAACCGGGTGTCTTTATGTCCCGGAAGTGTAAAGCTACCATCTTCCGCCGTTTGCACCACATGGAGCCCATCTTGCACACAGATCCCCTTGATCCCTTTCTCTCCGGCATCACGAATGCCGTTTCTGTTTGTGTCGATATAGACCCCGCCTTCTATCTGTGCGAAAGCAGAACTGCCAACTCCCAGGAATAAAGCCGCTATACCTGCAAATAACTTCAACATATTTATTGTTTTACTATATTAATCAGTTTTGTCTCTTAACGAAAACAGCAGGCTTCTCCCGCTACTGCCGGAGCAGCCTTTCTGTTTTCGATATGATAAACCTATTCCCAGAATGGATTCTGATAGAGGTTTTCGTTAACAGTAATATCTTTGGTAGCAACCGGATAATAATAATATTTCGGAGATACAAAAGTATACTTACCATGTTGGGCTATCAGGTAGATATAGCCTTTTGTCCCTTCGGTGAGCCCTATCGTGTTACCTTCCAAAGCATAAACCGTCAATTTATACTTTTGCTTGTCCTCCTCAGGTATCTTATCTACATCCGCTTTCTTTTCCACTACTGCAATGTCCGGTGTACCATCACCTGTTACATCATAATAGCCCATTCCCGGAATATACGCCCCTTCCGGAGCAGCCTCAAACAACTTTCCACATCCCCAACGCATTAAATCACCATATCTGAACCCTTCGCATGCCAATTCGATTCTGCGTTCACGGCGCACTTCCAGCACAGCACCTTTTTGTGAAGACTGTACATTGGAATAACGTTCTTCCTGTACCGGATCAATATTAGCCAGCCAGTCGTCCAACGAAGCATCCGGCATACCGGCACGCTGTCTGATCAAATTGATTGTATTGTTGATGTCATCTTGTGTAAGCGTACCCAATTCGGCCTTTGCCTCAGCATATATCAGCAAAATTTCAGCGTAACGGATAATAGGTAAATCAGTATAAGATTTTCCCCAATCCATCTGATCGAATGTCAACGGACGGAATTTGATCTGTGGATATCCACCCAGATTCAGTTTAGCCCGGTGAGGCTCGGTAGTACCCACGTTCAGGACACCCGGTTTCATAAAAGTCTGCTCCAGACGAGGGTCCCGATTCTCAAAGATCTCCAGTACCGTCTTGGTCTGGTAACCTTCCACTTCATGAAAATATTTGGTTTGTCCGTCCTCAACGACTAAATAATCTTCCATCAGACTACGAGAAAGTCCCGTATTATAGTCAAACTGAGCCTGGGCATTGTGCAGGCGTCCTAATGCCTTATCGTAATCAGCCACCAGAATCATTTCCGGGTTTTGCGTAAGATCCGCACTACAGAAAAGTGACTGATAGGCAGGCAGTCCACTCTCTTTGGAAGTCGACAGGCTGTAATGTTTTGTGTCCATAATCTTCCGGCAGGCCTCTACCGCTATTTTCAGGAACCGATCGCCATCATTCAGTTTCAACTCGGGATGATATTTACGGAATGTCCCTTCATGCAAAGCAATCCGCGCCTGTATAGCCAAAGCAGCATTCCGGTAAATACGGGTCGTACTATTGTTTGTTTTCATGTGGGTCACGGCAAAATCAAGATCGGCCATTATGGAATCTACGACCAGGGAACGAGGATCCTGTGACTTATATAGTAACTCGGTGTCCGTCGTTTGCAGGTCATGGCTATACCATGGCACATCCGAATAGTCTTTCACCTTTGAATAATAGATTAATGCACGAAACATGCGCGCCAGCCCGATGTAGTGATTAATCTCACCACGGTCGCCCTCCACACGGTCTGTCCTTGCCAACATAAAATTGACCGTACGGATATTCGTCCAACTCCATTTACCGATGTTATCGGGTCTATATTCACCACGCATCATCTTATAAATATCAGTATCTTCCGGATACAGCATATTGTCAGAAGGCGTATCCGAGTAACTTGCACCAATATAGCCATACATGCCATTGGTATAGGTCTCCAAATCGGCGGGAGAAGAGAAAAATACCTTCTCCGTGATACTGGTCTCAGGAAAACGATCCATGAATCCGTCATTACAACTTGTCATCAGAGCTGCGCCTGTCAGATAGCACGCAGTCAGTAATATATGTTTTATTTTTGAACACATAACTTATCTTAATTAGAATGTGAGATTTAAACCAAATGAATAAGAACGCTGAAGAGGATAAACAATATTACCTAAACTTTCCGGATCTACCTTATAATGTTTGTATAAGCCTGAAAACTCACACAGATTATCACCGGAAAAGAAAATACGCAAACGTTCAATTCCTATCTTATTCAACAGTACTTTAGGAAGAGTATAACCTACGGTGAGGTTTTTCAAACGGACATAAGCTGCATTTTGCAGGTATCTGGTCTGAACAACTCCACACTCCCTGTCTGTATTTTCCGCCACATAAGCTTTCATACGTGGGAAATACGCGTCCGGATTTTCCTCTGTCCAATGGTCGTACATATTACCCACGGTAATATTAGTCCAGGGCTGTGCATAAATACCCCAGAAATAAAGGTCGCCTGTGCCCGGATAATAATCTTTCTTACCTACCCCCTGGGCAAACAGGCTAAGATCGAATCCATTCCACTGTGCATTGGCCGATAGACCAAATGTATAGCGTGCACGACTGTTACCAATGACTTTATAATCACCATGGTCTTCCAGTGTCCATGCTCCATCGGTTATTTTACCGTCTTTATTTTCATCTTTAAATTTCAGATCACCGGGAGCCAGCGGACGGGTACCCGGATAGGAAGTACACCATGACTGGTCTGCATGATTCTTTATATCTTCCTCGGAAGTGAAAAAGCCTAAAGTCTCTACACCCCATATCTCACCAATCTCTTTTCCTACATAGTAATCACCCAACAATCCTTTCGGATTTTCGTACTTCGTAATATAGGCACGGCTATCTGCCAGATTAAAGTTCACATCATAATAAAATGGTTTTCCGGCCAATTTGAACTGATCTTTCCAACCTACGGTCAATTCCCAGCCCTCTGTCTTCAAGTCGGCTGCATTTTGCTTGGGGACATCCGTTCCCAAAACACTTGGCAGTGTCACTCCTGCCGTCAACATATCTTTTGTTCGGCGTACATATACTTCACCCGTTATGCTTAAACGGTTATTGAAAAAATTAGCGTCTAAAGCAATATTAGTGGTAGTTACCTTTTCCCAGGTCAGGTTACCGGCTACCAATCCGGGAGCTCCCACATATACCGGCTGTTGTTTCTCCAGAATCTGGCTGATTTTTCCCGATCCCATCGTGGCAAGATATGCATACGCATCCACATCCTGATTTCCCAGACTACCATAAGAACCTCTCAACTTCAAGAAACTAACCACATCACTCAAAGGCTCAAAGAACTTTTCACGCGAGATGACCCAGCCCAATGATACGGAAGGATTAAATACAAAACGATCATTCTTCGGGAAACGCGAAGTACCGTCATAACGTCCGTTAAATTCGAAGATATATTTATCGTCGTAGATATAGCCCAAACGCGCAAACGCACCTCTTAAAGCCCAAGTCGTTATACTTTGAGACATATTCATATCTCCCGTGGCCAGGTTAATGGTGGGAAGTGAACTTGAAATCAGCTCTTTACGATTCGCTTTCACATAATCATATTTATACTCTTCCTGATTGAAACCTGCAACAGCAGTAATGGCGTGTTTCTTCGCAAATGTTTTCTGGAAAGTACCATAAACATCAAACAAGATGTGCTTTGTATCGGAATTACTGCTCGAAGCATCCGATACGGTAGAAATAGGATTAAACGTCAGGACAGGCAACTCGGGTCCATTGCGATAAGTGACAGGCAGGTTATACCAGTTACTTCTGGTCTTGGTATTTGCAAAAGCAAAGGTTCCTTGTACCCAAAAGACATCTTTGACTATATCCATCTTAGTAGACAGATTGATATTTGTATTTGTTTTCCAGTCTGTAGCACGTCCGCCTTCGGCCAATGCCCCCAATGTACCTACACTGGCATCTGTCCAGGTTCCATCAGGATTCTTAACCATATCCATCGGATTTTTACGGTACATCTGTTTATAGGTGTTGGTCATGGCATTCGCATAGTCATAATCGGAAGTGGTCAGGCTCACATTGCTGCTCAGGCTCCACCAATCCGTCAGTTTAAACTGTAACTTGGTACGCAGGTTATACCGGTTATAAATGTCGTTTCCATATCTTAACATACCGTTCTGACGATTGTATCCTCCCGAAAAGTAATAAGAGATACGGTCTGTTTTACCGGAAATATCAATATTATGGATCGTAGAGAAACCTACATCATTGTAAGCCTCGTCCACCCAGTTTGTACGTCCAAAATAAGTATAAGAACCATCCGGATTCAGGAAGTAGGGAGAAGTGGAAGGATCTTCGGAACATTTTTTCGCATAGGCCAGTTGTTCCTCGTT
>ERZ835762.1261-NODE-1261-length-14848-cov-3.924694_pt1 | contig 14848 bp, 7 predicted proteins | sample MGYA00519687_ERZ835762 | MGnify/ENA primary metagenome ERZ835762 (study PRJEB31850, sample SAMEA3708783) | human gut metagenome | biome: human gut; feature: human-associated habitat; material: faeces | place: China | collected 2014 ... | reverse complement strand
GAAGCCCTTCCGGTAAAAACAGTTGGCACTACGTTTCCACAGCTCTGCGCTGGAGGTCAGCAGGAACAGGGCGGCATAAAAGGCCGGAGTATCCCTGCGTCGGTAGTAGTGCAGCCGGGTCTTGGCATATTCCATGCGCTCCTTGTGTGTCCCGTCCTTCCACAGACTCCCAGGAAAGCTGGCGACCAGGGCACGCAGACGCGGTGCAAGCAGTCGGTTCCGGGGAATGGTAGCCATCACCGCCTCCTGATACCCCACCACTCCGGCCTCAATCCGCTCAGCCAACCAGGGACAGACAGGAAGCGTACACCCCTGTTTCTGCTTGTATTCTGTGCAAAGGTAGCAGGCAACGTGCTTTGGTCTATAGCGAAATGTGCAGACAAACATAATGACCTCCTGATTTTGGGCACAAAAAAACCGGATCGCAAGGTGCGTCCGGTAACTTGTCGTATGTAATTAGCGATCTTGGCTGCGTTGGCGCTTTTTCTGCCATGCCTCCAGCAGCTTGATGATGGTCTCCTGCATCCGTTTGGGCGTGTAGGAGCGGGGAAAGTATTTGCGGATCGTGTCCGTGGAAAACGTCAGCTTTTCCGCCTCCGTTTTTTTCTCCTCGGAAAGCATCTCCCGCATTGTCTCCCGCGTAAGTGTCCCTTCCTTGCTGGCTTTTCTCAGCCGCTGGGCCTGAGAGAGTGACGGTGTATTCTGCGAATATGCCATTGCATCCAGCAAAAGTGCCTGCTCGTCTTTGGCGAGGGCGGCAAGCTGATAAGCGACAGATAAGCCAATTTCTTGAGTATCTACCTTGTCCATGAGTTCCTGCCGCAGTTCTGTAAGCTGGATATAATTGCGCAGGGTGTCCCCACTGATTCCTAGGGATTTCCCAATCTCATCGTCGCTACGGAAATTTGCCGAAATTTTCGGCAAATTTTTGGCAGGTCGTCCCGCCTGCTTTTTTTCCGCCTCCAAATACATACGATAGGCCCAGGCACGTTCGCTGGGCAGGACGTTCTCGCGGTATACATTGCCATCTACCATCTCGGACACAGCCTCCTCGTCACTCAGATCCCGGATAATGACTGGTATCTCTGAGTATTCTGCCAGTTCGCTGGCCCGATACCGCCGATGGCCGTCTATAATTTCATACCCCCCCTCCGGATCCGGGCGAACAAGTACGGGCTGACGTACACCACGCGCCTTTACACGGGCAATAAGCCGGATCATAGATGGGTTCTCCTCCCGTACAAAGTACGGCTGTTTGCGCGGCATAATGTTTTTCAGGGCGGGATAGCCCTTGAATGGGTGCAGCTCGTTTAATCTCACTCGGATAATTTTTTCCTCAGCACGTCTATCTGGTGCAGCGTCATCGGTCAACTAGGCCACCTTCTTTCCAATAAAAAAGAGCACTTCCAAATGAACGGAAGTGCTCTCTGGTTCAAATATAAAGAGGGACTTGCAATGCAAGTCCCTCTTTGTGATTTTAGATATAAACGTCTACGAACAAATCGCCAGTCCACTGACTTTGACGGGTTAAGGAAAATCCGTTCACTTTTCGGAAGCGTTTCGCCTCTTCAAAGCCTATTTTCAGTGAAAATACGAATATTTTAGTTCGCTCTGGGATGTTTGATAGCGGCCTGGGCGGCAGCCAGACGGGCGATAGGCACGCGGTAGGGGGAGCAGGACACGTAGTTCAGGCCAACCTTGTGGCAGAACTCCACGGAGGTGGGATCGCCGCCGTGCTCGCCGCAGATACCCAGGTGGATGTCGGGGCGGGTCTCCTTGCCCAGCTTGGCGGCCATGGCGACCAGCTTGCCCACGCCGTTCTGATCCAGGTGGGCGAAGGGATCGGACTCATAGATCTTCTTGTCGTAGTAGTAGCTCAGGAACTTGCCGGCGTCGTCGCGGGAGAAGCCGAAGGTCATCTGGGTCAGGTCGTTGGTGCCGAAGGAGAAGAACTCGGCCTCCTTGGCGATCTCGTCGGCAGTCAGGGCGGCGCGGGGGATCTCGATCATGGTGCCGACCTCATACTTCATGTCGATACCGGCGTCCTTGATGATCTTGTCGGCGGTGGCGACCACCACGTCCTTGACGTACTTGAGCTCCTTGACCTCGCCCACCAGGGGGATCATGATCTCGGGCACCATCTTCCAGTCGGGGTGCTTCTTCTGGACGTTGATGGCGGCGTTGATGACGGCGGTGGTCTGCATCTCGGCGATCTCCGGGTAGGAGACGGCCAGACGGCAGCCGCGGTGGCCCATCATGGGGTTAAACTCGTGCAGGGAGGCGATAACCTCGTGCAGGCGCTCTACGGTGACGCCGATCTCGCCGGCGATCTCCTTGATGTCCTCCTCCTTGGTGGGCAGGAACTCGTGCAGCGGGGGATCCAGGAAGCGAATGACAACCGGGCAGCCCTCCATGGCCTCGTACAGGCCCTCGAAGTCGCCCTGCTGGTAGGGCATGATCTTGGCCAGGGCCTTCTTGCGGTCCTCGGTGTTGTCGGCGACGATCATCTCGCGCATGGCCTTGATGCGCTCGCCCTCAAAGAACATATGCTCGGTGCGGCACAGGCCAATGCCCTGGGCGCCGAAAGCGCGGCCCTGGGCGGCGTCGCGGGGGGTGTCGGCGTTGGTGTAGACCATGAGCTGACGGTACTTGTCCGCCCAGCCCATCAGGCGGCCGAAGTAGCCGGAGCCGGGGTCGGCGGGCACGGTGGCCACGGCCTCGCCGTAGATGTTGCCGGTGGAGCCGTCCAGGGAGATCCAGTCGCCCTCGTGGTACTCCTTGCCGGCCAGGGTGAACTTCTTGTTCTCATAGTCCACCACGATGTCGCCGCAGCCGGACACGCAGCAGGTGCCCATGCCGCGGGCCACCACGGCGGCGTGAGAGGTCATGCCGCCGCGGACGGTCAGGATGCCCTGGGAGACCTGCATGCCCTCGATGTCCTCGGGAGAGGTCTCCAGGCGGACCAGGATGACCTTCTCGCCCCGCTCGTGCCACTCCTTGGCCTCCTCGGCGGTGAACACCACGCGGCCGCAGGCGGCACCGGGGGAGGCGGCCAGGCCCTTGCCAACGACCTGGGCCTTCTTCAGGGCCTCGGCGTCAAAGGTGGGGTGCAGCAGGGCGTCGAGCTGCTTGGGATCGACGCGGCACACAGCCTCCTTCTCGTCGATCATACCCTCGTCCACCAGATCCACGGCCACCTTCAGGGCGGCGGCGGCGGTGCGCTTGCCGTTGCGGGTCTGCAGCATATAGAGCTTGCCATTCTCGATGGTGAACTCCATGTCCTGCATGTCCTTGTAGTGCTTCTCCAGGCGGTCGGCGATGGCGGCGAACTGCTCGTACACCGCGGGCATCTCCTCATGCAGCTTGGAGATGGGGGAAGGGGTGCGCACGCCGGCCACCACGTCCTCGCCCTGGGCGTTGATCAGGTACTCGCCGAACAGGGCCTTCTCGCCGGTGGCGGGGTTGCGGGTGAAGGCCACGCCGGTGCCGGAGTTGTCGCCGGAGTTGCCGAACACCATGGACTGGACGTTGACGGCGGTGCCCCAGTCGTAGGGGATCTCGTTCATGCGGCGGTAGACGTTGGCGCGGGGGTTGTCCCAGGAGCGGAACACGGCCTTGACGGCCTCCATGAGCTGGACCTTGGGATCCTGGGGGAAGTCCTCGCCCTTCTCCTTCTTGTAGAACTCCTTGAACAGAACCACCAGGTTCTTCATGTCCTCGGTATCCAGCTCCACGTCCTGCTTGACGCCCTTCTTGGCCTTGACGTCGTCGATAATCTCCTCAAAGCGCTTCTTGCTCAGCTCCATCACCACGTCGGAGAACATCTGGATGAACCGGCGGTAGGAGTCGTAGGCAAAGCGGGGATTGTTGGTGAACTTGGCCAGGCCCTCCACCACGGTGTCGTTGAGGCCCAAGTTGAGGATGGTGTCCATCATGCCGGGCATGGAGGCGCGGGCGCCGGAGCGCACGGAAACCAGCAGGGGGTTCTCGGGATCGGCGAACTTCTTGCCACAGATGGCCTCCATCTTGCCCAGGTACTCGTAGATCTGGGCCTGGATGTCCGCGTTGATCTGGCGGCCGTCGTTATAATACTGGGTGCAGGCCTCGGTGGTGACGGTGAAGCCCTGGGGCACGGGCATACCCAGATTGGTCATCTCAGCCAGGTTGGCGCCCTTGCCGCCCAGCAGCTCCCGCATGGAGCCGTTGCCCTCTGAGAACAAATAGACATACTTATGCGTGTTGGCCATTTGTCATTCCTCCTAGATTTACGTTGCACTACTATACTCAAATACAGTAACCGGAGACATTATACCATTTTGCCAAAAGATTGCAAGAGATACCCGTCGGTTTTCTTTCTCTTTTGCTCAATTTTCGCCACTTTGGGCGCACGGAAGTGCCAACTGGCTTCATTTTGCTCCAGCCGTCCCCGCCCCGACCGGCCGCGCATAAAAAATGTCCGCAGAAGCGGACATCGTGTTTTTAAATGTCTACATTATCAAACATGTGGATGTTTAGTAAATATATCATTTTTGCAGGAAAATTGCAACAGGCTATTAATATATTTTACAAATTTATTTCCTAAATCTTCCTATCGCAAAATGTTGTATCCTCGTTTAAAAAGGTAGACATTTACAAAAAGGAGGATACACCATGAGACATCAAAAAAAACGGTGGTTTGCCGCATTATTATCCTTATGTATGTTACTATCTATTCTTCCTTCAACTTCTATAGCTTTTAGTGAAAGCGAAGAGACCTGGAGTGGGAACAGGAGGAAGCAGACCATTGATGGCGGAACCCATACAATTACGCTTAGTAATCTTACTATTGACTCACCGGGCGTTGAGAAATCTGCTATTGATATAACTGGTAACGCAGATGTCACCTTTATACTGGAGGGCAACAACACTCTCAGAGGTTACCGGAATCATCCTGCCATCTGGGTGGAGTCCGGTTCCTCCGTTACCTTTGAAGGAAACGGATTACTCGAGGCCTCCGCCGGCGGGGCATCCATCGGTTTAGGGGCGGCCGGAATCGGCGGTGGATATGGCGCCAGCAGTAATTTTGGCAATATCACCATCAACGGTGGTACCATCATTGCCCGAGGCTCCGGAGGCGGCGCGGGCATCGGCGGCGGCTACGAGGTCGGCAGCGGGACTGTAACCGGCAATGTTACCATCAACGGCGGATACGTCACGGCCATCGGTGGGTCAAGCGGCAGTACCGGCGGCGCGGGCATCGGCTCCGGTGAGAACGCAAACTATAGCGGAACCGTCACCATCAACGGCGGTGTGGTATACGCCGAGGGCGGTGCGGACTCCACCAGCATCGGCCGCGGCAACCGTGCTATCGGTACAAGCGACAACGGAGCCTTCACCACCGGCACGGGCGGAAACGCCGTCATCGTGGCCCCGGACGGCATTGGGGACCCCTCCGGCTTCGCTGACTGGGACGGTATTTTTATCAGCTATGAGGGCAATAATACGAGCGCGACGGTGGGTGAGGACGGTACGGTTCACCTGAATGACACAGAGGCCAATATCCAGGTCTGGGGTGAACCGGTGATTGACTATCCGCTTGTGGTGGAAAGCGGCACCGAGCTGCGGGTCGTCCAGAATGACCGAAACTACGCCTACGCCACTCTGGAAATCGGCCAGGACGGCAAACTGACCAATAACGGCACCGTCACCGTAGACGAGGGAAGCACCCTGATTCTGCGGGAAGGTCTTGACCAGACAGATGGCAGCGGTACACTGGAATGCACCGGCACCGTCAAACTGCCCCCGGAGGATAAGCTGATTGCCCTGTCCGGCGCGGAGGACCTGACCTACAACGGCACGGAGCAGAGCCCCGAGGTAAGCGTTACATTAAATCTGTGGGGCTATTCCCATACCTATGGGAATCCGGCGGACTATACCGTAACTTACACAGATGCCACAAACGCCGGAGAGACCGCCAAGGCCGTTATTACCTCCACTGGTGCCGGCGACCTGCTGGCGGGCAGCGCCTCCAAGACCTTTGTCATTCAACCGGCCGCTTATAGCATTAACGTGTCCGACGGGAAGTGGACAGTGGCGCATGGTGAAACGCAGCTCCTGTCCAAGCTGCCCCCTGCCACCATTTCCATTGACCCGTCGATTCAAGATGACCTGACCGGCCTGAGGGCTGGGAACCTGACTTGGTATATGGATGAGCAACATTCGCAAGCGGTGACCGATACCTCCCTTCAGAATACATCCGCCGGCGAAGAGGTACCCCTCTATTGGGTTTTCAGCCACAGTGATTCCAATTTTGCGCCAGAGTCCAAGTCCGGGACACTGACCATCACGATTACCAATCTGCCCATTTATCCGGTTGTGATCCGGCAGGGAGATGAGGTTGTTACAAATGGTACCATCAACAAGACCTATGGGGATGAAAACTTCACTCTAACTGTCGAACTTCAAAAGGATGATAGCCTTATTTCTCCTGATAGTCTCGTTACCTTTGCTAGCAATAATGAAGATGTGGTAACAGTAGCCCCGAGTGGTGAGGTTACCATCACCGGCAGCGGAACCGCTGTCATTACCGCCAGCGTGGCGGAAAAAGGCGGAGACGATGGCTATGCCGCCGCCAGCGGTACCGTCACCGTATCTGTGGCTCAAAAGCCGATTTCCGTGGATGACAGCACCGTGAAGCTGAACGGTCACTCCAGTCCGTATACGTGGCCCTATGATGGACAGGCGTCGGTTACAGTCGAGGCCGAACTGACCCAAGCTGACATTGTGGGCAGCGATGATGTGGATGTGACCGCCACCGGAACACTGAGCAATGCAAACGCCGGCAATCGGTCGGTCACCATTGCTTACGCGCTGACCGGCACCAGGGCGGCACACTATATCCTGAGTCCAGCCCAAGACACCAAACCAGTAGTCATTACCAAAGCTGACCCCACCCAGGCCGGTATTGCCGCCAACCCCGGCACCTTGACCATCGCCAACCGGGCCGCCAGAAGTTATTCCTTTGATCTTCGCACTTTGAATCCGGATAACGCCACTCTCGGCATTACCTCGTATACGAAGGGCGACATAAAGTTCGAGTCCGGCAAGGAGTCCTATTTTACCTCAAACGATGTAACGATCACAGGCAATCTTCTGACCTTGAAAGCCAACGCTGTGGACACACAGGATACCGGAAAGGTGGCCGAGATCCCCATTGTGATCCGCAGCCAAAACTACACCGACTTCACCGGCACCATCACGGTCAGCAGCAAAAATCTCCATATCCTGACCTATGATCCCAACGGCGGCAGCGGCGGCCCCGGAACGGAGCTGCTGGACACCCAGACCGGCTACACCTTGAAGCAGTCCCCCGTCCCCACTCACGACCAGCAGGACGGCGTGGATGTGCTGTTTATTGGATGGACAGCGAACACCACCGGAGACAAGATCTACACCGCCAGCGATACAGCGCCCACCACTGTTGCCACCGTAGACATCAACGGCGACACGACGGTTTACGCCGCCTGGGGCGTGGATACCAATGGCGACGGCGTGCCGGACGTGAACGAGACCGGCAAGTACAAGCTGACCTACGCCGAAAACGAGCTGGAGAACGGCACCTTGCAGGGGGTTCTGCCCACCGACAGCGGCACTTATGTCAAGGGCAATACGGTTGCCCTGGCCGACGGAAGCGGCCTCAGCCTCACCGGAACTACAACCAGCGACAAGGGAACGGCCCGTTTCGTGGGCTGGTCCAAGACACAGATTGACCGCATTCTCTCGCAGGGTGACACCATGCCCGCCGGTGTTGTGGAGCAGGTGACCTTCACCGACTCCAGTATCACCGTATACGCCGTCTGGGGCTGGGACACCGACAACGACGGCAAGCCCGACATCACTCAGAATCCCTCCATCACCTCCTCCGCGGGTAAGAACGGCTCCATCGCCCCGGAGGGCAAGGTCTATGTCCCGGCCGGGAACAGCCAGAAGTTTGATTTTACTCCGGACACCGGCTATGCCGTGGACCGGGGCACCATCGACGGCACGGCCTATGTCAACAACGGGGTCAACCTGCTGCCCGGCATGGACACCTGGGAAAAGTGGGAATCCTATACCTTCGCCGATGTCCGGGAAGATCACACCATTTCTGTGACCTTCGGTGAGGATACCAACAATAACAACGTCCCCGACGCCAACGAGGGCACCGTCACCCTGACCTATGACGCCAACAGCGGCGAGGGCTCGGCCCCTGCCCCCCAGAGCGCCAAAAAGTGGACCGCCGTCACCGTGGCGGAAAACACCTTCACCCGCTCCGGTTACAGCTTTGCCGGGTGGAACACCCAGGCGGACGGCAGCGGCGAGGATTATGCCGCCGGCGACGCCTTCCAGCTCACCGGCCAGGATGCCGTCCTCTATGCGCAGTGGAGCTATAACGGCGGCGGCAGCACCGGCACGACCCGGTACACCATTGAGGCCAGCGCGGGCCATGGCGGCGGGATCAGCCCGGACGGCAGGGTGCGGGTGAGCCGCGGCAGCGACAAGACCTTCCGCATCACCCCCGATGCCGGGTATGAGATTGCCGACGTGCTGGTGGACGGCGAGAGCGTAGGCGCGGTGGACAAGTACACCTTCGAGAGCGTGCGTAAGGCCCACACCATTGAGGCCCTCTTCGCGCCCGAAAAGCAGCTTGCCGACCCGGACGACACCGGCGTCTCCGGCTGGCTGAACACCGAGGATCACCTCGCGTACCTGAACGGCTACGGCGGTGGCCTCTTCGGCCCCGACGACCACATGACCCGCGCCGAGGCCGCGCAGATGTTCTATAATCTCCTGCTGGATCAGGTCGTCTCCAGTACGGTCCGCTTCACCGACGTGCCCGCCGACGCCTGGTACGCCCGCGCGGTGGAGACCCTGGCCTCCCTGGGCATGGTGGAAGGCGTAGGCGGCGGGAAATTCGCCCCCGAGCGCACCATCACCCGGGCGGAGTTCACGGTGATGGCCATGCGCTTTGCCCGCCTGCCCGAGGGCGGGGAGAATCCGTTCTCCGATGTGACCTCCTCCGACTGGTTCTACGACCAGGTGGTGGGGGCGGTGCAGTACGGGTGGATCACCGGCTACACCGACGGCACCTTCCGGCCGGAGGCCACCATCACCCGGGCGGAGGTGACGGCCATCACCAACCGCCTGCTGGACCGGGCGGCGGACGAGGACTACGTGGACGACCACGCCGGCGAGCTGCGCCAGTTCCCCGATGTGAGCGCCTCCTACTGGGCCTACCACGACATTGTGGAGGCCACCAACGCCCACAGCTACCGTGTCTATGACGGCGAGGAGCACTGGATGTAAGTACCTCCTGATCTTCCTCTTCCATACAAAAGCGTCCCCCGGAACCGATTGGTTCCGGGGGACATCTTTTATTCCCGCTTGTCCAGGGGAAACAGGATTTTCAGGAACAGCTTTTCGGCCGGGCCGCCGCGGATCAGATCAAAGCTGCGCGCCGAACCGTCCGGCCCGGTGACGGTAAACCGGCCCGCCCCGTTGACCACCGCGAAGCCCAGGGCTTCCAGGGTGAGCTGGAGGGTGAGCTCCCACTCCAGCAGGGAGTCCACCGCCCCCTCCCGGTAGGCGTCCCACAGCCACTGGAATTCCATAGGCTGGGTCCCGTCCTGGAGGAAGCCGCGCCACAGCGCCTCCTTCTGCCGGGCCGAGAGGGCCTCCAGCGCGTCCAGCACACCGGCGTCCTCCTCCCAGGCCAGGTAGGCGTAGCGGCTCCCCGTGGGGCGGCGGACCGGAAGGCCATCCCCCAGGCCGCGGCCCGGGCGGGGGTGTCCATCTCCACATGGAGGCACAGGCCGGTGAGCTGCTCAAAGGGCTGGCCCGACACGGAGCGCAGGCGGATGACGGGGGCGCCGTCGCTCCGGACGGCGGCCCGGAGCTCGCCGGTCTCCCGGCGGGCGGTGGTGCCGTACACCGTCACGGGCCAAAGGCCCTCCAGCCCCGCCAGCGCGCCGCCGCACACCTCCGCCAGATCCCGCCACTGGAACACCGTGTCCGGGTAGAAGAGCAGCAGCACCGGGCTGTCCGGCCGCTGGAGCACCGTAGGCTCGCAGTCAAAGAGCTGTCCCACATCCCGCATCAGGCCCAGCAGCGCCCCAGGGCCTGCCGCTCCCCCGGGCCGCAGTCCGGGGAGCTGGTGCTCCCCTGCGGGGCGGTAGGGATACAGCATGGCCTCTCCTCCCCCGCTCATGCCTCGCTCTCCGCCCCGGCCTCCTCGTCGGGCTGGCGGATCATCCGGTAGCCCACGCCGATGTGGGTCTGGATGTACCGGGGGTGGCTGGGATCGGGCTCGATCTTCTTGCGCAGCGTGGCCATAAACACCCGCAGGGAGGGGGTGTCGGAGGGCAGGGCGCTGCTCCAGATCTTGTTGAGAATGTAGTTGTGGGTGAGCACCTTGCCGGTGTTCTGGGCCAGCAGGCACAGCAGCTTGTACTCGATGGGGGTCAGGTGGATCTCCTTCCCGTTCTGGTAGGTGCAGCCGGCGGCGTAGTCGATTTTCAGCCCGCCGTTCTGGTAGATGCTGGCCGCCTCGTCCACCTTCTCGCTGTCGTAGCGCACCCGGCGCAGGGACACCCGCAGCCGGGCCAGCAGCTCCTCCACCGAGAAGGGCTTGGTCAGATAGTCGTCCGCCCCGGCGTCCAGGGCCTCCACCTTGTCGTGATCCTCGCTGCGGGCAGAGATGACAATGATGGGGGTGTTGCTCCAGGTGCGCACCTTCTTGATGATGTCCACGCCGTCCATGTCGGGCAGGCCCAGATCCAGCAGGATCACGTCGGGCCGGCAGGAGGCCGCCTCCAGCACGCCGGAGGCGCCGTTTTTGGCCCGCCGGTACTGGTAGTGCTGGGTCTCCAGGGTGGTGGAAATCAGGTTGCCGATGGCGTTGTCGTCTTCAATGATCAAGATTTGAGGTTTGTTCATCGGTGTTCACCTCCGCAAGTGGTAGTGTAAAGCTGAAGATAGCGCCCTTGGGATAGTTGTCCTCCACGGTGATGGAGCCGCCGTGGGCCTGCACGATGGAGCGGCACAGGGACAGGCCCAGGCCCAGGCCCCGCCGTCCGTCGCCCCGGGCGTTGTTGGCTGTGTAAAACATGTCGAACAGCTTGGCCTTGGCCTCGTCCGAGATGCCGGGGCCGTCGTCGGCGATGCGCACCTCCACGCTCTCTCCCCGCTTCCGGGCGGACACCTGGACATGGGAGCCGGGGGGCGTGTATTTGATGGCGTTGTTGACGATGTTGATGACCACCTGCACGATCAGGCGGGCGTCCATTTTGGCCATGAGCATGTCGTCAGGCAGCTCCACGGTAATGGTGTGCTCCTTGGCCTTCCGGTCCAGGTGGGTCAGGGCCTCCTGGAACACCTCCTCCAGCAGCTCCGGCTCCATCTTCAGACGGATGGTGCCGTTCTCAATGCGGGAGACGGAGAGCAGGTTCTCCACCAGGTTGGCCAGCCACATGGAGTCGTCGTAGATAGAGGTGTAGAGCTGCCGCCGCTTGGCCGCGTCCAGCACGGAGGCGTTCTCCATGAGGATGCCCGCGTTGCCCGAAATGGCGGTCAGCGGGGTGCGCAGATCGTGGGAGATGGCCCGCAGCAGATTGGCCCGCAGGGCCTCCTGCTGGGCCTGCTCCTCCACCCGGTGCTTCTCCTGGCCCAGCAGCTCCTTCTCCAGCACCAGGCCGCACTCGTCCACGATGGCCAGCATCAGGTTTTTCTCAAAGGCGTCAGGCTCCCGGCCCTCCTCGATGGCAATACCCGCCACCGCCAGGGCGCTGCCCTCCCCCCGCACCGCCAGATAGAGGCACTTGGCGTTAGGCAGGGTGTTGGTGGTGGCGCCGGCGTGCTTGTTGTTCTTCTGCACCCAGGAGGCCACCGCCGTCTCGTCAGGGCCCAGGTATGCTCCTGTGTCCACAGTGGGCTCCACAGGGAAGAACCGGGGCTGGCCCAGGGTGCCGTCGGGCAGCACCGGGTAGTACAGGGCCGTCCGCTCCAGCAGCTTGCGCAGTTGTACCGCCATGGCCTCCAGAATGGCCTCCTGGCCCTCCGCCTTCTGGAGGGTCTGGCTGGCCTCCAGAAGCACCTGGGTGCGGTAGGCCTGCCGGGAGGCCAGCCGCGCCTGCCGCTTGATGCGGGTGGTCAGCGAGCTGCTCAGGAAGGCCACCAGGAACATCACCAGGAAGGTGGCCAGATAGCTCTTGTCGTTGAAGTGGAAGGTGAACAGCGGGACGGTAAAGAAGAAATTGAAGATAAGAATGGACAGGATGGAGGCCGCCAGGCTATAGAGCCGCCCGCTGGTGACCATGGCCACCACCAGCACGCCCAACTGGTAGATCATGATGATGTTGGCCTCGCTGAAGTCCAGATAGGCGAAGGCCAGGCCCACCATCGTGCACACCGCCAGGATCACCAGGGTGCGCAGCGCGTCCTTGACGGTGAACCGCTCGCTGAGGTTCCAGCTCTTCCGCGGCGCCCGGTAGGCGGGGTAGGTGTCCGGGATGATGTGGATGTCCAGATCGGGGGCCAGGGCGTTGAGCCGGTCCACCAGGTTTTTGCTCCGCTCCCAAAAGAAGCGCTTGTTATTGCTCCGGCCCAGGACGATTTTAGTCACGCCGCTGGCCCGGGCGTACTCGGCGATCTGGAGGGGGGTGTCGTCGCCGTACACCGTGGCGATGCGGGCCCCCAGCTCCTCCGCCAGGCGCAGGTTGGCCCGCAGGCGGCTGCGGTTGTCGTCGCTCATGTCCTTGAAGTCGGAGGTCTCCACGAACAGGGCGGTGAAGCTGCTGCGGAAGGCCTCCGCCATGCGGGCCGCCGTGCGGATGACATTGGCGTTGGACGGCGCGCCGGACAGGCAGACCAGGATGTGCTCGCTGCTCTTGGCCTTGGTGCCCACCCCGGTGTCCGCCGCCCGGTTGAGCCGGTCTGCGGTGCGCCGCAGGGCGATCTCGCGCAGGGCGGCCAGATTCTTCAGGGTGAAGAAGTGGTCCATGGCCCGGGCCGCCTGGTTGGGCCGGTAGATCTTGCCCTCCTTGAGCCGCTCCAGCAGATCCGCCGGCTCGATGTCCACTACCTCAACCTGGTCGGCGCGGTCAAAGATCCGGTCGGGCAGCCGCTCCGCCACCGCAATGCCGGTGATGGAGGCCACCACGTCATTGAGGCTCTCCAGGTGCTGCACGTTGACGGTGGTGTAGACGCTGATGCCTGCCCGCAGCAGCTCCTCGATATCCTGGTAGCGCTTGCGGTGCCGGCTCCCGGCGGCGTTGGTGTGGGCCAGCTCATCCACCAGTATGAGCTGGGGCTTCCGCGCCAGGGCCCCGTCCAGATCAAACTCCCGCAGCGTGATATTCTTATAGGGGATCTCCTTGTTGGGGAGCTGTTCCAGCCCGTCCAGCAGAGCCAGGGTTTCCGGCCGGACGTGCGGCTCGATGTACCCGGCCACCACGTCCACGCCCATCTCCTTGGCGTGGTGGGCGGCCTCCAGCATGGCGTAGGTCTTGCCCACGCCCGCCGCATAACCGAAGAATATCTTCAGCTTTCCCGTCCTGGTCTCCTCTTTCAGCTTGAGCTCCCGCAGCAGTGCGTCCGGATCCGGCCGCTGGTCCGTCATGGTTCCCGCCTCCCCTGCATAAAATTTTACATTATATTATATCACAGCTTTTGTTGGAATTTCGCTGCCTTTTTCACTTTCATATAAAGATTGCGTTAAGATTTCGCCAGGGCATGCGCTCACGCTCCTTTACATATAAATGAAAAAACGGCCTATTTGAGAAGGGAGCGGATTTTTGTATGAAGTGTTTGATCCTGCGGCGCCGGACCCTGACCGTGCTGGCGTGCGCCCTGCTGGCGGCGGCCATGTTTGCCCTGGTCAACGCCCCGGCGGTGGCGGAGGCCTCCGCCACCGACCGGCAGCTTCCCATCTACTGCGTTCAGCGGGACCAGAAGATGCTGGCCATCTCCTTTGACGCCGCCTGGGGCAACGAGGACACCCAGCAGCTCATCGACATCCTGGGAAAATACAACGTAAAGGCCACCTTCTTCGTGGTGGGGGACTGGGTGGACAAATACCCGGAGTCCGTCAAGGCCCTCCACGATGCCGGCCACGAGGTGATGAACCACTCCAACTCCCACGCCCACATGTCTCAGCTCTCCAGCGAGGCGATCGTCGCCGATGTGGAGGCCTGCAACGACAAAATTGAGGCCGTCACCGGCGTGCGCCCCACCCTGATCCGCCCGCCCTACGGAGAATACGACAACAATGTAATCACGTCCATCCGCTCCATCGGGATGGAGCCCATCCAGTGGGACGTGGACAGTCTGGACTGGAAGGATCTCCCCGCCGGGGAGATCACGGAGCGGGTGGTGAGCCGGGTCCAGCCCGGGTCCATCGTTCTCTTCCACAACGCCGCCCTCCATACCCCCGAGGCCCTGCCCGCCATCCTCGAAACCCTGCTACAGGAGGGCTACACCTTCGTCCCCATCTCCGAGTTGATTCTCCCCGGGGAATACAACGTGGACTACACCATCGACCACACCGGCCGCCAGCTTCCGGCGCAGCCATCGTCATCCCCCCGATAAGGGTTCGCTGCCCGGACCTTCACCTGTGCAGCCCCAGCAGAGCCTGATGCCGCAGATGAGCTATTGATTGCTCCGCGAGCAATGATGTCGTCTTACTCATCGGCCCCAGGATTCCCCGCTGAATGTATGGCGCGCTTTCAGGCGAAAATCGACCGGCGGGAACGGGCGGCCCTTTTATACTGCTGATAAGCATACGGTTTTTACATCTCTTAAGCCAGGCCCCCGGAGCAAAATGCTCCGGGGGCCT
>ERZ835762.1236-NODE-1236-length-15313-cov-4.326517_pt1 | contig 15313 bp, 20 predicted proteins | sample MGYA00519687_ERZ835762 | MGnify/ENA primary metagenome ERZ835762 (study PRJEB31850, sample SAMEA3708783) | human gut metagenome | biome: human gut; feature: human-associated habitat; material: faeces | place: China | collected 2014 ... | reverse complement strand
AATCTGTAGCACCAATCATAACTATCTGTTTTAGCAAGCATTAACCGCATTCACTAAGTTATAGTTGATGGCACAAACAGAAAGTTGATGCATGATGTTGTCATGCGTATGTCACAAATACGGCACAACAATCTTCAAATATGTAGACACACATCCACAGGAGAGCACAAAGCCTTGCAATACAGTGCAAAGCCTTGTGTGTCTCAGTTTTGTCCTGTGTGCCAGATATTGAATGGCCTACGCCTCCGGCAGTTCAGGCCAGATGACATCCGGCGCGGTGCTGGTATCTGTTGCCGTCACCGCGTCAATGTAATCCAGCACAGCGTTAAGGCGGGTTGTTTCTGCTTGCGTCAGCTGCCGCCCGGCCCGTAATTTCAGCTGAATCAGACTAATGGAAGCCATTGCAGCATCAATCAGTGACTGGCGTTGGATTTCTGCCGCGTCCACTGCGGCGCTATATTGTGCCTCAGTATCCGTCACCCATTTCTCACCATCCCATTTATCATATGGCGTTAACGGGGCGATAGTGGTTGTATTTTCAGGGTAATCACCCAGAGCTGTGATTTCTTTCGATTCTCCTGTTTCGGTGCTATAGATGATTTCACCGCGATGGTCTGGCACATATTCCCATGAGTTAAAATCTGCAGAACGGCAGATTGCATAACCAGCTTTGTTTGAGCCAGGAGCATCTAAACAGGAATGCGCCGGAATACCGACACCCACAGCAAGATACTCAGTTGATGTGGAAATATATCCCCGCGTTTCTCCGTTGTAGTTATAAACGTTAATAAAGCCGGGTTCCGTGGCAATAAATTCACTGTTTAATTTTGCCTGTGTCATTATGCAGCCCTCACGATGTAGTTAAATGCAATGTTGCGGGGGCGCGTTTCATTTCCGCCGGTGTCGCCGGTATCTCTGCCTACATTACCGTTAAAATCGTATACAGCACCAGTTCCGCCAAGCATGGCACCGCCTTTAAAAAACGAAAAATTGTGGTGATGCGCTTTAAATAAATCGGACTGCGCCGAGAGAAGCTCGCGCCCTGCATCCACCCCGCGCCCATCATCCCATCCACGAATAAACTCACCACGTAAATCTGGCAATTCATTTGTCGGATAAACTTTTGCCAGTTCCGGATACTCTTCGGCAGAAAAAGGCGCACCATTGCATTTCAGCCAGCCTGTTGGCGGAGTGGCTGAAGGCCACGGAACAGGCACACCAACAGGTAATGCAGAGCCTTCTCCCAAACCAAGGTTTTCGAGAGCCGTTTTCACTGTGCCATCCGATTTGATATCACCAAACGGATTCTTGCGACTTAACAGCAGCGCACGAAGCGCGGTAAGCAGCTGGTCGTGCCGCGCCTTCTCCAGACTGGCACCGGATGCCTCCACCACGCTGCAGAGTTCTTCCTGCAACATATCAAAGTAGTCATCATCCAGATCGGTGGCAGGCGTGCCAGTCTGGGGGTTACCACGGGTAAAACCGTTCTTACCCGCGCCGAACTTATCCTTCTGCGCGGTTTTCGTGTCTATACGATGCATGGATTACTCCGGATATTTAAAAATTACGTAGGTATGCGAAGGGGAGAGTTTGTTAAGCACACATTCGACGACGGTGTCGCCCCAGATACGCAGCGCGGTATCACAGGGATCGCCACATGTCATCCAGGTGGTGTTGGTGGCGGCTGGCATGTTGACCTGCCAGTAATACCGCCATTCCGGCGCATTCACCGCGTCAGTACAGGCCGATGAGCAGGTAAACGTGCTTTTATCGTATCGCGTGATAGTGGCGTCTGGTCTGCCCAGGGCAGCAAGCTGTGCAAGGTAAAAATCCTCATTGATGCCGCCCGCCAGATTAACCTTCGCATCCAGCCGTTGCTGACGCTGGCGAAGGGTCTGTGTCCCTGCGGGAATACATTCATCCGGCAGACCGCACAGACGCTCCCAGCGGTTTATCAGTTCAGTGGTGGTGCGCGGATCCAGCTCCCGCATCAGGGCATCCGCACGCTGATGAACGCGGGTTAATGACGGTGCCGCACCGGCAATCGCCGGATCTCTGGCTGACCACGCCGGACCGGGTGGCAACAGTGCCGACAACAGACGGATGTAATCATCGTTTGTCACGTCCATGAAATCGTCCCCAGAACCGCCAGTTCATTTTTCGCAATGGAGATATTGTCTGCCGGTGCAAGCAACTGATGGCTATATTCCCCGTTCGCACCGGAAATCGCCTCACTGATACGCGATACCTTCAGTTCTCCCTGCGGATAACCATCACGCAGAAGAAACGAACGCAACTCCGCGGTGATGGCGGCTCGTATTTCTGGTGTGTCCGGCGTCACGCGGATATGAAAATCCACCGTATGTGCCACCGGCCTGAATACATACAAATCAGAGCCTGCCACCGGGGCCAGTGGCACGATATGTTGTCTTGCTGCCGTTTCCGTTGATTCTTCCGGAATGGGATTAATCAGGTCACTGCTGGCAATCATCACACCGACAGTTCCCGTTCCCATCCAGTGACGGTATGTCCATGCGCGGGTAATGCCGGGCACTTCTTTAGCCCAGACGACATAATCCCCGTCAGCCCCGCCCTGAGGCGTCCAGTAATACCGCTCAATGACGCGGGCGCGCCACGTTTCCAGCTCTTCAGTATCAAATCCGCCTGTAAGGGTGTCAGCCACACCGGAAGACGGCAGACCATTCACCGGCGTGACCAGGATTAATGCCGTACCGTCGTCAGCGTTACCGACCGCGCCTGAACTTGAGCAGGCGATCGGCACGCGCAGGACACCACCGGAGCTGGTTGCATCGGCAGTTGCCGTGTACTGAACCAGGTCATCGCGCTGAATAACACTCCCGGCGGTCACCTTCAGGCCATCGCTGACACCTTCCCAGCGCATATACCCGCTGGCAGCCGTGGCCCCCTTGCGCGGACACCGTTTCATCGCAGCATGTCGCGCCAGCCAGGACTCATCGCACAGGTCAGGCAGCATGTTCATTGCCAGATAATCGATGTAACCGTAAACCGTATGCAGCGCCGCCGCATACACCTTTGCCCGCACGTCTTCATCCATGCGCCGGAGCGTGTCGCTGACGTCCAGCCTGGCGAATAAATCGTTACGGAGCATACTGATATTTTCTGCCAGCGTCGGGCGCTGAAATTCACTGTCCGCCATGCGTTATCGCACTCCACAGATCATCAAAAGAAATCATTACCGGTCCGTCACGACGCCAGAGAGTGATACTGTTACCCAGTTCATTAATCCCGGTGCGGCGGATATCCAGATCAATACGGGACACCACACCGTCATCAATCATCCATTGCAGGCATTCGCGGATATACCCCCTTACCGTCTGCACCAGCTGATTGGTCAGTTTGCTGCGCTGAAGCAGCCACAGTCGGGAGCCGTAACGGTCATTCTGTACCGCAGGCCAGGTATCCCCCCACCATCCCATCGGGACGTCGGCGTTGTCATCAGGCTCCGCCCGCCGCCAGGTGAACAGGGAAATCACCACGGCGCGGGTCAGCGGATCCAGCGGTGCGCTGGCGCAGGTGCGTTTACCGTTCACCGTCAGCCACAGTTCCATCATGCCTCCATCGCTTTATCAGGTTTGTCGGTGTTACTGCCCTGACCGTTCTCTCTGTGACGATGCCCGTTATAGGCAAGCCGCATCGCTGACATGGTGGTGCCGCCGGAGTCGCACAGGTCTTTCACCTGTCCTGTCACTTCCAGGTCCATTTCAAAACGTGCCTTAGGCGCATTGCGAAACGTGATCGTTTTACCTGCACCGTCCACCACGATCCCCTCCCGGGTCAGCGTCACGGACTGCCCCTGATCGTCATAGACAGCCACCTCACCCGTCTTCAGCCCTTTCAGGCGGTAGCGCCGATCCGACACCGTAACAACCACCGCATGAGAACGGTCGCCATCCGGAAACAACACCACCGCTTCCGCACCGCTGTTTGCCCTTGCGGTAAAACCGTAGGGTTCAAGATGTTCAACCCCGGCTTTGGGTTCACCGGCAATCAGGGACACATCCACGGTCTGACATTTCGTGGCGGCACTGATGCTTTTCACCACGGCCCGACCAATCAGGCCGAGGAGTTGTCGCTGCATGACTTCAATCGTCCTCATCAGAACGGGTCCTCCTGTACTCTGGCTTTTTTCTTTTTCCGCGCGCCGGGGGCTTCGGGTTCAGGCAGATAAGCATCAGGTGGGCCGACACGGATTTCCGTCAGGGTGCCGTTCTGGTCCTGAGTAAACGTGACTTCCGAAACAAGCAGTTCGGTATTGTCGAAACCACAGACCGGATCAAAGACAATCACCCGCTGGTTGGGCTGCCACAGCGTACCGTTACCCTGTCGCCAGCCCTGCACCACATAGGTGGTTTCATCCGTCCGCGCCGCCCGTTGTCGGGCTTCAAAGTCCGCACGGGCAATACAGCCTGCCCCCGTAGCCTGCCCTGTCTGCCTGATATACATCGGACGGTAACGGGCAATAAATGCGTCCTCTGTGCGGGCCCGCAGCGCGGTGGTGGTGGCCTCACCGAAATCATCGTCGTTTCCGGCACGCTGCCCCGCCACCTGGTAAACAGAAAACCGCTCCCGGATACTCTTCTCCGTATCGCAGGAAAGGATGTTTTCCCCGAGTACCAGCGCAGTATGTGCCCGCGTTGAGCCAATACCGCCAATCACCAGCCTGCCGTGCGGGTCGTCGTAAGCCAGTGCCTGCTGCTGACCGAGTATTTTGTTGATTACCTCAATCACCGTTTCACCGTGATCAGGCTGGACATCAGGAATAACACCCGACGGCGCACCGTTGTTCACCACCTCAATGCCGAAAGGCGCAGCAAGCGCCTGCGCAATCTGTACCAGCGATCGTCCGTTAAACTGTGTCGATTCGGCTGCACAGTCAATCAGGTCAGCGGTCAGACTGCGTCCGGCAATACCGGTGCTGACCGAACGGGCATCGTAACGAACGGGCGTCGCCTCCACCCAGCCGGTGATCACCAGCTCATCACCAATCAGCACCTCCACTTTTGAACCGTTTTTAATGCGCGGCTGAAGCGTGGTAATACCCTCATCTCCCGGCCACTGGCGGGTGATCTCCACACTGAAATCCCGCGCCAGCCGTTCAATACCGGCACCGATGCGCACCGATGTCCAGCCATTCCACTCCCGGCCATTTACCCGTAGCGTGACATTGTCGTTCATTGCACTGGCACCTTCAGAGGGATCACCGGCACAAAGCCGGGATGCGTAATGGCATTACGCCGGATAATGTCCTCGTCACGCGCCGCGTTATCAAACCAGGTCGCCGCCAGCACCAGCGCGGGTAAAACCTCATCCGGTGTGCGCTGAATGATCCGTGCAGACTGTTCAAGGCGCGTGTTGATATCCGCATTCAGATCTGCTTTCACCCGGCGCAGCGCCAGAAACAGCGCATCACTGGTTGTACGGGACAACTCCTTATCAATTGCCGTATTCAGTGTGTCGCGAATGTCGGTCAGTTCTTCCCACGTTGGCAGGTCAACCGTGTTTTTCACCGCCGGTGCATTGTTCAGTGCCGGATGCGTGACGGAAGGCCAGCCAGTGCTCTGCGCAGGTGTTGTTGCCTGCCCCACTGCGGCATTCTGCATCACCGCGGAAGTTGTTGGCGCAGGCAATCGGGTGACGGCATACGCCGCTTCGCTGATTGCGGTCGTACGAAGGGTGCTGGCAACCACGTTACGCTGCTGCGTCGCCGTGGCGGTGGTTTTACTGTCCGTTTTCCAGATGCCGCGCGGTTGCAGATCGCTGCCGAGGCTGACACCGGAAAGCGTTTTGATCATGGTGACAAGGTCGCTGGCGTTACCATAAAGGCGTTTCCCGGTACGCCACATTTTCTGCACCTGCTCAACGAAATTTTTGCCTGACGATGGTGGCGGCAGAAGTACCGAGATATCCCCCTGCAACAGCCTGGCAGCATCCGATACGGCAGAATCCACCACTTTCATCGCATCAGAAACATACCCAAGCATTGTGCTGGCATTACCGACGACGTCGTTCTGTACAAAATCTGCCACGCCATCGACACTGAAACCACTGAAACTGTCACTGATGCAGTCATCCAGTGCAGAACAGGATGACATCAGCGTCTGCGCCGTCGCCGCACCTGATGTGGGGTAAGAGAGTTCTCCCGCTTCGACAAACTTCAGGTCAAAGCGGACAATACGCCCTTCACTCTTCGATGTGCTGACCCGAACTTCCCCGTCAACACAGACTTTCAGCTCACCGTAAGTCGGATGGACAAGCGTGCCGGGACCGGGTTTATTCAGCGCGTCAATCAGGCGATCGCGCTGGTCAAAGCAGTCATCTCCCACCACATAAGCCGTGATGGACGGGCGGAAAGTGACTTTTCCCAGATCTTCGGTATAGGGTTTGTCGCGGTTCGGGTATTCGTGCGTTTCCACACGGCGACCGGTTCCCGCACTTTCTTCTTCAACCTTAAACGGCACACCTCGAAATGACGCATCCTGAAGCCTGTCTTTCCACGTCATATACACTCCGAAAATAAAAAAGCCACCTATTAGAAGGTGGCCTTGTAATGAATTTTATTAATTAGCGAGTCAGAAACAACGAATCTTTATACTTTTGCTGTTGTTCATTTAAATACTTAGCTGTTTCATCGCTGGCAAATGGAAATATTACCGTATTTTTAGGCATGGTAATTTCTTTTTTGTCCAGCGTCAGAGTAAACATAGGAACATACTGAGCAGAGTAACGCACCGCAGAAACGAGCTCTAGTTTAGACTCTTCAATAACACTTAAATTATCCAGACTAACTTTCTCTTCATCTTTTTTCTTTGACGCATTTAAAGTTTTTATTACTTTATTTAATTTCTCCTGAAAATCCTCCTTAAAGTTTTCAGGATTGCCGTCGACAACAAGAATCTGTTCACCCTGATTATCTGGAAAAATAATCTTTGCACTTATCAATTTATTTTCTTTATAAACATCACCAAGTTTTATGGCTCCTCCAGATAACTGAATAATATGTTCATCTTTAAAGGAGATGTTGCCAGAGATTATGAGAGATGAAAAAATAGCCGCTGCTCCAAGAATTACACTTGCTGTGATATAGCCTTTCATTTTTCGCCTATTAACATTTTTCTAAATGTGCATTAATTCTATCACTCTATTTATGACTTACAACCAGCAATACATGTGAGGGGAATCCTGGCTACCAAAATCGGGTATAGCCAACATCGTGATTTATATCAATGCCACTGGAGCGTGTTTCCGTAACCCGCATACCTGGTGGCATATTTATAAATGATACCTTGATCTCACCATCAACTTTTGGCGCAGAAGCTTTGTTAATCATGAAGGGATTCGGGCCTGTGGCACCGGAGGCGTTGTTTGACTGAGCCGGATCTACCGCCGGATAAGGTGTGTATCCCCGCGCCGGTATTCCCGTCCCATAAGCATCATAAGCACCCACGCCCCACTGCGCAGAGTTAATGGCATCGACCGTGTCACCGGAACTGTCGGTAAACCACTCAATAATGGGCTTCAGCTTGTCCCACATATCCTGAAACCACTTAACAACCGGTCCCCAGTTATTGATCACCATTCCCAGCGGCGACCAGGCAAAAACTTTCTTCAGAAGTTCCCAGCCAGCCTCAAAATAAGGACCAATGGTTTCCCAGAGCTTCTTAAAATAAGGTCCGACAACATCCCAGTTAGTGATAATTAATCCCGCAGCCAGAGCAATCGCCGTCGCAATCATGCCAATCGGCGTCATCGACATGATCCTGCTGACGATACTGATGGCACTGCCCACGCCCATCAATCCCAGTTTCAGAATCGCAAGACCGGCAGCAAGCCCGACGACGCCGCGAATAACCCGGGGATTTTGATCCGCAAACTTCGTGAATTTTTCCCCCAACTCCCCCAGCCATTGCGTGATATTTTTGGCGTCACCAGAAAATGCGCCGCCAATAGCCGCAAGGCCGTTAGTTGCGGTCCCTGTCATTGCCTCCCACAGGTTGGACAGCGTACCAAGCTGTGCCTGAACACGTTTATTCAGGCTGGCCTGTTTATTCATCTTCTGCTGGATCTGATCGTAACCATCCTTTCCTTTATCGATCAGGGCATTGACCACCTGAAGGGTTTCGGCATCATCACCAAATATTGCCTTAAGTACACCTGTTCGCTTAACGTCGGTCAGTTTTCGCAGCTTTGCCAGTTGCCTGAACATGTTATCAAGACCGCCAAAACTCCCTTTGCCGTCAGTAAAATCGAGCTGCACTCCGAGTTTCTGGCGGGCCATGACTTTATTGACGTCCCTGATTTTCTTAACGCTTAATCCGGACTGGATAACTTTTCGCAGGGCGTTACCTGCCGACTCCCCGTTCATCCCCATCTGATCCATCATGACGCTGATGGGGGCAAGGCTCTGTGCAGCCTGAAGACCGTCCTTGTTCACCATCTTCAGAACAGAGCTGGTTTTAGTGAAGAAGGACAACATGTTGGTATCGTCAACGCCCAGATAAAACGCCTTCTGGATAGTGTCGAACAGCCCCATCATGTCTTCTGACGCCGTTCCGGTAGCATCCTGCATCTTTGCGGCAAACTCGGCAGCCGCTTCCGGTGTTTTTTTCAGTTGTACCGCAAGATAAGCTGTCGCTTTACCCACACCGCCAAGAATGTTTTCTGCCGGGATCCCCTGACGCACCAGCATCTGCATCATGTTCTGGAAATCAGCCGTTGTACCGGGTAGCTGGTTACCCAGGCCAATAGCCAGTTTATTGATGTCCTGAAAGCGCTTTCCAATCTCGCCGTTCGCATCCATCATGGCGACTTTCAGCCCGGTGGCGGCGTTTTCCTGATCGGCATAAGATTTCAGGGAAAGCGTCAGACCCGCTGCCAGTCCGCCACCAAGCGCCAGCCCACCCTGTGACGCTTCTTCCGCCTGGCGTTTAAATCCCCGGATTTTCTTTTGCATTTTCGACAGCGCGGGAGAAAGCCTGTCGACACCGGTGATCAACGCCTTAAGCTCAAATTCAGCCATGTGTGCGTTTCTCCTGCTCTATCCTGTTTGCCTGACTGACCAGCAAGGGAATTTCACTGATCGACATATTCAGCAATTCGAAGGGATTAATGCGCCAGTAGCTGGCGCAGTCAAAGAAGCGATCAGTGAGGTATTCAGCCGTCAGGCCTGGAGGAAAAAACCAGCCACAAGCCACGCCGCTGCATTCAGGTCTGCCGGAGACATCTGGTCGACAGAGCTTTGCGGCACTTTCGCCAGCCGCACAATGTATTTCGACACCACATGCGCCAGAAGTCTGACGGACTCATCCTGATTCATCTGGTAGGGATACCCCAGCTCGCGGACATCCTTCCCGGTGGGCTCATCAAACTCCAGTACGGAGAGTGTCTCGCCATGAGCAGTAATCGGTTTCTTTAACTCAAGCTCTTTCATTACTGGTAATCCCCTTCTTCACCGTGGAACTCAAGATCAACCGTGCCTTCTTCGGCATTATGGTTCGCTTCGCCGTGCAGCCAGGCAGACGACAGTACATAGACCTGACCGTTCGCCAACTCGGCAGTGATGGTCATCTCATCAGACGAGGTGATTTTGCTCACCGGAAAATTCTTCGGCACCTTGAAGGTCCCTTTGACATAAGGCGCACGGTGAGTTTCCTTGCGGTCCACTGAACCGTCCAGGCCGATGATGTCATCATTGACCGTCCTGTTCATGGGCACCTCAATGCCGCCGGTCAGCGATAGCTGCTGACCGTCAATTTTGAAATAACAGGTTCCCCCGATACGGGCCATTATGCAGACTCCTCTGAATACTGAAGACGGAACTGGTTAACCACGGCAAAGACACGCAACTGGTTAACATAGTCAGGCGGGAACAGCGTGTTCAGGCGGTTCGGATCGCTGGCATCACGCTCCACAACCAGGTACTGCTTAAACAGTTCGTAGTTTTCCACGATCCCCGCACGCTCGAGCTGACGGTAGGTTGCCAGCAGTTCCCCTTTGATCACCGCCGGGGTGACAATCGCCTGACCGGGACCAAAGCGGGTACCGTCACTGGCAAGCTTGTGACGCCCGTACTTACTGGTAATGACGGATTTCAGTTTGCGCAGTACATACGCGCTGGTATGCAGCGTCTCGCTGTCGAGGTAGCTGTTATCCGCAACCCCGTAAGCGTTTTTCCTGTACGTGGTGACATCACGCTGAATGCGCAGCACCCCGCTTTCGACATACGCCGTTGCCACGCCATGAGACAGCAGGGTCTGCTGCTCGGTCATCGTGAACCGTTTCCCCTTCGGCGCAGGCAGCATACCCACCAGCTCACCGGTCTGCGTGGGACGTGCCGGATCGTTGCGGATAAACACTGCCGCGCGGGCGGTACGGCTGGCTGCCAGCTCGTCGGCAGGCGTCTGGGTTTCTTTTTCGTACCCCGCCAGGGTGATGTGCTGCTGGTTAAACTGGTCACCTGCGTTCACCAGTTCTGACAGTGTGCCGGTCTTTGCCGTATACACATGACCATACAGCTGACGCGCATAGCTCCAGCGACCGCTGGTATCGTTCATCTCGGTCACCAGCGTGTTAACGGAGGCCGTGTCGTTGAACGGCAGACCGATATAATCAAACGGCTCATCCGCCATTGCAGCCACCGCGCCGGTGAGAACCGGAGCGCCCGTTCCGGCGGTCCCCGTCGCCACGGCAATCTGTACGCCCGCTGGCAGCACTTCGCCCCCACCGAAGCCGTAGTAATTGAGGCTGACAGGAATTTCATTCCCGCAAAGCCCCTTATGACGCGCGGTCAACGTGACAACACCAGCCGAAGATGAAGCTGTAAACGGCAGAGTCGGAACGGCATTGATGGCATCCTGGATACTGCTGGCAATCATCGTGACGTTATCGCCATTGGTCACCGGTGCCTGCACGCGGGTACGTCCCACATACACATTCACCGTGCCGGTTTCGGTTGCCGCCCCGGTCACCGTCAGCGTAACCGTTGCCGCCGCGCCCGTGGATTCAGGAACGGCAATCACATACAGCTCACCAAACGGGTCGGTCTGGCGATAAGCCTCGACCATACGCGCCAGCTGACTTCCCACACCACAAATCTGGCGTGCATAGTCTGCCGACGGCATCAGCACCAGACTGTTGGCAACAATCTCTGCACCGTTATTGGCATGACCAATCAGCAGCGATGCTCCGCTGTCCTGTGCAGTATTCGCCGCCTGGTTATCCATTTCCGCATAAAACAACGGAACCAGCGTATTCGACGGAATGGTGTTAAAGCTTATCGTCATCGGTATTCACCTTTTTATTCACGCGCCGGATATCACCCGCTGCTTCACGGCGCAGCCAGTAGTTGTTCTCATCAACATTTCGCCCTTCGGCGGGCAAAAGGTCGCCGCGGGCAGGATCAGGAACTGACCGCCCTTTAACAGGTTTGACAAACATGAGGATCCTCAGGAAGGAAGGGTTATTTCGGTGTGATGTTCGATATCGCCGTCAGGTCCGTTACCGGGCTCGAGATAATCAACATCAATCGCCAGCGTTTGCAGTTCATCCAGACTGTTCAGGTCATCCTGCTGGCGGGTATCGTCTTCGGTCAGCTCACTGATGACCGAAAAATCGAACTGATAAATCAGCTCATGACGATTCAGATCCAGCAGCGTGCCGCCGTCATAGGTAATCGGGTTACCGCACGCTTCCGGGTTCCAGCCCAGCAGGGCCTTAAAGAGCATCTGCCGGACATCGTCCACCACATCATACGAGGCAAACTGACCGCGCTCATCACGCCCGTTACTCAGTATGACAACCACGGAGAAGCCCTCTTTCAGCTCCTGCCAGTAGTCGGTCTGGCTTTTGTTTTCTCCCGGAGAGTCATCCCCCGGTACCACATACGCCGCCGGGAGTCTCAGCTTTCCGACCTCCGGCAGATTTTTGAACTGGGCCGCGCCTGCCACCCGGTTTTCAAAATACGGGCAGCGGGCACGCAGCGCAGCAATAACAGGCGTCAGTTTCATCTGCGTCGTCGCTCCGGCTTCAGTGATTTACGTAATTCCCGCGCCAGAAAATAGCGTGTCCAGCTGCGGTTCTTTTCAAGCGTTTCCACCATAAAGTTATTACGTGGAGCCAGCCGCCAGCCGCTGCCACCAGATGCACCACGATGATGACTACGACGACGTTTTGCTCCTCCCCGGACACCAAAAAACAGAAACGCCGGATAGAAGTCACCAGAGATCATCCGGTTCCCCTTCCCGTTGCGCTGGTTAGGGGCAATGCGTGTCATAAAACCGGCTCGCTTTTTACTGGCTCTGGGTACCATGTAACCAATCGAACGAGCCAGGCGTCCGGTCTGATAACCGGGGTTTTCACCCGGTGCCGACCGCGCACGGCGCATCACCAGCCGTCGGGCATCACGCATATGACGCTGACCAATCGTGACAAACGCCCGCCGGACACGGGCGCGGTTAAAGCGCATCTCCGCGGGCTGCTGAACATCAACGTGCAAAAAGGAAGTCGCCATTGTTGCCTCCGTGACTCTGCGTAAATTCGCCCAGCTCCGTACACTCCAGCAGCAGAAAGCGCCGCGCTCCGTTCAGATCGCGCTGACGTTTCACCCGGTACACACTGTCACCGCAGACCACCTCATAATCAGCGGTGATCCCCCGGCGGTAACGAATGGTGATGTAATGGGTGATGGCGTCCCCGGTCTGCGCGGTTTCCTGCCAGGTGGTGGCACTGGTCTGGATAACCTTCGCCCATGCCCGGAACGTAACCGGGTATTGAGGCTCCACGCCAAAGTTATCCGCGGGCATATCCACCCGCTGGCGGATCAGGACGCGTTTATTCAGTTCACCGGGGTCCGGCAGAATGTAGGTTGCGCTGGTCTGCGCCTGACGAATTTTCATTGCGGGAAATACCTGTACGGGCCGACAAGCCAGTTAAAGCTCATTGGCAACTCCATTTTCTCAACGTCTGTAACCGACGAGCGATTTTCGTAAAAATGGCTGATAAGCATCAGCATCCCCAGACGAATATCATCCGGCAGGTGCAGCCCGTCCGGATCGCTGTCCGGAATGGTTTCATCCGGAGCATAGAGCTTCCGGTTCAGATACGTTTCCGTCCGCTTTTGCGCCGCACAGGCCAGCAGTTGCAGATGGCGGTTATCAGCATCGAAATCCTCATCCAGCCGGAGTTGGGCTTTAATCTCTTCCATTGTCAGAAGCATACTCAGCCCTCTTTACTGGTCGTGTTTTTTTTCTCTTTTGCCGCTTTACTGCTTTTTGCACTGGTTCTGCGCTCTGCTAACCCGGCCTGAAGTGCAATCTCCTGCACCCGGGCAGGAAGCGCCCCCTCGTCATACTCACCGGCCCGAATGACCTCAACACGCATACCGTCCGGTGACCATTTCAGATCTTGTTTCAGGATCATGATTCTTCACCCGTCAGAACAGGGGGCGCAGTTCCGCGCCCCTGAATGATTACGCCGCTGCAATCTTCAGCAGTTTGATGGCCTGCGAATCGACCAGCATCCCGCCGGTGCGCTTGGTGGTATAAAAACCGACAAACGGTTTATTGGTGTACGGGTCACGCAGAATGCGGGTGCCGATACGGTCAACGATGGTGTAACCCCGTTTGAAGTTACCAAATGCAATGGCTTTCGCATCAGCGGCGATATCCGGCATCTGTTCGTTTTCAGCGATACCGTAACCCGCCAGAGAGGACGGCTGCCCCAGCTCCAGCCCCGGACGCCACAGATAGTTACCCTCGGTGTCTTTCAGCAGACGGATGGCAAACAGGCTGTTGTTGTTCATCATGAACTTCGCGCCAGTGCGGTGTGCCTTTCGCAGCGTGTAAATCAGTTTGATAATGGCGTCTGCGGTCACCGCAGTCGCGTCGCCGGATACAATATGCTGAAGTTTGCCGAACGCCCGGACCTTATCGGTTTCATTGGTGGATTCATACGCCAGGAACCCTTTTGGCTTCTTGGTGCCATCGCCGGTGGTAAAGGCAATTTCTTCCTGTTCGGCAAATTCGGTTGTCAGCTCGCTGTTGATCCAGGCTTCCACGTTGAAAAAGGCATCATCCAGCATTTTCTGGGTGGCCTGCGGGTTACCGTAGATTTCCCCCATGAAAGGTTCAATCAGGCCCAGTTTTGAGGTGGCAGTCTGGGAGCGCGCGTCAGTCTCGCCAACCCATCCGGAAGCCGTGCCGCCCAGACTCACCAGTTTTTTGTAGTCGGAACCACCAACGGTGATCACCGTGGCTTCCTGGCGCATCACCACTTCATCTTTCAGCAGGGTGAGAATGTTGCGATCCAGTGCTTCCGGCACGGCATAGCCGCCGTCTTCATCGGTGCCCACCTGCAATGCCTTGCGCTCCAGATCGCGCAGACCGTCTTCACGGCCTTTACGCAGAAAGCCCACAAACGCCTCTTTATGCTCGGTGGCCAGTTTATTTTGCGCTCCACCAGCCGGACGTTTCAGCTCAAGCAGCTCTTTTTCAAGGTCGCTTTTGAGGTTTTCCAGCTCGCTGAGTTTCCCGCTCAGGGTTTCCACCTGCCCGGCAAGTTTGCCTTTTTCCTGCTCAATCGCATCCACGCGCTTGTCGTTCTTTGCTTTGAAGTCGTCAAACTTCTGCTGCAGCTCCTGCGCGACCTGTTCGACATCTTTAATATCAACCGCCATCGTATTTCTCCTGATTAGAAGTTCAGATTTTTCAGTGCATTCAGTGCAGAGCCCACATCCTCAGCGTCGCGCAGGGATAGTGCGCCATAGCCCCCGGCCATGAATGCTTTGGCCTGGGTACGGGAGAGTCCGACATCACGCAGGACTCTTTCGATTTTTTTCTGTTCGGGGATTTCCCCGCGGGCCAGTGCGTTCTTGACGTCGCTGATCCGCGCCTCGTCGTTAGACGGGAATGTCACCAGACTGACTTCCCAGAGGTCGATTTCTTTCAGCAGAAAGGCTTCTTTGCTCCGGTCGTATTCCCAGTCTTTCAGGACGTACCCAATAGAAAGGCCGGTTAACGAACCGGCCTTCATGTGTGCATGTGCGCGTTTTGCGAGGGGATCATCATCAATAAGCAACCGTCCCCTGACGTAAAGCCCGACATCGTCTTCCTTCATTTCGGTGTAAACACCGATGGGTTCATCCATGCGGTGCTGCCAGAGCAGCGCAGGTAACGCTTTTCTGTCACTCCACGCCCGCAGGGAAGCAGCAAATGCCCCGGACATCACCACATCATCGTGGCTGTCCTTTACACCAAAGACGGAGCCATACCCTTCAAAC
>ERZ835762.1200-NODE-1200-length-16009-cov-5.893444_pt1 | contig 16009 bp, 17 predicted proteins | sample MGYA00519687_ERZ835762 | MGnify/ENA primary metagenome ERZ835762 (study PRJEB31850, sample SAMEA3708783) | human gut metagenome | biome: human gut; feature: human-associated habitat; material: faeces | place: China | collected 2014 ... | reverse complement strand
AAATGATATACTAAACCTCAGACACAAAACCGCTCACAGGAGCATTGCTTCATATGGCAGGTAAATATAAGAAAGGAGAAGCCTTATGTTCAGAATGTGGGGAAAATTAATGAAGGACAACCATCTGTTAAGGGATACCGTGATATGCATATCAGACTACTCCCTGTCCAGGACCCAGATGGTATTTGACTCCCTGGACTCCATCTGCTACGAGTTCAATCTGGAAAAGCCCATGTGGCTGGATTCCACTGTAAAGGATTTTAAGTATCACGATAAGGCCCGTTTTACACAGGACAATTTTATCGAATCCATTGACTTTGATTTTCTTGAGATACAGGTTATTGAGGAATAGATAAGACGGGGCCCGGGGCTTCATTGCGCAAATAGCAGCGCCGGATTACGGTCTGCAATTGAAAAGCCGCCCTGCTGACTTACATCATCAGCAGGACGGCCTTTTATCCTTTATGGATTTACCGTGCCAAACAGTCCATTACAGCCTTTTAAGCAGTTCTTCCCTCTGCTCCTCATATCCAGGCTTGCCTAAAAGCGCGAACATATTTTTCTTGTAGCTCTCCACACCCGGCTGATTAAACGGATTAATACCCAGAATATAACCGCTTACACCGCAGGCAAATTCAAAGAAGTAGAACAGTTCCCCCAGATAGAACGCATTCTGCTCCGGTACCTTAACCATCAGGTTTGGTACATTGCCGTCTGTGTGGGCCAAAATCGTGCCGTTCATGGCACTCTTGTTGACGAAATCCACATTTTTGCCTGCTAAGTAGTTCATACCGTCCGTATCCACTTCTTCCTTCTGAAGCAGGATCTCGGCCGGGGATTCTTCGACATTCAGCACGGTCTCAAACATCACACGGGAACCGTCCTGGATGAACTGGCCCATGGAGTGAAGATCTGTGGTCAGATCCACTGCCGCCGGGAAAATGCCTCTCTGGTCCTTACCCTCGCTCTCGCCATAGAGCTGCTTCCACCACTCGGACACATAGTGAAGGCTTGGCTCATAATTGGCTACAATTTCAACCGCCTTGCCCTTGCGGTGCAGGATGTTGCGCACAGCCGCGTACTGAAGGGCTGCGTTGGATTCATATGGTGCATCTAAGGCTTTCTGCCTTCCTGAGGCAGCACCCTCCATTAATTTATCAATATCCGCTCCACTTACTGCAATCGGAAGAAGGCCTACAGCCGTCAATACGGAGAAACGACCGCCCACGTCATCCGGCACAACGAATTCCTCATATCCTTCTTCGTCTGCCAGGTTCTTAAGGGCGCCTTTAGCCTTGTCTGTGGTTGCGTAGATGCGCTTGTTGGCTTCTTCCTTGCCATATTTTTCAATGAGCATTTCCTTAAATACACGGAATGCGATTGCAGGTTCTGTGGTAGTGCCTGACTTGGAAATGATGTTGACAGAGAAATCCTTGCCGTCCAGTACCTGCTTTAAGTCATGGATATATTTACTGCTGATGCTGTTTCCTACAAAATAAATCTCAGGTGTCTTACGAACGCTCTTGGGCAGCACATTATAAAAACTGTGCGACAGAAATTCAATGGCTGCTCTTGCTCCCAGATAGGAGCCGCCAATACCTACCACCAGCAGGACGTCAGAATCATTCTGAATCTTTTCCGCTGCCTTCTTAATCCTTGCAAATTCAGCCTTATCATAATCTACCGGCAAATCGATCCATCCCAGAAAATCATTACCGGCGCCAGTCTTCTCCAGCAAGGTCTCCTTTGCACTCATGACTGTGGTCTTAAAATTGGCCATCTCTTCCGCAGAAACGAATCCTGCTGCCTTGGAATAATCAAACATAACTTCCTTTCCCATAACTCGCGCTCTCCTTTTCTTATGTCCATGGACCATGTGTCCATGATTCTGTCAGTGCTGCGGTAAAGCCGCTTATCTCTTAAATTATATCATAATTTCCCTTATAATACCATTTCTTTCTGACCCTAGTAACAAATTCCTGGAAGTCAGCATATTTAGGAAATAAATTCTTTCAGCAATTCCCCCAACATTCTTTTTTGTTCCGGATTTAAATCCTGAAGCCAGTTATCCTTTGACTTCTCTTCCTGCTTTTCCCTGCTGGCAGCAGTCTGCTCCAGCCCTCTTCTGTTATTACTATTTGAACGGCGGTCTCTTCCTATGGAACGCAGATTAGCCGGCTCCCTGCGGTCCTCCTCGGCTGTAACGGCAGGCACATGCTCTGCTGTGCCCTCCCGGTTCATTCGCGGCCACATCACATTTTCCAGGTAGTCCTGGAGGCAGGTAAGAAGCTGCTGTCTCCTGGATTCCAGGTTGACTCCGTAATCCACCAGCATGGTAAACATGCCGGCCAGGATGCCTGTGGTGCCGTACAATACTATATAGTAGTTATCACTTCTAAACCAATAAGAGAGAAATGCTGCCCCGCCGCCTGCCAGGAAGCAGAGAAGTGTCAGCTGCCCCGACAGGTTGTCCAGTCCTTTAACGGACATCCCAAAGGTCCGCAGGCTGTACATCTGGCGTTCCAGATATACACGAGTGTTGTTCATTCCCTGATTCATACGATATGTATCTTCTGCATTCTGTTTCAATCCGCGCAGATATTTGTTCTTAGTCAAAGCCATATTGGTGCTTTCTTTAATTAATCGTTTGTAGAAGCTTCCTGCCATCAGCCTGGTAAATACTCCAGCCAGGCAGATTGCTGCCAGCACGTACAGTGCCTTTCCTGTTTGTAAAAAGCTCATCATAGTAAAAGCTCCCCTTTCTTCCCGGATTCCATCCCGTTTCTATATAATATTATTTTTTGGCCCGGGCTGCTGGCTGCAGCCGCTGCCTGGTTTGGGAAGCGCCCCTGCAGTCAGGCGTTTCCCGGTAAAGTCTATTATAGCAACGGATTTTGATTTGGGAAGTTGAGAGTCCCTAGAATCGTTCGCCAAATTCTCCTAAAAAACGATTCTGAGAGGTAAGATTTTGCTTTAGACAGTTAAGGTATACGCCAGGATTCTCTGTCTGTATCCGGGCGCTGTTCCCGGCGGGTTTTCTGGCCTGCGCGCTTCTCCGGGCCGGTTTCACGGTCTGCACGCTTCTCCGGGCCGGTTTCCCGGCCTGCACGATTCTCCGGGCCGGCTTCCTGGTTTTCATGCTTCCTATGAACAGATTCCCGGTTACCACGCTTCTCCTGGCCAGATTCCCAGTTTCCATGCTTCTTTGGGGCGGCTTCCCGGTCTCCATACTTCTTATGAACGGATTCCCGGTCCAACCGTTTTTTCATGATCCAGTACACTGCCATACCTGCCGGAAGGAACAGCCGGAACTCCCTGCTGCCATTCTCATATGTAACATACCGGCTGAGCCGGACTGTGGCTGCCGACCAGTTGACCTTAAATTCCCACGTGTTTGGTGTACGAATAACGGAAAAACCCATAGACAGATAGGCTATTAATATCAATATAATCCATCCCCATTTATATCTCGGATTCTGTCTGTAACATATGACAGCAGTCGCAATGGTAGAGAAAATCATGATAAGTGACAACAGGAACAATCCCCATTGAAATACATTCCAATGACTAATGGAGCGCAGCGTTCCCTGTGGAGCTAAGGATACATTGTCCCTAATGCTAAAACTGATGATTCCCTGGTTTCCATCTGACGATTCCATTCTATTAAGGATTGCCGTAAACCGCTTCCCATCCTCTGTTTTTATTCCGTAGCTGCACTCCACAGATTTAGTTTTTACACCGTTTTTAGTACTGGTCCGGATATTTAACCCCTTCTTTTTAAAAGAATCTAACTGACTTTTGCCCCATATATCCATATTTTCCTGTATTTGCCTTTCCATATGTTCTTTCGATACCGCTCCTGGCATATACAGAGAGCGCATGGCATCTCTGTCCCCCTGGGATGCTGCCGACGTCATCTGTTCCAGATACTGGTCTGCAACTATTTCCCTATCAAAAAAGAGAGTCACTCCTTTATATAGGAAAAAAGCTGCAATGCAAAGAAACACTCCCACAACAACAACCGCTGTTCCCCCAAATATCATCCACTTCTTTTTCTTTTCCATACCATCCCCCTCTCTTATAAAACAGACCTCTGAATCTTGTCATATCCAGAGGTCCGATTATTAATGAGTCATGCGTGTATTGTTTATGAGTCTGCTGTTTGTAAGTGTACTATTTGTAAGTATGCCATTTGTAAGTGTCCTTTTTATAAATGTGTTATATATAAAACTGTTATTCATAAATACAAATAGTATAAATTGACTGCCCATCAATAGTTATCTGAATCAAATGGAACGTACAATCTCAGTAAGCAGATTAACACTGTGAATAATGGCCTTAGCCTCAAAAGCAGGGTAATCTACTGTGGCACTGTCATCTGCCTTATCAGAAATAGCCCTAACAATGAGGAATGGGATGGAGTTAAGATAACAGGCCTGGGCTATGGCTGCCCCTTCCATCTCTGTACAATATCCTCCAAAGGTATCTGTCAGCCACTTCTTTTTTCCCTTATCAGAAATGAACTGGTCTCCAGTCACTACTCGTCCTACGAAGGTATGGATGTCCGGATTGACTTTGGAACAACATTCCTCAGCAAGATGTATAAGACCTTCATCTGCCTTAAAAGCCAGTGTCTCCACCCTGGGTATCTGTCCCGGTTCATAGCCAAATCCGGTTGCATCCATATCATGCTGAACTGCATCGCTGGATAGCACAATGTCCCCAATGTCAATCTCTGCCTTCAGGGAACCTGCTATTCCTGTGTTTACCACACCTGTTACACCATATATATCTGCCAGTATCTGGGTACACATAGCTGCATTGACCTTACCGATTCCGGAGCGGACCACCACTACCTCTTTCCCCTCCAGCTTTCCTTTATAAAAGTCCATGGCAGCTCTTGTCTCCACCTGTACATCCGTTAACTGCGCCTTAATCATAGCCACTTCCTCGTCCATGGCTCCAATAATTCCTAGCATAATTACCTCCTTCTGTCTTGTACTATTCTTCTATTATATAGGAAGCTCGCAGATTTTCAAGTTCAAAGCTTGTTCTCACTTGACATTATCTTTTGCATAAGGCATAATCGGATATACACGAATTTATCACAGGAGGCACTACACATGAGATTTAAAACACAGGGGGTCTGTTCCAGGGAGATATCCTTTGAAGTAAAAGATAATAAACTGACCAACGTCCAGTTCGTAGGCGGCTGCTCCGGCAACACTCAGGGCCTGTCCCGGCTCATCGAGGGCATGGACGTGGATGAGGCTATCCGAAGACTGGACGGAATCCAGTGCGGTCCCAGGCCTACGTCTTGTCCGGATCAGTTGGCTCGGGCGTTGAAGCAGTTTAAGGGGCGGTAAAAATTTTACATTATTATACTATATAAATATATGTATAATTAAATAGGAGTATTGCTCATAGTTACTTCACTATTAGCAATACCCCTATTTACTTCTTTACTTTATCATAATACCATCTGTAACCGGACTAAAGCCTTCAAATTTATCATTAAGAACAGCTGCAAAAACACCCCGCAATCGATAATAGTATCCTCTCTCTTGATTCTTAAAAATTATATCTACATCTGGTTCTGATAAACCATTCGGATAGTCTTTTGCATAAAATTCTGCATCATAATAGGATACCTGTCGCCATCGTTCTGTCCCCTCATCCCATCTATCCAAATAAATAGTAATATATACCTCATCAACCGGAACCGACATATAAGCTTTTGCAAAGACACCAATATCTCCTCCACCATTATTCATGATAATTAAATCTGCATTAAGGAAAAAGTCTCCTCTCCGTTTAGCCGATTCATGTGCTGCGCTTACTTTTACCGTTGGTGGTAATAAATTTGATTTTAATTCAACGGATGTATAATCCCCAGGATTAATGGGCATCGCAAATACATTCATTGTCATCAAAATCGATATAATGAAAATACTTAAAATGGTATATAGAAATCTCTTCATACATTCTTCTCCTTTATACTAAAAGGTTAATCTTTCGATTACTTTAACAAACTCATCTTTCCCTTTAAAACCTAAAATTCTATAGTAATTACCATCGATAACCAACTCTGCACCAAATCTGACATCACCAGTGCTAATAGTCTCTTGCATAATATCAATATCCATATTTATCCACTTATTATGTACTGTTTGAATGACTTTTGCGTCGGTTCTATAGTTATATGATACCTCCTTGGTAAATTTGGATTGAATAAAGTATACATACTCATCCTCATATTCAAATCTCAACTTTGCTAGTCCAGTTGTAGTATCTGAATCCAAAAAAATCATTTCTGCTGGAATGTAACCCAATTTTAAAGGTGGAATCCCACATATCTCTCTTATATCAGTATATGCCTCATCTTCCCCATTCACCGCTGTCTTATGTGAATCATTGTTATAAACAATATTATTTTCGTCCCTTACCCTCCCCCGATAAAAATACGACTTCGTCCCCATAGCCACCATACATCCACTTCCTGCCACCAGGCAGGCAATTAAACCAACCGCAGCCAACCGTTTCCATCCAAACCTTGGTTTGATAACCTTGGGGTGCTCCGGTTGGTCGGATTCCGGTACATTCTTTGACTCAGCCCTTTCTTCCTGTATCCTTGCCCAGATTTTTTCAAATTCATCTGGGGATGGGGATGGAATGGGGAGAGGAACGTCCATATTCTTGACTGCTTCAAATTCTTTTAACAGTTCTTCATCTGATATATCATCCGTTCCCCAAATCGGGCAGTCCATAGAATTGTCCTGTTCTGAATCTCTTTTATAATCTCCCACGTGACACCTCTGTTTACCAAATCTCCTAAAGTTCCCTTTGCCTTTAGGGTTGACTTTTTGCGTTTAATGCTTACTATAATAGTAGACGTTTATGAATGCCGGTTTCCCCAGCATATCATATACTTTAGGAGGTTTTTATGAAAAAAATCATTTTAACCGGCGGCGGTACTGCCGGACACGTTACCCCCAATCTGGCCCTGCTCCCCTCGTTAAAGGAAGCTGGTTACGAAATCCGCTATATCGGTTCATACCAGGGCATGGAACGCAAGCTCATTGAAAATGCAGGCATTCCTTATGATGGCATATCCTCTGGCAAGCTGCGCAGATACTTTGATATCAAGAATTTTTCCGACCCATTCCGCGTCGTCAAGGGTTACGCGGAGGCCAGACGGCTCTTAAAACGCCATAAACCGGATGTAATTTTTTCCAAGGGCGGTTTTGTTGCAGTTCCCGTGGTTCTTGCTGCCAAGCACTATAAAATCCCTGTTATCATACACGAATCTGATATGACGCCGGGCTTGGCCAATAAAATATGCATTCCTTCCGCCCTTAAGGTCTGCTGTAACTTTCCGGAGACTCTTAAGTACCTTCCATCTGACAAAGCTGTACTGACAGGCTCCCCTATCCGTGAGGAACTGCTCCAGGGTGACCGGCTGTCCGGGCTCACTTATGCCCACCTGTCTGCCGGCAAACCTGTACTTCTTGTCATAGGCGGAAGTCTGGGCTCTGTAGCCGTAAATACAGCGGTCCGCAATATCCTTCCCCGGCTTCTGGCCAGCTATCAGGTAATACATATCTGCGGCAAAGGCAATCTGGATGAAAGCCGGATAGGAACAGCAGGATATGTACAGTATGAATACGTTGACGCTCCCTTAAAGCATCTTTTTGCTGCAGCCGACCTTGTCATATCAAGGGCAGGAGCTAATTCCATCTGCGAGCTTCTGGCACTGCGCAAACCGAACCTGCTCATCCCTCTGTCAGCCGCGGCCAGCCGCGGAGACCAGATTCTCAATGCCAACTCCTTTGCAAAACAAGGATTCAGCAAGGTTCTGGAAGAAGAAGCATTGTCTGATGACTCCCTGTTTGATGCCATTAACGATTTATACCTGAACCGCAATTCCTATATACAGGCGATGGAGCAGAGCAATCTGAACAATGCGGTTAAAACAGTTGTATCTCTCATTGAATCATGTGCGAAATAGCATTAGGGCCAATTATCACTTTTTAGCAGTTCCTCAAGGTACTTCCTGATACGGCTGACTCTGGAATAGCATGCCTTTTCTGTAATATTCAGCATAGCGCATACTTCCCTTGTCGGCCGTCCCTCTATCAATCTGAGCGTCGCGACCTGACGCCAGTTTTCAGGCATCCTCTCGATTTCCTTAAGAAGCGCCTGACATCTCTCTTTGCTGACTACATAATCCGGCAGATTGGCAGCCTTATCGTGTGCCGGATAATCTTCACTGTTATATGCCTCTTCGTCCAATTCCCCATAGCTCCTGTACTTCATCCTGCGGTGAAAATCCATACACCGGCTCTTCAGAATACGTATCAGCAGCGCCCTCTTGCTTTCCTCAGACATATCCAGGGAATATTTATAGCGGGCATATGAGACGAATGTATCCTGTACCACATCCTCAATATAATCCACAGGAATATCGTTGACATAAGCTATCCTTCTCAGGTATACCTCATATTCCAGATACATTTCCTCAAACAGTTTCTTATCTTCTGTATCCATCTTCTCAATCTTCATTGCAACTACAGACAGCCTTTGATTTTATCCGCAACCTCTGCCAATTCCTCCGGCGAAGCCTTTCCCGGAGTCCAACTGACCATGGCCGGACCTCCCTCATATCTTGGAATCACATGCATGTGGAAATGGAACACAGTCTGCCCGGCTGCTTCTCCATTATTCTGAACCAGATTGAATCCCGCGCATCCAAGAGATTTCTTCATCGCAGAGCCAATCTTGGCACCCAGAGGAAGTACCTTGGCGGCTATATCCCCATCCAGTGTGCATACATCTGCAAAATGCTGTTTTGGAAGGATAAGGGCATGTCCTCTGGACGCCGGTCCCAAATCCAGAATCACGCGAAAATCCTCATCCTCATACAGAGTGGTTGATGGAATCACCCCTCCTGCTATTTTACAAAAAATACAATTGTCATCTGTCATTCTGAAAATCCTCCTTCCGCTGCGGTTAACACAGCCTGCATTCTATCCAGCCATACCGGAAATTCTGGCAGCATGTTTTCTCCTGTAAAGCAGGATACCTAATATGAAGCCGGAAATCAGGCCCCCTATGTGAGCCATATTGTCCACTCCTGCTGAAGTAAACCCATGATAAAGCGTCAGCAGAACCATAAAGCCCAGCTGCCTGTTGGTTAGTCCGTCCAACTGACCATGATGAATGGCAATCACATAGACCAGACCGCCTACCACACCGAAGATTGCGCCTGAAGCCCCCGCCGACACACTGGCCTGGCCTATCCGTACCTGGACAGCCAGGGATATACCGTTGGCGGCAACACCGCTGGCAAGGTAAAATATCAGATATTTGATATGACCCAGCGCCTTTTCCATCTTCTCACCAAGCACCAAAAGAACCAGCATATTATTTGCCAGATGGATGACTCCAAAGTGCAGGAACATGGCAGTAAACAGCCTGTAATACTCTCCACCAAGGATAACAAAAGGCGCAAAAACAGCCCCGTGTTTTACCATGAATACGCCATCCTCCGTGGAGCCGATGGCCTCCAGATACAGAAATACCAACACATTGACTGCTGCCAGAGCAAAATTGACATATGGTTTGTTCCTGTTTATGCCTGTAACCATCCGTATTCCTCACATCCTCAATGATATATAATCTTAGCATACTTTAAAGGACTTGTTAAGTGGCTTTGACGCAATAAAGTTATTTTTTATGCCCCCACCCCCTGCTGTTTGCTATTTCTGCGGCCACACTCACATAATTATTTTTTAAGACATACGTAACATACAGGGCCGCTCTGTGCTGCTAACCAAAAATATATCCGCAGTCCGCTATAAATATCTGGTCTCCCGGCTCCAGCTGTGTTGTCTCGTTTGCCTCCAGCAAACGGCCTCTGACCCTGGTACCATTGGTAGAGTTAAGGTCTGTTATAGTATAATTGCCGTTGTCCTCGTCTAATCTTATGTGAAAACGGCTTACTGTGTCTTTCAAAAGCACATAGTCTGCCAAATCCTTGTGTTTGCCAATCACAAATGGATAATAGGAAATTACAATGTCTTCATCTGAACCATTGAGGGCAGATAAACGCCGGACTTCCTCCCCTTGTGCGGGCTTTTCTGATAAAAGCACGGTCTGAAAGCTTTCTCCAGCGCTGGTTTCCGGCAATTTCTGCAAATATTCATTTTCATCCACATTCATATGTACAGAGGACTGCTGATTGCCCAAATCTCCGTCTTCTCCATCTTCATCCTCATACAAAATTCTCCATGGATCCTGCTCATCACCCAAGCCTGCCTCATCTGCCTTTGCAGCCCTCTGCCCAATGAACCACCTATACAGATTCATGGCTGACAGCATAAACAATAAGCCTCCGTCAATTGCCGCCAACAGCTTCCAGTTGTCAATGACCATTGTCATACCTTTGAACATCCAAAGTGCGGATGGACAAAGTACTGCCGCTGACAGCCATAGGATAAACTGCCGTCTTAAAGTGGCTCCTTTCCATTCAGCTCCAGTCCGGCCGGGGATTTCCTGCTTTCTTTCATTCCCGACCCATTTATCCTTTTCTTTTTTTCTCCGCGTCTCCCTTTTGTCACTATTATGCTCTTTCTCAGTCTCCCCGCTTTTTCCTTTATCCAGCCCTGTAATACAAGCTCTATATTGCTCTTTCCCCTCTTCTTTCCCATCTTCCACCCCATTTTCCTTACGTCCCCTCTCCTTATGCTCTGTTTCCTGTCCCCCTCCTTTCTTTACGTAATCTCCTTCCATCTCACTCAATAACTCCCGTTTCTTCCCCTTCCGACGTTCTGTCGCAATCAGCCCCAGCAAATCATCCATTCCGCAGTTTTCTTTAAGACTCTCCTGATAAAGTCCATAGGCCAGGACTACGCTCTCCCTGTCTTTATGGTTTATCCTTTTCAGAATATATTGCAGGAGACGGCTCAGCTTCTCCTGAAAATTACCATGAACACCTGGAACCAGGCACAAACCGGTCTGGAATAATTCCGGCTCCACATAAATATATTCGGGTTCCAGCAGGACACCTCCTGCATCTAAAAGATACTCCTCCATACCACTTAGTGCTGTATGTATCTGGATTAATAACTGGCATATCTCATCTCTGGTTATAAAACGGGTTTCCAGAAGCCGGCTTAACGGTTGTCTGGAAGTAATGTCATAACAATATGAGGGCTGTCCATCCTGGTATGTTATGTACATCCTCAACAAACCGCGAATCTCGTTGTGGGCCAGCATTCTGGCTTCATATCCGGCTGTGTTCTCTGCCATCCCCGCTACCAGGTAATTGCGTTTTGCTTCTCTCCTGTAGCTAATCTCCATCTTCTTTAACCAGCCCTTCAATTAAAGTAATCTTGCGCAGAAATGTCTCCGGCCGGAACCTTCCCGCCCCAATCTCTCTTTTCCATTTTCCCCCTCTGCCTTCTGCGTATATCCTCTGTCCTTTTTCCTTTATAGCCAGATCGCAGTCAGGAAAGAACATGAGACGGCCCAAATGTTCCTGCGCAGCGGACCCAGTGGCCTGCAACTCCTTCGCACTTCCATGACGTGCCTTTTCCACCGCCTCATGCAAGCCCATGGCGGCCTTGGTCTCGTCATGAATACGGCCTGCCTGCTGGAGCATCACCGCGATAGACAGCAATACCATAGCCATAATCCATGCGGCCTCAACCGTAAGACTTCCCTTAAGCGTTTTTTCCCTCACAGGAACATCACCCCGATTCCTGCCGGGAGCAAAAATGGAAGAAGAGGAATTCGCAGCCTCCCCCTGTCTGTTCCCTGTATAATCCCTTTAAACACCAAAACCATGGATAGTAAAAAGCATATCCCCAAACCGCCTGCCAGCAAAACCAGATTTTTCACTGCCCCCAGATAAATGCCCGATATCAGAAAAAACCACCCATCCCCCTTCCCCACAGCCTCCTTTGTTATCCAGGATAAAAACAGCAATCCCGCTCCTACAGCCATGGCCATGGCTGTATCTATAATCTGGCCCCACACCAAGTCCAAAGGTATCTGGCGTCCCCAATCCCGGTATAAGATTGCCGCATCCAGCACAATATACATACATCGCAGTACCGCTCCCCCGGCTCCGGACATCACAATCAGGCTGAGTTTTATTCTGTGATTCCTCATATCCTGCCAGGCCCCAATTGACAGCGTCATAAGGAATCCGCAGCGCAGCAATACTCCGGCTATGTCATGTCCTGCTGTTAACTGTTCCGTCAAATCCCCATTTAATATGCCCAACAAATAACACCCCCGTCTCCCACATCACTTTCCTCTGCAATAAGAACACTCCCCCAGATATTCCACCTGCGGTAACGGAACCGCCTGAACATACGCAATGATGGACCGGCAGCTTTTAGACACATGGTAGCTTGAACCATATGGCATGACATAAACCGTACCGCTGCTCCCCATACTGCCGCTTCCCGTGCCTCCGCTTCCTGTGCCTCCGCTTCCTGTACCTCCGCTTCCCGTGCCTCCGCTTCCTGTGCCTCCGAATCCCCCACCGCATGTCCCGCAGGGAGAATACCTTCCTCCTGACTCATTCCGCAGTTCCCCCACAGCCCCTGAATCCACTGCCTTTAAATCATTGTAAAGATAGTGGCAGGTCCTTAAGCGGTGATAGCGGGTGGAGTTTTTTCCGATGTATACTATCTCATCTTCTTCTCCATCCCCATCCCTGTCACCATCCCCAAAACGTCCCCCATCCGCTCCATTCCACATTCTGCGGCTGCATACCTGTTCCACGGGAATGCTGCTGACTCCTAATACGGAAAAGGGAAGACGCATCCTATATCTCATAACGATATGGACCATCTCGTCCTCCCCTATGTCTGTCCCCTCAAACGACACGGCTTCCACCCACTCCCTGTTAATCTCTCCCAATATTCTGGCAGAAGCATAAGCTGCCGCCAGTATAGAGGAGGTATCCTCTGCCCTTCCCACATCCACCTCTGCACCGCCCTCCTCCGCGGTACGGAAACAGTATTCCACATAGGCATACTGACTCAGCTCCTCCCCCACAGATTCCATTACGGCCTGTATCTGTCTCTGACGGTCCAGCATCTTCATAGGCATAATCAGACAGAAACAGAAGAACAGGAACAGGGACAGACTGAGGGCAGCCTCTATAGAGAGACTCCCCTGCATCTGACAGGAGCTCCATGATAATGCCCCTTTTTCATGGAGCAGGCGACAGCATTTACGTACTTGGAGAGGTGCGGTTGTATTTATTTTTGCTGTTTTTTTATCTGGACAATACGAATTTATTTTTTTATTCTGCACCAGAAAAAAGGGCATCATCATGAACCTCCTTTCCCTATTCCTGAAAATTTACAGTTCTCATTTCTATGGGCTTTTGTAGTCTTCCAGGTAGCTCCCGGCTACAGCCATGCGCGTGTCATATGCGTAACCGCCTTCCCGTCTCCGGCTTTTCCACAATCCATTTGAAAAAAACACATGTTTTCCACTGACAAGAGCTTCTGCATCCACCGTACATACACAGTTTGCCAGAGTAAATCCAGGCTGTTTCTCTGCTATAACAATCTGCATGACATCCATCATCCGGTAAACCAGGTCCGTGTCATAACCGCCGAATATAAGTATCCGCAGATAACCTTTATAATCAGTTCCGCTTCCATTTCCTCCTTCTCCATCAGTCAGACTTCCGCTTCTTCCCATCTCCAAAAGTCCGGCCAAATCCAGTTTCCAGTCGGTACCGTTCTTAAAGACCGGTACTCTTTTCCCCTCCAGAAGGCACCGCACATCCAGCAGAGCCTCTCCCAAAGCCCATACTACCATGATAAAAAATGCCACCACTGATACAAGTGGCAGAATCCCGGTCCCTCCCACTATGGTCAGGGCCAGACTCCGCGCTTCCTGGCGTTTTCCCGCATCTGACAGGATATGTACCAGATTGAGTCCCTCTCTAAATGCAACCAGGCGCGCCACCGTACCGCTTAAATTATCCCTGTCCTTTTCTTTTCCATGAATGATGTATTCCAACTCATAAAATTCCCCCTTCTGCATCTCCTTTTTAAACCCGTTAAAAAAACGTATATCATATTCTCCAATCAACAGGCGCTGTAACAGTGTCCTGACTCCGGTCAAAAAGCCGGTGTTCCCGGAATCTACGTCCCCGTCTGTTTCCTTCAATCCACCGCCGTCTGTTTTCCTCTGGACGGACGGTGTACCGGAAAGCCTGATGGCTGTTCCGGAAACAACGGTTCCTTCCGGCAATACCAATTCCAGCATCCCCTTCCCTGCCATATTGCCTGCCTGTTCCAGAAAACCTTCCTTTTCTTTATCCCGGACTCCGAATTCCACTCCCAGTGTAAGCATTCCGTACTGGGACCAGCGCGCCCTTACCGGCTGCCATAAGGCATCCTCGTCCAACTCATCGTCCTCATCCTCCGGCTCCCAGCTGCTGATATACTCCATTACCGCCTCCGCCATATCAATCACATCCCTAATCCACAATATCCTGTCCCGGCTCAGATTTGTCAGCGCCGCAACCTCCCTGCGGCGCTGTCCATCCTGGGCCGCATATGCCTCATACTGGCTGATTTCCTCCTCCAGGCCAGCCCTCACATCCCCACTCAGGTCACCGGCTTCTTCCAAAAACTTTTCTCTGCTGTCAACCAGTTTCTCATACAAATCATCGGCCCGCTTCTCATAAGATCTTACCTGGCCCGGAAGCCGTTCCAGCTCCCGTATCATTTTATTGGCCCTGGATACAAACCCGCCTCCATCCAGCTGGTCCAGACAGTCCTTCCCCTGTTCCCACCGTTCCTTCTGGGCCAGAAGTGTACTGTTGATTGTCTCCAGCGCCTTTTCCACCTTTACAGCTTCCCTGGAATGGGCGGCATATAGTTCTGAAACGCGGTTAACACTATTTCCTTCTTTCCAGGCCTCCAACAGCTCTGATGCGCCGGCTTCATCCAGCTCGTCCCAATCTGCGTCCAACAGACCGTACTTCATATAATCCAGTATTTCCTGTTCAAAATATCTTCCGTCCCCCTGGGTAAGATCTGTCATATCAGTTATCCGAATCTGCTCCGCCTTCATGGGATACCAGTTTTCAGCCTCCATATAGGGCCTCATAAATTCCCTGAACTCCTTTTCCAGTGTCTCTGCTTTGTCATACTCAAGCCCCAATATCCGGTACTTATTCCACAGTTCCCGGTGATACTGGGCCATAAGGGAATCTGCGGATGAGTTCACTGCCATCCGCAGATAGCATCTGGCGCCTGCTGTGCGGGCCGATTCCACGATCACACACAGCAGTGCGCAGACACTGAACAGTATCATTGCCAGGAATACCGTAATCTCACCTTTCCTGCACATTAATACACCTCTTTTGACTGGCTGTTTATCTCCTTAAAGATATTTTGCAGCAAGGTGGTTATCTGCTTTTTGAAAATAATCACCAGACCGATCAGGACCACCAGGACTAACACCAATTCAATGACTCCCACGCCGTGGTCATCCTCCATAAACGCCTTCCATTCATTTCTTAACTCCATATACTCACCTCTTTCCTATCCAAATTCCATCAGCGCCGGAACTGCAATCATCACCATGACAATGGACAGCATCATGAACAGTGGAAACAGCAATTTGGTCCCCGCTTCCTCCCCCAGCCTTCTGGCCTGGTGCTTGCGCTGTTCAAATGCCTCCGCCATCTCAACCTTCAGCGTGTCCCTCAGGTTCTTTGAGCCGTTCTTGAGGTTCTGTTCCAAAAGGCTGCCAAGCTTCATATATTGCTGCAGCCCGATGCGCCTTCCAAATTCCATGAACGCCTTTCCTTCCGGCACTCCTCCCCTCATCTGGCAGCTGGTCTCATACATCTCCTGATATGCATACCTGGGTTTTTGCCTTCCGTCGTCCATCAGTTTCTGGTAATCAAATGCAATCTTATCCCATGCAGTCCTGATGCTCATACCTGCGCCAAGGAAAATGA
>ERZ835762.1182-NODE-1182-length-16404-cov-2.927335_pt1 | contig 16404 bp, 15 predicted proteins | sample MGYA00519687_ERZ835762 | MGnify/ENA primary metagenome ERZ835762 (study PRJEB31850, sample SAMEA3708783) | human gut metagenome | biome: human gut; feature: human-associated habitat; material: faeces | place: China | collected 2014 ... | reverse complement strand
GCTTTAACACCGGGATGGAAAAAGCCAATACCGAAGAGTTCTGCATTAGCTGCCACGAAATGCGCAACACGGTGTATCAGGAATACATGGATTCCGTGCACTACAACAACCGTAGCGGCGTCCGTGCGACCTGTCCGGATTGTCACGTTCCGCACGAGTTTGTGCCGAAGATGATACGCAAGCTCAAAGCAAGTAAAGAGCTGTATGGTAAAATTTTTGGCGTTATTGACACGCCGCAGAAATTTGAAGCTCATCGTCTGACGATGGCACAGAATGAGTGGCGGCGCATGAAGGACAATAACTCGCAGGAGTGCCGTAACTGTCACAACTTCGAGTATATGGATACAACCGCCCAGAAATCGGTTGCCGCGAAGATGCATGACCAGGCGGTGAAAGATGGGCAAACCTGTATTGATTGCCATAAAGGGATAGCGCACAAGCTGCCCGATATGCGTGAAGTCGAGCCAGGTTTTTAACAGGGTTATTGCGTGGGTATGCTTGAAGCCAGAGAGTTACTTTGTGAGCGGGATGAACGAACCTTATTTAGTGGCTTGTCATTTACGCTGAACGCAGGAGAGTGGGTACAAATCACCGGTAGCAACGGCGCGGGGAAGACAACGCTTCTCCGTTTGCTGACGGGGTTGTCTCGCCCTGACGCAGGCGAGGTTCTCTGGCAAGGGCAGCCCTTGCATCAGGTACGCGACAGCTACCATCAAAACCTGTTATGGATAGGCCATCAGCCGGGGATCAAAACCCGGCTGACGGCGTTAGAAAATCTGCACTTTTATCATCGCGATAGCGATACCGCACAATGTCTGGAAGCCCTGGCGCAGGCCGGGCTTGCCGGATTCGAAGATATTCCTGTAAATCAGCTCTCGGCCGGGCAACAACGCCGCGCCGCTTTAGCGCGTCTGTGGCTGACCCGTGCCACGTTATGGATCCTCGACGAGCCTTTTACCGCGATTGACGTTAACGGCGTCGATCGTCTGACCCAGCGTATGGCGCAGCATACGGAGCAGGGGGGGATTGTGATTCTGACTACCCACCAGCCGCTCAACGTTGCTGAAAGTAAAATTCGCCGCATTTCACTGACGCAAACGAGGGCCGCATGATGTTCTGGCGCATTTTCCGTCTTGAGCTGCGTGTAGCGTTTCGCCATAGCGCCGAAATCGCCAACCCGCTGTGGTTCTTCCTGATTGTAATTACCCTTTTTCCGCTCAGTATCGGTCCGGAGCCGCAACTGCTGGCGCGTATTGCACCGGGCATTATCTGGGTTGCTGCGCTGCTTTCATCCTTGCTGGCGCTGGAACGACTGTTCCGTGACGATTTGCAGGACGGCAGTCTTGAACAATTGATGTTGTTGCCGTTACCCTTGCCCGCCGTTGTGCTGGCGAAGGTGATGGCGCACTGGATGGTAACCGGTCTGCCGTTACTCATCCTTTCGCCACTGGTAGCAATGCTACTGGGAATGGATGTTTATGGCTGGCAAGTGATGGCGCTGACGCTGCTGCTGGGAACGCCTACGCTTGGCTTTCTCGGTGCACCGGGTGTGGCGTTGACAGTGGGACTTAAGCGCGGTGGTGTGCTGCTCAGCATACTGGTGTTACCGCTGACTATCCCATTACTCATTTTTGCCACCGCCGCGATGGACGCGGCTTCTATGCATTTGCCCGTTGACGGGTATCTGGCAATTTTAGGCGCGTTGCTGGCAGGCACCGCGACTTTAAGTCCTTTTGCGACGGCGGCAGCGTTACGAATCAGCATTCAATAACGCTGGATTACTGATTTTTGTTCGAGTCTGGTATCGAAACTATGTGGAAAACACTGCATCAACTGGCGATCCCACCACGGCTGTATCAAATCTGTGGCTGGTTTATACCGTGGCTGGCAATTGCCAGTGTGGTCGTGCTTACCGTCGGCTGGATCTGGGGATTCGGCTTTGCTCCGGCTGATTATCAGCAGGGAAATAGCTACCGCATTATCTACCTGCATGTGCCTGCGGCGATCTGGTCGATGGGCATTTATGCATCAATGGCAGTGGCAGCGTTTATTGGCCTTGTCTGGCAGATGAAAATGGCCAACCTGGCGGTGGCGGCGATGGCCCCCATTGGTGCCGTGTTTACCTTTATTGCCCTGGTTACCGGCTCTGCATGGGGAAAACCGATGTGGGGCACCTGGTGGGTATGGGATGCACGTCTGACTTCTGAACTGGTGCTGCTGTTTTTGTATGTGGGTGTGATTGCCCTGTGGCACGCCTTCGACGACCGCCGTCTGGCGGGCCGTGCGGCAGGTATCCTGGTGCTGATTGGCGTGGTGAATCTGCCGATTATTCATTACTCCGTGGAGTGGTGGAACACCCTGCATCAGGGATCAACGCGGATGCAGCAAAGTATCGATCCGGCGATGCGTTCGCCGCTGCGCTGGTCGATTTTTGGCTTCCTGCTCCTGTCTGCCACGCTGACGCTGATGCGGATGCGTAATTTGATTTTGCTGATGGAAAAACGCCGTCCGTGGGTGAGTGAACTGATACTGAAAAGAGGCCGTAAATGACCCCTGCATTTGCTTCCTGGAATGAATTTTTCGCAATGGGCGGTTACGCCTTTTTTGTCTGGCTGGCGGTGGTGATGACCGTTATTCCGCTGGTGGTTTTGGTCGTGCACTCGGTGATGCAACATCGCGCAATTCTGCGTGGCGTGGCGCAACAGCGGGCGCGTGAGGCGCGTTTACGTGCTGCGCAACAGCAGGAGGCTGCATGAATATTCGCCGTAAAAACCGCTTGTGGATTGCCTGTGCCGTGTTGGCAGGGCTGGCGCTGACTATCGGTCTGGTGCTATATGCGCTGCGCTCGAATATCGATCTCTTTTATACGCCGGGGGAAATTCTCTACGGCAAGCGTGAAACTCAGCAAATGCCGGAAGTCGGTCAGCGTCTGCGCGTTGGCGGGATGGTGATGCCGGGTAGTGTGCAGCGCGATCCCAATTCGCTGAAAGTGACCTTCACCATTTACGATGCTGAAGGCTCAGTGGATGTCTCTTACGAAGGCATTTTGCCGGATCTGTTCCGTGAAGGGCAGGGCGTTGTGGTGCAGGGCGAACTAGAAAAAGGCAATCATATCCTCGCGAAAGAAGTGCTGGCGAAACACGATGAAAACTATACGCCGCCAGAAGTTGAGAAAGCGATGGAAGCTAACCACCGTCGCCCGGCGAGTGTTTATAAGGACCCAGCATCATGATGCCAGAAATTGGTAACGGACTGCTGTGCCTGGCGCTGGGAATTGCGCTGCTGCTGTCCGTGTATCCGCTATGGGGCGTGGCGCGCGGAGATGCGCGCATGATGGCGTCTTCCCGCTTGTTTGCCTGGCTGCTGTTTATGTCTGTGGCTGGCGCATTTCTGGTGCTGGTCAATGCTTTCGTGGTCAACGACTTCACCGTCACCTATGTTGCCAGCAACTCCAATACCCAGCTTCCGGTGTGGTATCGCGTGGCGGCTACCTGGGGCGCGCATGAAGGCTCGCTACTGCTGTGGGTGCTGCTGATGAGCGGCTGGACCTTTGCGGTGGCGATTTTTAGTCAGCGTATTCCGCTGGATATTGTGGCCCGTGTACTGGCGATAATGGGGATGGTCAGTGTCGGCTTTTTGCTGTTCATTCTCTTTACCTCTAACCCGTTCTCTCGCACGTTGCCGAACTTCCCGATTGAAGGTCGCGATCTTAACCCGCTATTGCAGGATCCGGGGCTGATCTTCCATCCGCCTCTGCTTTATATGGGGTACGTGGGTTTCTCGGTGGCGTTTGCTTTTGCCATTGCTTCTTTGCTGAGCGGGCGTCTGGACAGCACTTATGCGCGTTTTACTCGTGCGTGGACGCTGGCAGCGTGGATCTTCCTGACGCTCGGCATCGTGCTCGGTTCCGCATGGGCCTATTACGAACTCGGCTGGGGTGGCTGGTGGTTCTGGGATCCGGTAGAAAACGCCTCGTTTATGCCGTGGCTGGTGGGGACTGCGCTGATGCACTCACTGGCGGTCACTGAACAACGCGCCAGCTTCAAAGCGTGGACATTACTGCTGGCAATCAGTGCCTTCTCGTTGTGTCTGTTGGGGACTTTCCTCGTGCGTTCCGGCGTGCTGGTATCGGTACACGCGTTTGCGTCTGATCCGGCGCGCGGTATGTTTATCCTCGCCTTTATGGTGCTGGTGATTGGCGGTTCGCTGCTGCTGTTTGCCGCGCGTGGACACAAAGTTCGCTCACGCGTAAACAATGCGCTGTGGTCGCGGGAATCTTTGCTGTTAGCGAACAATGTTTTGCTGGTCGCTGCGATGCTGGTGGTGTTGCTGGGGACGCTGCTGCCGTTGGTGCATAAGCAACTGGGACTGGGCAGTATTTCGATTGGCGAACCGTTCTTCAACACCATGTTTACCTGGCTGATGGTGCCGTTTGCGCTACTGCTTGGTGTCGGTCCTCTGGTGCGCTGGGGGCGGGATCGCCCGCGTAAGATCCGCAATTTATTGATTATCGCCTTCATCTCTACGCTGGTGCTGTCGCTGCTGTTGCCGTGGCTGTTCGAAAGCAAAGTTGTGGCGATGACGGTGCTCGGCCTGGCAATGGCCTGCTGGATTGCGGTGCTGGCAATTGCGGAAGCTGCGCTACGTATTTCACGCGGCACGAAAACCACCTTCAGTTATTGGGGGATGGTGGCGGCTCACCTTGGGCTGGCAGTGACAATTGTTGGCATTGCCTTTAGCCAGAACTATAGCGTTGAGCGTGATGTGCGCATGAAGTCCGGCGATAGCGTCGATATTCATGAATATCGCTTCACCTTCCGTGATGTCAAAGAGGTGACTGGCCCGAACTGGCGTGGCGGTGTGGCGACTATCGGCGTAACGCGCGATGGCAAGCCGGAAACGGTGCTGTATGCGGAAAAACGTTATTACAACACTGCCGGGTCGATGATGACCGAAGCGGCAATTGACGGCGGCATCACGCGTGACCTGTACGCGGCCCTCGGTGAAGAGCTGGAAAACGGCGCGTGGGCCGTGCGTCTTTACTACAAACCATTTGTTCGCTGGATTTGGGCGGGCGGGCTGATGATGGCGTTGGGCGGACTGCTGTGTCTGTTTGATCCTCGCTATCGTAAGCGCGTGAGTCCGCAAAAAACTGCGCCGGAGGCCGTATGAAGCGCAAAGTATTGTTAATTCCGTTGATTATCTTCCTGGCGATTGCCGCGGCGCTGCTGTGGCAGCTGGCGCGTAATGCCGAAGGGGATGATCCGACCAATCTGGAATCGGCGCTCATTGGCAAGCCTGTGCCGAAGTTTCGTCTCGAATCACTGGACAATCCGGGGCAGTTTTATCAGGCGGATGTGCTGACTCAGGGCAAACCAGTACTGCTTAACGTCTGGGCGACCTGGTGTCCGACCTGCCGTGCGGAACATCAATATCTGAATCAGCTTTCTGCGCAGGGCATCCGCGTGGTCGGCATGAACTATAAAGACGATCGCCAGAAGGCAATCAGCTGGCTGAAAGAGCTGGGCAATCCTTACGCGCTAAGCCTGTTTGATGGCGATGGCATGTTAGGGCTGGATCTCGGTGTCTATGGCGCGCCAGAAACGTTTCTTATTGACGGCAACGGCATCATTCGCTATCGCCATGCGGGCGATCTGAATCCTCGCGTCTGGGAAGAAGAGATCAAGCCGCTGTGGGAGAAATACAGTAAGGAGGCCGCACAATGAGGTTTTTATTGGGCGTGCTGATGCTGATGATCTCCGGCTCAGCGCTGGCGACCATCGATGTGTTGCAGTTTAAAGATGAAGCACAGGAACAACAGTTCCGTCAGCTCACTGAAGAACTGCGCTGCCCGAAATGCCAGAACAACAGCATTGCCGATTCCAACTCGATGATTGCCACCGACCTGCGTCAGAAAGTGTATGAACTGATGCAGGAAGGTAAAAGTAAAAAAGAGATTGTCGATTATATGGTGGCGCGTTACGGCAACTTCGTCACTTACGATCCGCCGTTAACGCCGCTGACCGTGCTGCTGTGGGTGCTGCCAGTAGTGGCTATTGGCATTGGCGGTTGGGTCATATACGCCCGCTCGCGGCGTCGGGTACGCGTGGTGCCGGAAGCGTTTCCTGAACAAAGCGTGCCGGAAGGTAAGCGTGCCGGATATGTTGTTTATCTGCCGGGTATTGTGGTGGCGTTAATTGTGGCTGGCGTCAGCTACTACCAGACTGGCAATTATCAGCAGGTGAAAATCTGGCAGCAGGCCACGGCACAGGCTCCGGCGTTGCTGGACAGGGCGCTGGATCCGAAAGCCGATCCGCTCAACGAAGAAGAGATGTCGCGTCTTGCGCTGGGGATGCGTACTCAACTGCAAAAAAATCCGGGAGATATAGAAGGCTGGATTATGTTGGGCCGCGTTGGCATGGCGCTGGGTAACGCCAGTATCGCCACCGATGCATACGCCACTGCGTATCGCCTCGATCCGAAAAACAGTGATGCTGCACTGGGATACGCTGAAGCGTTGACTCGTTCATCTGATCCCAACGACAACCGCCTCGGCGGTGAACTGCTACGTCAGCTGGTGAGAACGGACCATAGCAATATCCGTGTGCTAAGCATGTATGCGTTTAATGCCTTTGAGCAGCAGCGATTTGGCGAAGCCGTTGCCGCGTGGGAGATGATGTTGAAACTCTTACCTGCCAACGATACTCGCCGTGCGGTGATTGAACGTAGTATCGCGCAGGCGATGCAACATTTGTCGCCGCAGGAGAGTAAATAAAAAGAGGCCCGATGGTGATGCCATCGGGCTAGACTGTTGACAAAGTGCGCTTAGTTTATGCCGGATGCGGCGTGAACGCCTTATCCGGCCTACAAAATTGTGTAAATTCAATAAATTGATCGATCCACGTAGGCCTGATAAGCGTAGCGCATCAGGCAGTTTTGCGTTTGTCATAAATCTCAGCCCGATGATAAATCCATCGGGCTATTTTTATTGTGCCCCGCGTTGTTGCAGGAACAGAATGGTGGCCGCCACGCGTGAGCGGACATTGAGTTTACGCAGCAGATTGCGAATATGTACTTTTACTGTCTGCTCGGAAATATTCAACACCGAGGCAATCTGTTTATTTGACAGCCCCTGTGCCAGCTCGTGCAGAACATCCAGCTCGCGCTCCGTCAGCACGCTGAAGGGATCTTCTTCCGCGCCAAACATTTCACGTTCACGTAAGTACTGATTGACGCGTTCGCTAAAGACTTTGCTGCCTTTCGCTCCGGCACGAATCGCTTCCAGCAATACTTCCGGGTCGCTGTCTTTCAACAGATAACCGTCTGCGCCTGCGTCTATCAGCGCAAAGACATCGCTGGAGGCATCGGATACGGTCAGGATAATAATTTGCGCGGTAACGCCATCCCTGCGCAAGGCATTGAGAGTATCCAGGCCACTCATACCTTTCATATTGAGATCCAGCAAGATCACGTCGATATCCAGTCTATTCGCCAGATCGATAGCGCTCGCGCCGTCGCCCGCTTCGGCGACCACTTCAAAGCCAGGATCAAGCTCCAGTAACTGACGAACACCGCGTCGCATAAGTGGATGATCATCCACAATCATCACCTGAAAAGGCGTTGCTTCAGGCATAGTAGTCTCCTGAGGTTTTATTAGAATCATTATGTTTGAGCGTAGCGTTGGTAACGCTACCAGGCGCGTGAATGTTACCCCATTTTATGTATGGACATGTAGTGAAAACTACAACCTTGTCGTTCGCTTTGGCATCATTTTCATTATAAAGACGGAATTTTGCATCAGCTTCTCATCAAGAAAAACAGCTAAAAAATCAATCACAATACTTGTGCATTTCTTTAAACAGTTTTTAAAAACTGACTCCGGGTATGGAGCTATGGGTATTTTCTGTACCCAATGCTTTTAACAGCAATTAATTTCATAGGATGAAAGCTCAATGCATCAATCTGGTTCTGTTTCTCTTTGTCGTTCCGCAATATCTGTTCTGGTGGCTACAGCGTTATATTCACCCATAGCATTGGCATCAACTGTTGAGTATGGTGAGACAGTTGATGGTGTTGTCCTGGAAAAAGATATCCAGCTGGTTTATGGGACCGCCAATAATACGAAAATCAATCCTGGCGGAGAACAGCATATAAAAGAATTTGGTGTAAGTAATAATACTGAAATTAACGGAGGGTATCAGTACATTGAAATGAATGGCGCCGCAGAATACTCAGTATTAAATGACGGTTATCAAATTGTTCAAATGGGTGGCGCGGCAAACCAGACTACGCTCAATAATGGTGTGCTACAGGTTTATGGCGCAGCGAATGATACCACGATTAAAGGCGGGCGCTTAATCGTTGAAAAAGATGGGGGGGCCGTCTTTGTCGCTATCGAAAAGGGAGGACTACTGGAGGTTAAAGAGGGGGGATTTGCATTTGCGGTAGATCAGAAAGCAGGCGGTGCTATTAAAACAACCACGCGGGCCATGGAGGTATTCGGAACAAACCGTCTCGGTCAGTTCGATATCAAGAATGGTATTGCTAATAATATGTTGTTGGAAAACGGCGGAAGTTTGCGAGTTGAAGAAAATGACTTCGCTTATAATACCACTGTAGATAGTGGCGGCTTACTGGAGGTTATGGATGGCGGGACTGTAACTGGCGTTGATAAAAAAGCAGGCGGAAAATTAATTGTCTCAACGAATGCGCTGGAAGTGAGTGGTCCAAACAGTAAAGGCCAATTTAGTATAAAAGATGGTGTGTCAAAAAATTATGAACTGGATGATGGTTCCGGGCTCATTGTTATGGAGGACACGCAGGCCATTGATACTATCCTTGATAAGCATGCCACTATGCAATCGCTGGGAAAGGATACTGGTACGAAAGTGCAGGCAAATGCGGTATATGATCTCGGTCGATCATATCAGAATGGAAGTATCACGTATTCCTCAAAAGCCATCTCTGAAAATATGGTTATCAACAATGGCCGCGCTAACGTCTGGGCTGGCACAATGGTTAACGTTTCAGTCAGAGGGAATGATGGCATTCTTGAGGTCATGAAGCCGCAAATAAATTATGCACCCGCAATGTTGGTGGGTAAGGTAGTGGTTTCTGAGGGCGCTTCTTTTAGAACGCATGGTGCCGTGGATACCAGCAAAGCGGACGTTTCGCTCGAAAATAGCGTATGGACCATCATTGCCGATATCACTACGACGAACCAAAACACCCTCCTCAACTTAGCCAACCTTGCGATGTCTGACGCAAATGTGATTATGATGGATGAGCCAGTGACTCGTTCATCAGTGACGGCAAGTGCGGAAAATTTCATTACGTTGACCACCAATACCCTGTCGGGAAACGGCAATTTTTATATGCGTACCGATATGGCTAATCATCAGAGCGATCAGCTCAACGTCACCGGTCAGGCAACAGGTGATTTCAAAATATTCGTGACGGACACCGGTGCCAGCCCGGCAGCAGGAGATAGCCTTACACTGGTAACAACGGGCGGCGGTGATGCTGCATTTACGTTGGGCAATGCCGGAGGCGTTGTTGATATCGGTACGTATGAATATACCTTGCTGGATAATGGCAACCATAGCTGGAGTCTGGCAGAGAATCGCGCGCAAATTACCCCTTCAACCACTGATGTGCTGAATATGGCGGCCGCACAACCGCTGGTATTTGATGCAGAACTGGACACCGTGCGTGAGCGTCTTGGTAGCGTAAAAGGCGTTAGTTACGATACGGCGATGTGGAGTTCGGCAATTAACACCCGCAACAACGTGACCACTGATGCGGGAGCTGGTTTTGAGCAAACATTGACGGGCCTGACGCTCGGTATCGATAGCCGTTTCTCCCGTGAAGAAAGCAGTACAATTCGCGGCTTGTTCTTTGGTTACTCTCATTCTGATATTGGTTTTGATCGCGGCGGAAAAGGTAATATCGATAGCTATACCCTGGGGGCTTATGCCGGTTGGGAGCATCAGAACGGTGCCTATGTTGATGGGGTGGTGAAAGTTGACCGTTTTGCCAACACCATCCATGGCAAGATGAGTAATGGGGCAACAGCGTTTGGCGATTACAATAGTAACGGCGCGGGTGCTCATGTTGAGAGCGGGTTCCGTTGGGTTGACGGATTGTGGAGTGTTAGACCCTATCTGGCCTTTACCGGCTTTACCACAGATGGTCAGGACTACACGTTATCAAACGGCATGCGCGCTGATGTGGGAAATACCCGGATATTACGCGCTGAAGCGGGAACGGCGGTAAGCTATCACATGGACCTGCAAAATGGTACGACGCTGGAACCCTGGCTGAAAGCGGCCGTACGTCAGGAATACGCCGATTCTAACCAGGTGAAAGTTAATGACGATGGCAAATTTAATAATGATGTGGCTGGAACCCGTGGCGTTTATCAGGCTGGGATAAGGTCATCGTTTACCCCGACGTTAAGCGGTCATTTGTCAGTCAGCTATGGCAATGGCGCAGGGGTAGAATCGCCGTGGAATACTCAGGCGGGTGTGGTCTGGACGTTCTGATAACAGAAAATAAACAGGCTGTGATGTGTCACGGTCTGTTTATCGAATTGATTGCAGATATAAAAAAACCAACCGTAATGGTTGGTTTTTTTTGGGATTTTTGGTCCACGAGAGTAGTTTAATTGAGCCTGTAACTGTGTGATTTTAAAGATGTAGATTAATTGAGTTTTGAAATCGTATATCCAAACGTATAACTAAAATGATTTGCTGCAAAAATGTACAGCTTTAACCGTTATCATTTTCCGGCTATTCGCTATGAAGCTGGCTGGTGGATAAGCACGGATAACCTGACATCTACAGCCGCCTTAAAAGCTGAACCCGACAAGCATATCGGCATCATGCCCACCAGCGTGACGCATTTTTTTAATTGCGCGGGCGTAAAAATTTGACGGGGCGGACAGTTCCATAAGTAATGGATTGCAGGAATTTCGCCCCCCCTCCTGAATGCAATTTTTCGTATATATATACAAAACCACCCGTCCCACCTGTCCCGCCTGTCCCACTGGCACCTAACAAATTGATTTTGTTGGAAATAAATTAGGTAAGGTGGGACAAGTCCAGGCTGTTTTGGGACAAGTTGGGGGGGGAGGTGGGACAAGTCGAGCGAGTGAATCAAACCGTGTTAGCGCGGTAAAGCGACAGTGCCGCCGCAATTTTGCGTTGTCGGGAGGCCACCGTAACAGCCACCATACGCGCACAATCTTCGGTGGTAACGCAATCCAGACGTGCGCAACATCCCCAGATAGGAAATCATTACCTAGCACAGCTAATTGCGCCAGAATCGATTACAGCGCGTTCTGTGGCATTCAAGAACGGCTATCACTAGTGTATTGATATGTAATCCGCATATGAGTTTAAGCAACAAAATGATCCCCTTTCGAAAAAGGCACTAACCGTTTTTTCCGAAATGATCCGTTGGTGATTGTGTAACTTATTGTTTTGTAGATGTAATTTTAAATTTGGTAGGGTTATAAATAGGGGGCGTTTTTGTCAAGAATTGCAAATAATGCTCGTTTATTGTTCTTTATTTGTTTGTTTTCTGTTCGTTGATGGGGGAGCATTTTGCACTTTTTGGGGGATCATTTCGGAGGGGTGGGGCTGGCAACACGCCAGCACCCTCGATGCGTTTGTTTTTAGCAGTACTCCCAGTCTGTGGCTAGTAGGCTCTCAGGAGATAGCGTAACGCTATCCTCTGTGACGGGATTCAACGCAATCAAATCGTTTCCGCGCCGTTCGAGAAAGACGATGTACGGAAGATGCCAGGCACTGCGGCGAGCTGGCACGCGTCGGCCTGGCTGCAACTTGTCGAGAATATCCACCAGCGAAACGTTCATGTGATTCAAAAAACTCCTGAAACGCTCTACAACTCAATAACACAAAAAATAATGCAGAACTGCCACTATAAAACCTTGTCTGTCTGGTAGTTCCGCCAGACAGATTTTGCGATTTCTATCCCCATATCCGCCTGTGTGCGGTGTGCTGCCTCTCTCAAGCTCCCGAAATTATCCAGCATGACGGGCGAACGTGCTGCCTTGTGGATACATTTCGCGCGACGCTTTACTGCCTGTTCGCGCTCCTTATCGGTGTTCACCTGTTGCATGACCTCAGCCCATCGGGCCGCCGCTCTCCGGTACAGGCCTTTAGCCTCCAGATCTTCCGCTTTGCTGTCGTGAATCATACTCATACGCCAGCTTGCTCCTTGTTCGACTTACGTTTGCGCTTCTCTTTCAGTGCCATCAGTCGTGCTTCCGCGTCCTGCTGTTCCAGTGGTGTCACTTCCCCACATGGTTGACCTTTCAGGTCGTAACGTGCTCCACCAGCGATTAAGGCACGGTAATAACGCGGAGAATGAGCATAAGATGCTAGCGCCGCACGTAATGCCCCTGACCCAAAAGCCAGCGCCCTGACGGCAATATCCTGTATCAGGTCTTCAAATATCCCTACCTTAAGCGGCTTCGGTGATTCTAGGCTGAATAATTCAGGCCATAGTTCAATAAGACGGTTAACGCGCCTGCGGTTTTTGTCCTGGCGTTTGGTCATATGCCGCCACTGTGTCGCCCCTGTGGGCTTCTGTTTGCGGCTCTGCGGTGCGTTCTGATTGCCGGGTATCACTTTATGCGCCGATGTGGCTTTATCCTGCTGTTGTTTAGTCTGCGCGTTTTTCTGCAGTGTGCCGTAAATGCCTTTCGGTTTTCTGCTAATAGTCAGTGTGGTCATTATTTGTTAACCTCTGTTGCTGAATCCACTGGCAGTTAAAATGGTATTTCGTCCTCATACGGGTCATCCTGCTGGCTCGTCTGCTGCTTTGCCCTGTTCAGTGCGTCAGTAGCCTGCCCTTGCTGTCCTTTCCTGCCTCCAGGTCGCACGGTTCGCGCACTGATTACGCTGTCTGCGATGACCTGCCAGCCCTGCCGCATTTCCCCGTTCTGGTCTGTCCACTGGCTTATCTGCATGTTACCCGCCACGCTCACCAGTTCGCCTTTCTGGTGTTTTGCCAGTGCATCGGCCTGTCTGCCAAACGCCAGGACGGATAACCACATCGTCGCTGTTCCGTCATCTGCCTGACTGCACGGAAGGGGAACAGCCATACTAACCAGCGTCATTGGTGTTCCCTTGCTGGTGGTCTTTAACTGCGGGTCAGCCACCAGCCGCCCGTAAGCTGATATTTGTGCCGTCATGCTGTCTTCTCTCCGGTTTTAACGTTGGTGGTTGCCACCTGTTGTTCTGTCAGGTCAATGGCACGATATTGTGATTTTTTGTGGTTCACCTTCACACCTCTGCTCTCAATTTTTCGTATATATATACAAAACACGTCGTCCCAGTTGTCCCTGTTGTCCCAACAGTAACTAACCATATGATTTTGTTGAAAAATCGCCCCAAAAAATGGGACAGCATAAGGCGATTTTGGGACGACATGAGGGTTTTTTGTGTTGTCCCGCCCTCCAGTCAGGTAAAAATACGTGTCGTCCCAAAATGCCGTGATGTTGTCCCAAAATGCCCCAATGTTGTCCCAGTGTCGTCCCACTTTTCACAGGTAAAACCAATATAATTCAATATGTTAATCTTTCTTATTGCCAGATGGGACAACAGGGACAACATATTTTTACCCCCTATACGCGAGGCTAATCACTTTCTGTCTCGTCTTCCTGTGTCAGCAAAAGGCCATACACCCTTAGCCGCGCCCCTTTCAGGTGTTTTAGCCGTGGTGTCCTGATTTGCCATCCCCTCCCGCTGGCTGGTTTTTTCAACATTCCTGCTTCGTGAAGGGCTCTTGCTACTGCATCCTTGTTAAATCCATTCGCTACATGTGACTGAAACGGATCAGGCAGGACATAAAACAAAACGGGCTCACCGTAACGCCCCTCGCTTTCCCTGTAGCCGTACAGTTCTGAAATCGGCAGGCTTGCAGGGTCATAATTGACAGGCGCAAACCTGCTCATGCCGTAGGCAGCAAGAAACGCCTCCGCCTGTTCAATAATCTGCCTGTGTTCCTTGTTACCCGTGCCGAACTCCTTCACCCAGGCATTAAAATTATGCTGTATGGCATCGCGGCACGCCTGAACATCCCAGCCAGTAATATGACCGGACAACACTAACGCCGCCTCAAGCATGGCAAATCGCTCCCCCACACGGTGAACCTGTTCGCCGTAGCTCTCCGGTATCAGGTTGCGCCACCGTTCACGGCATGCCCTTACCGTGTCCTTTGCTTCCTGCTGGTGGTTTGCCAGCCATTTAACCCACTCTCGACCCGCCGCCCCGTGATTTTCTGTCCAGGCATCCTTTAACGCGTCTGCGTGCGCCTTTCCGGTGCTGTATTCGTGAAACTGCGTGGCTTTTTCCATCGGCACGTTAAGCAGGCGGACAAGCTGCCCCGCCTTGACTTTTATCCCCTCACTTTTGAGGAATGTTTCAACGTCCATTTCTCCGGTGCTGATTGCCACCGTTCGCCAGCGTTTTATCTCCCTGTTGCCGCCGTCCTTCGCCCCCTGTAATTTCCCCGAACCGTTAAACAGCGTGTAAGCCGATGTGGATACCTCCCGTGCGTTTCCGGCCTGTCCTATCTCATCCAGTGGCAAAAGCCCGTCATTGTGCGCTTCTGCCTCGTTGGCGATACCTAACGCCGTTCCGTACCAGGTCAGCCGTTGCGCGTCCGGCTCTCCCCATAAACTTGATGCGATGTTCTGTGTGGTGGTTTTCCCTGCTGATGATTGTTCGAAAAGATGTACCCCGAAGCCGTCAGCCCCCACCAGCCCGATTAATGGTGCGGATAACGATACCGCCACACCCAGCATCATGGACGGATTACCACCAGCCAGCCGCGCCACGGTATCGCGCCAACCCTCCGCCGTTCCTGCCACGGAATAGCCATTAACAGCAGCCGTTTTTCCGGTAAACAGGGCTGGCTTTTCGCAATCACCAATGACCGAACCGTCCGGCATGATGTACGCGCCAAAATGCCAGCCCGTTGTTGTGCTTAACTGCCATTCCTCATGGCTTCCGCTTAACTGCATCCAATCAGCCAGGATAGCCCTGTATTTGCCGTTAGTTGTTACGTTCAGTCCGTGGTCTTTCAGCAGCCGCCAGCCGTCACGGTCGCCAATGCCACCGCACGGAACCGCCATTGTGATGACTTCATGGTTTGCTAATTTTTTCCAGCGCATCACGCGGTAATGCTCTTTACCGATTGTCCCCGTTCCCAGTAGTTCAAGCGGGGAACATAACCACGTCTCAGGCCGGATAATTTCGCCTGACTGCTTATCCACTTTTGGCGTTACCCAGAAAACACCATCGGCGCGACTTTCAACGCGGGGCTTTAATTCATCATCGCCCTGGCTTTCTGTAATTTTTTTCTTTAAAGGCAACACCAGACTTTCCCCGCGCTCGTATTCGTCTTTGAGGCGAGGCAACTGGTCGGATAAATCCGCCGGGCTGGTGTCAGTTATACCCGCGTATTCGTATACGGTCTTCACGCCAGCCACAGCCAGCAACGTGACGATCTGTGTAAGGCTACGTTCAGTGATGTGCCCTGCGCGGTAAACACGCACACACTGACGGCTATCATCAATAATTTGATAACCGGTAATATCTTTCAGGTGTTCATCTGACAGAACGACAGGTGGCACATTGTCGGCGGCAATATGCTTACCTGCCCATTCCTGCCACTCTTTCGCATGGCTCCACGCATCACTACCTGCAAAGATGATTACCTCCGTCATTTTGTCGGCTGGCTGGTGCTTTAAGTTTGGTGCGCGCTTCATTTTGCCTTTCCCCGTTCACGAATAATTTCACGTACTGCCTTAATGCGTTCCATTCCTGTAACGCGCATGATTCTGTCGATGTCGCTTAATTCTGCTGGTGGTGCTTTGCTTACCAGGGTGAACTCCCTTTCAAAGCGCATATGCGACGACACGCAGGGATGCGCATAACCTTCGCGGATATAGGTCACGCGAAAATCATCGACGGTTTTAATCGTTATCGTGCTGCCGTATTTATCCCGGAAAATATCGCCGGGGCGGATTTCAGGCCGAGCGGGGCCGCTGGCAGTAAAGCCAGAATTTTTCTTTTTCATATTTTTTTACTCCAGAGGCAGCTTTTTAGCGGCGAGCTCAATATCAGATGTCAGAGAAACCTGTGTATTTGCCAGGTCTAACAGCAAAGAAATAAGAATTTCTTCTCTGCTATCGGATTTATCGGTGCTAAGGCTGTTCATCCACATATTGACGACTTCCCTGATTTTTTTCGCAGAGTGCAGGGCTTCAAATGCCAGGTCTTCAATATCATGTTTATTTCGCATAATCGCCCCCGCCATTTTCACAATCAGCAATCAGGATGGCTTTAGCCTCATTCAGCGCCATATCCG
>ERZ835762.1164-NODE-1164-length-16744-cov-14.847145_pt1 | contig 16744 bp, 17 predicted proteins | sample MGYA00519687_ERZ835762 | MGnify/ENA primary metagenome ERZ835762 (study PRJEB31850, sample SAMEA3708783) | human gut metagenome | biome: human gut; feature: human-associated habitat; material: faeces | place: China | collected 2014 ... | reverse complement strand
TTTAATCAGCGAGTCAGCTTGGGAAGAAATGACCTGCTTATTCGCACCTTCCCTAATCGTGGGGGCAGGTCAATTAGCCTGGATTTGCCAACTAGTCATATCGCATTCTCTCCCCAAATCACCGATGAATTTACTGGATCGATGATCAAAGCGATAAATAGCATGATGATGGATATGCTAGCTGCTATCGCGAGAAAAGATTACCAAGATCGCCGCCGTCGTCAGGCTGAAGGAATAAAGAAAGCCAAAGAGGAAGGGAAATACAGAGGGCGACAAGCCGATTCAGATCTACACGAAAAAATCTATCAGCTACGAGTTATCAATAAGTTGAGTATCAGTGATACCGCCAAACTTACCAATGTTTCAGATCGTACAGTAATTCGCGTTGCTAAGAAGTTGGCAGGTGAGCGTTCAGCGGGGTAAGAAGCTTAGCGTACGTTTTCGTTCCATTGGGCTTCAGACCCTGACGTCTCCTGTTGATGGGCAATCAGCGCCACAGCCCGCTCGGGCGCCAGCGCGGTGGGCGCGTCGCCAAAGCGGATTCCGGCAAAAAATGGGGCGCGCGGAGTGGCAACGCTGATGCTGGCCCAGGCGCCAACGTCAGCAGGCGTGCGATGCGCTCTTGCGTTGCCGGACGCGTGCGCAAGCAGGAGGGCTCGGGATTGCCCCATCCCGGCAATAGCCAGGCACGCCAGGAGCGGCTGACCCGCGCGATTTTCGCCAGCGCGGACGCCAGCCCCTGCGGGTCGCCAGTCAGTTCCGCCGCAAGGCGGTCAGCGTCGAACTCACGAACGCGAGACAAGCCGAGCTGTGCGAGCAGGGCCAGCTGGGGCGATGCGGCCAATAACAATAGACCAGGCCAATAGACCTCCGCCGCGCCAACCAGCTGCGCGGGCAGGCTGAGCAGGATCGCGATCTGTCCCATAAGGGCCAGTAGGCTCGTGAGGCGACTGTTGGAATCCGCCAGCCCCATGACACGCAGATCCTCATTAGCGATGTGCGCGACCTCGTGCACGAGCACACCCGCCAGCTCGCGTGGGCTCAGGCTGCGCAGCAGGCCATCGGTGAGGGCGATCGATGCCTCCTGCTTCGATCCCGGTGGCGAAGGCGTTGACGACGGCACTGGGCACATAGTGCGGCACCGGCGTGGCGGGCAAACCGGCACGGGCGGGCAGCTCGCGCAACAGGGCCCACATCTCGTGGGCTTCTTGCGGGTGCAAGGCCCGTACGCGGTACAGGCGCAAGCTCAGCGCCGACGCGGCTACCGGTTCCAGCAGCAACGCACCTGCAATGGCAAACAGCGCGAGCCACAGGCAGCCTTCCCCAAACGGCAGTCTCCCTGCTGCGGCTGCGATCCCGACCAGGGTCAGGACCAACAGCCCGGTCTGCAGGCGGTTGAGCCAGCGGTGTTGCAAGAGCGCCGTGCGCGGATCACTGGGATGATGACGGGTCATGCTCAGAGGTCTCGGCGGCGCGGTCGCCGCGCTTGCGCAGCAGCCAGTAGGTCGCACCCAGAGCCAGCGTGGCGCTTGCCAGCGCGGCTATCTTTGCGGGGCTCGCGTTGGAGTCGAGGATCACGAACTTGCGGGAGAGTGCGATCAGCGCGATCAGGACCACCGTCTTGACCTGGATGATGCTGTCCCGACGCAGCGCCACGCGCACGATGGAATGCTTGAACTCCATCGCGATCAAGAGCGTCATGATCATGCCGAACACGCTCTGGAATACCTCGTGGTCCAGGGGATTGAAGGCATCTAGAACCAGCAGCGTGAAGACGATGGAGATGAGCTGGAACAGCGACACCACGATGATGACGGCGATCACCGCCGACAGCACGAGCGCGACGACCTGCTCGAAGCGCTCGTAAAAACTCATGATGGCCAATTGGTCACGTAAGACCTGAAATGGGTTAAGGCGTGTTGATTTCATGACGATGAACTCCCTGGAAAACGGCTGCTGTCGAGACGGCGGCGCATTGCGCTGATGTGTCCTTCAATCAGCTCGGTCGACATGCCAAGCGTCGACATCACCTGTTCCGCCAGCCCAATAGCTGCGGCAAAGGATTGCTGATACACGCGCACGTTGGGCATGGCGCGAAATGCATCAGCCGCGGTCGTACTTCTGCATGACACCCACAAGGTCAGCGCCGGACGGTGCTCAGCAATCGCCTGGGCGATGCGCAACGCTTGCTGGGCATGGGCGAACGTCAGCACCACCAAGTGTGCATGCGTCAAGCCGGCAGCCAGTAAGGTATCGGGCCGACTGGCATCGGCATGGAACACCGGCGCGCCGGCGGCACGCGCGGCCTCGACCTTCTGCGCGTCCGCCTCCAGCAGCAGATGCGCCACGCCGGCGTGGCGAAGAATCTCGCTGACTGTCAGGCCAAGCTCGCCCGCGCCGCAAATGATGACATGGTCTCGATATCGCGTCGTCTGCGCGGCGATCTCGACTTCTTCAGCCTGGGGTGGCTGAATGACGCCGCCGGTGCGGCTCAAGAATCGGGCAAGTACATCGTGATGGCGGATCAGTAGCGGTGCCAGGGCCATACTGAGCACCAGCGCGACCAGCATGGGTTGGACGACGGTCGCGGGGATCAGATGCTGCTGCAAGACCGTGCCCAACAACAGCAGGGCGAACTCGCCGCCGTGCCCCAACGCTATGCCCGTGCGCCAGGCATCGAGGGCGGACAGGCGCGTCGCCCGCAAGGCCAGCGTATTGAGCAGGATCTTGACCGGTACCAGCACCACCAGCCACGCCAGCACCGCCAGCGGTGCCGAAAGAATCTGTGCTGCGTCCAGTTGCAGGCCGATGGTCACGAAGAACACGCCCGACAACACATCGCGAAACGGCCTGAGGTGGCTTTCCATGTGGTGCCGGAAGTCGCTCTCGCCCAGCACCATCCCGGCGAGGAAGGCCCCCAGGGCAGCAGATACGCCGACCGCGTGCGCAGCGGCGGCGGCGGCCACCACCACGCACAAGGAGACGAGCACGAACGATTCCTCGTGGCCCCGCCGCGCCACCCAGCCCAGCAGGCCATGCAACAGACGGCGCGAGGCGAGGGCCGCTGCCGCGAACAGCAGCAGCACACCGAATACTTCGAGCAGCACATGCTCGATCTTCGGCGACTCGCCGCGCGCCCAGATCGCCAGCAAGGCCAGCAGGGGCACGCTGGCCAGGTCCTGAAAGACCAGCACGGCGATGGCACTGCGTCCGTGGCGGGTGGTGAGCTCGCCTTGGTCGGCCAGTTGTCGGCTGACCAGCGCCGTGGACGACATGGCCGCCGCAGTGCCGAGCAGCGCGGCGCTCTGGCCGGGCTGCCCCAGCCACATCAATAGCAGGATCAGCGGCGGGGCCACGGCGATCATCTGCAGAGCGCCCGCCATCAGCACCGTCCTGCGGGCGAGCCAGAAGTCTCCGAGGGAGAATTCCAGTCCGACCATGAACAACAGCAGCGCCACGCCCAGCTCGGACAGAAAGCTCAGCGTCTCCCCCGGCGCGATCACGCCGATGACTGAGGGGCCCAGTAAAACGCCGACAGAGAGATACCCCAGCAAGGCGGGCACTCTGAACGCCGCCGTCGCCATCGCCGCCAGACTGCAAGCCGCCAGCAGGATTAGCGTAGTGCCGAGCAAGCCCTGCATCGGTCAGCGTCCCACTTGCGTCGACGTCCAGCGCACGATGTCCTGCGCGCCCATCACGCCGGCCTGACGGGCGATCTCCCGCCCACCCTGGAACAGGGCGAGCGTCGGGATGCTGCGGATACCGAACTGCGCGGCCAGGTGGGGCTCAGCCTCGGTATTCACCTTCGCCAGCCGGATCCTCGGTTCGAGCTGGTGCGCCGCTTGCTGGAACTGTGGCGCCATCATCTTGCACGGCCCGCACCATGGCGCCCAGAAATCGACCAGCAGCGGCAGATCGCTGCGCTCCACGTGGCGCGAGAACGTCGCCGTGGTCAACTCGATGGGCTCGCCCGTGAACAAGGGCTGCTGGCAGCGGCCACAGTTGGGATGTTCCGATAGCTTCGCAGTCGGTACGCGGTTGATGGACTGGCAATGCGGGCAGACGAGGTGAAGATCATTCTTCATGGTTCGCCTCCTTGGACCACAGTGAGGCTGTCTCGCTTCGGGTCACAGACAATGCCGACCAATCAACGCCTTGGAGCCAATCGTTCCCGTTTTTGCTTACTCCGGCCTCTTCCAGATGAGCAGCGATGAATGCTTCGGCCTGCATGAGCCACCTTTGGACAGCATCTTCCTTACTAGGAATCAGCAGGATTTCAGAGACGCTGCTGGCATTCAGCCCGTCCACACGGATAAGCAGAAAAATGCGCCGCCACAAACGCGGCATGTCCTTCAGCAGGTCAAATGCAAAAGCGAACTCGCTCGACCGATCAATCAGCTCCTCCTGTTCCGCGATCGTTGCGACATCGGGATGCTGACTGCCAGCGAAAATATCAGCCAGCTTGAGTGTGTCATCGTGCTGATAAAATTCGAAGATTTCCTCTTCCACCATGGCCTCGGCCACGTCTTGGGCATCCGGTTCGACCGGCGCGTCCAGAGAAACGAATTCGCCAAATTGCCGGCTGCTTGCCACTTCGTTATCCAGGACGGCGAACAGATGCTTCAAAAGACCGGTGTAAGCCTCTTTTTCCCCCGGCACGGATTGCCATTCCAGCTTAGCTCGGACAATCGCTTCATCCACCACGTCGCGCAGCGTCGGATAATCGCGCGGTAAATCGCCGACGGCCCGCAGATAAGCCAGCTCACGCCTTGCGACAGCCTCAAGTTTCGACAGTAGAGGCATTCGGGTCACCTCGGCCTCATGGGCGGCTGATGCGGGTTTTGCGGCAATCCGCACCTTGAGCTCGCGCAAGCGCTCGCGTCGTGCTTTGCGCTTGATTTGATCCTGAGCATGCAGTCGGTCAAAATGCTTCTTGGCCTGACGGAACAACGACTGTGCGAGCATCTGCGCGAGGGGCGTCAGCTCGTCATGTGATGCAGTAACGCTGACAATCTTTTTGCCGGGCAGGTGCATATAGCCACTGGCCAGAAATTGCCGCTTGATCTTGTCGCGATCAAGGACGATTTGAAGTCGCGCTGAATCTTTAGTGTGTTTGTCGAGCAATGGCTTGAGGGCGTGCTCGATCACATTTCCCAAAGCTCTCTGCCAAGGTTCATGAAACTCTTTGTCGATAGCCCGATAGCTATATTGTATCTGCATGTATGACTCCTTCGATGTCATTTCTATGGAGGCATGAATCGAGGATGCTCATATCCATAGATTTTGGTTTGGCACGCTCTTACCCCAGGCGCGTTTTGCGAAGACTCCAACTCAAGAACAAAAGCGTGACGCCATAGACTGCCGCATGGAAACCCAACAGCCAGCCTGCGGCCACGAATGACTCGACTGGGCGGGTAAAAAATATCCACAAGACGATAGCACCAAGGATAATCGAGAGCAGTCCACTGAGGGCAAGCCAGATTTCACCCTTGATTTCCCGACGCAGCCGAACGGCGGCAGATATCTCCAGCACACCGGTGAAAATCGCCCAGAAGCCCACGCTAGCCCATAAAAAAGAAGCCAAGACTATCGTGGCGACCCAAGGAGCAACCAGGACGACGACGCCCGTAAGTATGCCGACAATGCCGCTGAACAGCAACCAGCCCCAGCGCTCTTTTTTCTGGATATGGCGCACCGCTGCAAACAAGTTGAACGCGCCATTGACCAAGGAAAATGCGCCGAACATGATGGTCATGGCCAACAGAGCCGATTGTGGCATCCAGAACGCGAGGGCTGCAAAAATCAATGCCAAGACACCGCGCAGCACAAAAAGCCACCAATTTTGGCTCAGCGAACACAGTGCTTTGGTGGGGTCATCCGCATTGGAATTGGCGTTGGTGTCTGTGTTCATGCAATATCTCCTAAAGATCTATACAAAATAAAAAATCAAACACTCATGGGACAAGAGAGGGGGCGCTATGCGCCCCCTCTCCAGCGGTTTCAGAACAACTTGGACAGTTTTGCCTTGACTTCATCGAGCCAGCCTTTTCCGAAGCCTCCCCCTCCCGTCTTTTCCTTGATTTTCTTGAGTTCAGCGTACAGGGGCTCAAAGTCCTTCCTTTTTCCATAGCCCAGCAGTTCTGCCATTTCCAACTGCTGCCGGGCTTCGTTCAACAATGTCTCCAGGCGCTCATTGGATGCTTCGCTGCGCTGACCATCTTCTACCAGAGGCTCGGCGCGCTTCAGGAGCAGCTTCGCACGCAGGACGGGCAGCGGAAGCACGCTGCGCTCCTCGACCAGCGTGCTGAGCGCTGACTGCAGCGCGGCTTTGGCTTCTTCGATCTTGCCCTGATCGATCAGTGGCACGACTGCCTTCACGGCTGCGGGATAGGACGCCAAAGGGATGTTGGTGACCGTGATCACGATTTCACTGGCCAGCAAAGCCAGCACGTGGCGAGCCTGTTGCACCTCGCCATGTTTGAGGGCATCCAGCGCCTCGTCGGTCATCGCCTCAATGGTTTCCGTGTTGGCGAACAAGTCGTGCACGATGGTGCGCACATCAACGCCGGCCAGGGCGAGCGTGGGTTCGCGCGCGACGATCAGCTCCAGCTTTCCCGTCACTTCGGCCAGCGTTGCCAATGCGCGTGCAGTGTCCTTGCCGTCAAGTGCGGCCAGCGCTGATTTGGTCAGCGACAAGGCCGAGACTGCCTCATCGAGGACTTGTTTACGTTTGTCTGCCGCCTGCGAGTCCGTTTCTTTCTGAACCTCAGGCTGTACCTCCGTGACGACTTCAGGCTTGGACTCTGGACTGACAGGAAGGCTGCTTACCGCGGCCTGTTCGTTTATTCCTTCGTTCGTCGCATTGGGATTCGGTGTTTGCTCATTCATGGTGATATGCCTCGTATGAGATAGTGAAAATAGGCGAATCTATTGGGGCTGAATGCGAACATCGCGAGACTGACCGACAGAGCAGTCAGCCCCTTCATCACCTCAAAACAGCTTTTGGATGCGCGTCTTCAACTCGTCGAACCATCCCTTGCCGCTTTTGCCACCAGCCGACTTTTGCTCAATGGACTTCACCTGATCGAAGATGGGTTTGAAGTCCGCCTTCTTGCCATAACCCAGGATCTGCGCCATCTCGATCTCCGTGCGCACGGACGACAGCAAGGTGCTGAGCTCCTCGTTCTGCTTGGCATCGCGCCTGTCGGTCTCGGCCAGCTTTTCAGCTTTTGCCATCGCGGCTTCGGCCCGTAGCACGGGCAGAGGAAAGGCGACCGAGGTCACCACCAGCGTGTTCAGTGCTCGGGCGAGTTCCGCTTTGGCGTTGTCGATCTTGCCGCTGTCGATGAGCCGTGCGGCCGACTTGATCGCTGCCGGGTACGTTGCCATCGGAAGGTTGTCGGTTTGGATTACGATTTCGCTGGCCAGATTGGCAACGATGGGCCGGGCCTTTTGCACCTCGCCATCACCCAACAACTCCCGAGACAACTTGACCGCTTTCTTTACCGATTCCACGTTGGCGTGGATATCGTGGGTGATGACGCGTACATCGACCGGCGCCAAAGCAAGTTTGGCGTCGCGTGCCAATACCAGTTCCAGCTTTTCGCTGGCCAGTTCCAGCGCAGCAAGCGCCTCCTTGGTCTTCTTTGCATCAAGGAGGGTCAAAGCCTCCTGGGTCTTGGTGAGCGCCGTGATGGCGTCTTGAGTGAGCTCGGCACGCTTTTTATCGGCTTCCCGGGCGGCCTTGTCATCTACCTGTAGCTGTGCCGCCTTGGATGCGGCAGAGGGTGCTGCAGCACCTGGGCTAGAACCTGCCGCCGATTGGGCCAGAGCCGGTCCGCTCAGTCCGACGACGACCGCCAGGGCAAGTGCGGAGAAGGTGTATTGTGGCTGTTTGATATTCATGATCTTGGGCTCTTGATTGAAGTTAGTTGACTGAGATTTCAATCTGTTTCGGTTTGGCTTGCTCGGCCTTGACAAGCCGCACTTCCAGCACGCCGTCTTTCATGGAAGCCGTCACCTTGGTCGGATCAACGTTGTCAGGCAAGACAAAGCTGCGCGCAAAGCGGCCATAGGCACGTTCGATGCGGTGGAACTTCTTGCCCTGCTCCTCTTTTTCCAGTTTGCGCTCGCCGCTGATGGTGAGCACACCGTTTTCCGCGCTGACGCGCACGGCATCCTTGGGGACCTCCGGCAGATCCAGCTTGAGGAGGAATGCGTTCTCATCCTCGCTGATGTCCGCCATTGGTGCCCAGTCCGCCGTGGTCATGGCTTCATTACCGGTACGGGCGCCCTGTCGCTGGGGTATTCGTCCGAACATCGTCGCTAGGCGGTTTTGCAATTCATCCAGTTCCCGGAAGGGGTCCCACGGAGTCAATGCAGACATATTGGTTCTCCTTGAACAATGCCGACGAATTGGATGACGCACTGAACAGAGCCGTCGGTTTACTCTGAATGGCACCTACTACTGTTTTCAGTTCCGAACAAGTCCTTGAGTCAATTGACGGATATCGCTTTCGTCGAGCGTTTCCCGCGCCAGCAGCTCGCGCGCACAGCGCTCCAGCACCGCGCGGTTGATGTCGAGAATCCGGTAGGCGTGATCGAACACGCCCATCACGATGTCGCGGATAGCCTGATCGATGCGCGCCTGGGTCGATTCGGCCACCCGGCAACCGCCGTGGGCCAGTTCCGGTGTATAGAGAAAGCGGGGCCGCTGCGCCTCGAAGGCGATGTAGCCCAGGCCCTCGTCCATGCCAAAGCGGGTGATCATGTCGCGGGCGATGTCGGTGGCTCGCGCCAGATCGTCCGCCGCCCCGGTAGACAACTCGCCGAACACCAGCTTTTCGGCGGCACGCCCGCCCAGCAGTACGGCGATCTTGTGCTCGAGATCGGTACGCGTCATCAGGAAGCGGTCTTCGGTGGGGCGCTGCAAGGTGTAGCCCAGCGCGCCGATGCCGCGCGGGATAATCGAGATCTTGTGTACGGGGTCGGTTTCGGGCAGCACCAGCGCATGGCCCATCTCGTGATGGGCCACGGTTTCCCGCTCCTTGGGATTGAGCACGCGGCTCTTCTTTTCCAAGCCCGCCACGATGCGCTCGATGGTCGCGGTGAAGTCCTGCAATTCCACGGCGGACGCACGGCGTCTCCTCGCCGCCAGCGCCGCCTCGTTGACCAGATTGGCGAGGTCCGCGCCGGAAAAGCCCGTGGTCAGTGCGGCTACCTGTTCGAGGTCTACATCCTGGGCCAGCGTCACCTTCTTAACATGAACCTTCAGGATGTCCAGCCGCCCCTTCTTGTCGGGCCGGTCCACCAGCACCTGGCGGTCGAAGCGGCCGGCACGCAGCAGCGCCTGGTCGAGGATTTCGGGGCTGTTGGTGGCGGCGAGGATGATCAGCCCGACCGAGCTGTCGAAGCCGTCCATCTCCGTGAGCAGCTGGTTGAGGGTCTGCTCGCGCTCGTCGTGGCCGCCGATGGGGCCGCCGACGCCGCGCGCGCGGCCCAGCGCATCGAGCTCGTCGATGAAGATGATGGCCGGCGCCTGCCCGCGGGCCTGCTCGAACAGGTCGCGCAGGTCGCGCACACGGGCCGCACCCACGCCGACGAACATCTCGACAAACTCTGATCCGGAGATGGAGAAGAAGGGCACCGCCGCCTCGCCGGCAACAGCCTTGGCCAGCAATGTCTTGCCGGTGCCCGGTGGACCGACCAGCAACACGCCCTTGGGAATGCGCGCCCCGAGACGGCCATAGTCCTGCGGATTCTTCAGGAAATCGACGATCTCGACCAGCTCCGCCTTGGCCTCATCCCCCCCCGCCACATCGGCGAACGTCACAACGGTGTTCTTTTCCACGAACATCTTGGCGCGGCTCTTACCGATGTTGAGAAACCCGCCCATGCCCTGCTTCTCGGCGAAGCGGCGGAACAGGAAGAACCAGACGCCAAAGAAGGATACCGCTGGCAGGATCCACGACAGCACATCGCGCAGCCAGGTGCTCTCCAACACGCGGGCATAGGGCACGTCGTACTTCGACAGGCGATCGTCAAGATCGGGTTCGACCCTCGTTGCCACGATCGTCGTCTTGCCCCGGCTGTCCGGCGACTTCAGGCGCCCGGTCACCGTACGATCCGACACCAGCACTTCGGCCACGCGCCCCTCGTCCAGCGCCTTCTCGAACTCGCTGTAGGGCACCGGCTCGACGGTTTTCGCCGTCTGCCAGTAGCTCTGCAAACTCAGCAACAGGAGGAGGGCAACGATCCAGTAGCCGGTATTCCATTGATTCTTTTTTTCCATGGGCCTTGTTCCTCGAAAGTCGAGTTGCCACAGGATCAGGTGAACAGACGGGCCGCACCGTCACGCAAACGGATGGCCAGCGAGCGGGAGGGCAGTGCCGCCGCTGATGAGCAGCCCCCACGGCGTGGCCGACCGCGGATCACGCTTGTAGACGACCGCGTGACCCGCGGCCACGACCGCCACCGCGATCGATGCCAGGGAGGCTGCCCATGCCAGGCCTATGGGGTCGGACACGGCAGCCTCGCCCGCCATCAAGATGCGTCACTCGCCGACTTCTTCTTGCGCGAGCCTTTGCCAGCGTCGCCGTGCGGCGTCTCGGTCGCCTTCGCGACATCCGGCTGCTCCGGCTCGGCCGGGGTCTGCGGTGGCTCTTTGCGTTCGAACACCACGCGTTCGGCCTTGTCGTCCCAGCGTGCGCTGGCGTGATCGCCCTTGCCGATGCTGCCACCGAGCATCTCGCGCGCCAGCGCAGTTTCCAGCTCGCTGCGGATCAGGCGCTTGAGTTCACGCGCACCGAACTCGGGCTTGTAGCCTTCTTCCGCGAAATGGTCGATGAGCGTCTGATCGAAAGTGAGCGTCACGCCCTGGCTGGCGGCGCTGCGCGCCACGCGATCGAGCTGCAGGCCGACGATGTGGCGGATCTCCTCCTTGCCCAGCGCATGGAAGACGATGATCTCGTCGATGCGGTTGAGGAACTCGGGCCGGAAGTGGCCGCGCAGCACGTCCATGACCTCGGCCTTGGTCTTTTCGTACACCTCGCCGGCCGCCCCACGCGCCTTCAGCCGTCGCTGGATGATGTCCGAACCCAGGTTGGACGTGGCGATGATGATGGTGTTGGTGAAATCCACCACCCGGCCCTTGCCGTCGGTGAGGCGACCGTCGTCGAACACTTGCAGCAGGATGTTGTAGACGTCAGGGTGTGCCTTCTCGATCTCGTCGAGCAGCAGCACGCTGTAGGGCTTGCGCCGCACCTTCTCGGTGAGCTGACCGCCTTCGTCGTAACCGACATAGCCCGGAGGCGCGCCCACCAGCCGCGCCACGGTATGGCGTTCGCCATATTCCGACATGTCGATGCGCAACAGGGCGTGCTCATCGCCGTAGATCGATTCGGCCAATGCCTTGGCGAGCTCGGTCTTGCCCACCCCGGTCGGGCCCAGAAACAGGAAGGTAGCCACCGGTTTGCTGCCTTCGCGCAGGCCGGCGCGGGACAGCCGCACGGCATCGGCCACGGCACGGACCGCTTCGTCTTGTCCCACCAGGCGCTCGTGCAGCCGTTGTTCCAAGTGCAGCAGCTTTTCGCGCTCTTCCACCGTCAACTCGTTGACCGGGATGCCGGTCAGGCGCGAGACGATCTGCGCCACGTGTTCCGCCTTGACCTCGGCACTGCCGGAGGCCCGCTCCCGCTCCCAGTCCTCGACGAGCTTCTTGAGCTCGGCCTCCTTGGCTTCGATGCGCTTGCCGAGCTCGGCGGCCTGGTCGTACTGCTTGCGCGCGGCCACGTAATCCTGTTCACGCCGCAGCTGGTACAGTTCGGACTCCAGCTCCTGCACGGCCACCGGCCGGGCCGTGGCCGACAGCTTCACGCGCGCGGCCGCCTGGTCGAGCAGGTCGATCGCCTTGTCCGGCAGGAAGCGCGCCGTGATGTAGCGGTCGGACAACTCGGCCGCCGCGATGATCGCGTCCTCGGAGATGCTGACCTTGTGGTGCGCCTCGAAGGTGTCGCGCAGGCCGCGCAGAATCATGATGGTCTGGGCCACCGTCGGCTCGGGCACCGTCACCGGCTGGAAGCGCCGCTCCAGTGCGGCATCCTTCTCGATGTATTTCTGGTACTCGTTCAGCGTCGTGGCGCCGATCAGGTTGAGTTCACCGCGCGCCATCATCGGTTTGAACACGTTGGCCACGTCCAGCCCGCCTTCGCCACCGCCCTGGCCGGCACCGACGATGGTGTGCACCTCGTCGATGAACAAAATCAGCTCGCCCTGGTGCTCGGTCACCTCCTTCAGCACCTTCTGCACGCGCTCCTCGAACTCGCCGCGATATTTGGCGCCGGCCACCATGGCGTTGATGTTGAGTTCCACCAGGCGCTTGTCGCGCAAGGTCTCGGGCACTTCACCCGCCACCATGCGCTGCGCCAGCCCTTCGACGATGGCGGTCTTGCCCACACCCGGCTCGCCGATCAGCACCGGGTTGTTCTTCTTGCGCCGGGCCAGCACCTCGATGGTGGTTTCGATCTCCTGCGCGCGGCCGATCACCGGGTCGAGCTTGCCGTCGCGCGCCATCTTGGTCAGGTCGCGCGAGTACTTGTCGAGTTCTGGCGTGTTGGTCGGCGTCTCAGCGCGGCCATCCTCGGCGCCCTTGCCGACCACCTTGCTGACCTGTTGGCGCAGCGCCTGCGGCGTCAGGCCGTAGCGGCGCAGCAGGTTGGCGGCCAGCCCTTCGCCTTCCTCGGCCAGACCGATCAGGAAATGCTCTGGACCGACATAAGAATGGCCGAGTTCATTGGAGGCCACGAAGGCGCGGCTGAGCGCATCCTTCACGCGCGGCGACACGCCGATCTCGCCCTCGAAGGGCTTGTCCCCGCGCTTGGCCTCAGACTCGATCTGCCGCTTGAGGTCATCGACCTTGATCTTGAACTGACCCAGGGTGGTCTTGACCACGTCGCTGTCGGCCAGCGCCAGCAGCAGATGTTCGGTATCCACCTCGGAGCGGCCAAATTCGGCAGCGTGTTTGGCGGCCTCCTGCAACAAGGCTTCCGACTGTTCGCTGATGCGGCTGGCCAGCCCACTGCCGCGACGGCGCGGCGCACCCGAACCTGCGGCGGCGGGCTCGCCAAACGAGGCATCGACCACGTCATCGGTATCGGCGGCAACGGGCGTCGTGTCGTCGACGATGCGGAAGAAGTCACTGCCGAGGAAGTCCTCGAACAGGCCGCTGCGCGAACCGAACAAGGCTTCCAGCGGCGAAACGGTGCGCTTTTGCTGGCGCACTAATTGCCGGTAATGGTCGTCGCACAACAGCATGGTGCTGTGACGACCGTTGAGATTGGCTTCCACCCGCACGGTGGCGGGTTGGCCGCAGACCTGGCATTGTTTTCTGGCCATGCTGATGCTCCTGAGAAGGTTGACAAGGTTGAGGCGACGAGGCATCGCGAGCCGCGACACCTCGTCTCGGACCGGGTTTTTCTTGTGACGAACGAGCCGACGACGTCAGCCGTTGATCGGGATCGAGCGTCCCTGCTTCGGCGCGCTGACCTCGCGCTTGTCGATCGTGACCGTGAGCACCCCGTTCTTGAACGATGCCTTGATCGAATCCTGGTTGGCGTCGTCAGGCAGGTTCAAGGCACGCTGAAAGCTGCCGTAGGAGCGCTCCACACGGTGGAAGCCACCTTCCTTCTTCTCCTGTTCCTGGCGCTTCTCGCCACGCACCATCAGCACGTCGTTGTCGAGGGTGATCTGGATGTCCTTCTCCTCGACACCGGGCACTTCCAGGGCAATCTTGTACTGCTTGTCGGTTTCCTGGATGTCCAGGGCCGGCTTCAGCATGCCCGACCAATCGGATGGCCACTGCGGCATGTTCAACGCCGGAAAACCGAAGCCCCGGAATGCGTCATCGAACAGCCGGTCGATTTCCCGATGCAGTTGCAGGATCGGGCTGACTGACCCGCTCGCCGCTGGCAGGTCATTACGCTGCACCGGCAGGGAAGAGGCGGTCTGCTGCTCTTGCTGCTCGTTCTTGAACCAGTTCCAGGGAGCCAACTTCTTGAAATCGATGTCCATGTCATACCTCCAGAAAAATTGGAAAACGAGTTACTCAAGCCCTTTGCCTGCTGCGACGGGCAGTGCGCCCAAGCGACACGGGCTGCTCGGATGACTTCTGCTGTTCACGCTTGCACATCACCTCCTTCTTTGCTCCGGCTCAGGTCTGATCATTGATGCACTGATCGATTTCACTTTGACGAAGTCGCCACGTCCCGCCCACCTTGAAAGCCGGAATTTCCCCGTGTGCGGCGAGCCGATAAAACGTCCGCTTGCCGACTTTCAAGTACGCAGCCAATTCATCGAGCGTGAAAATCACCTGTAGGTGCGCTTTCATCTCACCCTCTCCAATCGCGTCGCTTTGCGGTTCCGGCCAAGGAAATCCTTGCAATACTTTGTAATATTAGACCTACCTTGACAAACTTCAAGAGTCAAGAGTGAATGTACAGCGTTCTCCCGCCCCATTGATGCAGGTCAACTGCTCAGGCAAGGCACAGGGGGGCGGCCTGATCAGGCAATGGACAGCGCCTGGCTCGTCAGCCTGCGTGTGCCACAGGCGCCTCGATCAAACACCGATCCTCACGTTGTAGCCGAGTGCCCGCAGCCCCTTGCTTGTCTGCATGTTCCTTGGCGGAAACTCGTCTGGGCGCGCCCAGACGACGATTTCCCCGAGGCTGCTCAGGCCAACGTGCGGAATTGCTCAGTCGTCGCTGCGGATCGCGTTCCAGAGTCGGGCCGAAACACTTCCGTTGCCCCAGACAACGTAGTTCAACAGTATCCGTCCGGCCAACACACCTTCCCGACACCGCCGCCGAAGGCCATGGCCCATCAAGCGGATTTTCCATGCGCCCTCAGCGCCGTACCTACAGCAAATCTTTCAAGGCTCAGGTCATTCAGGAGTGTTCTGAACCCGGTGCCTCCATCGCAAACATCGCCTTGGGCTACAGCCTCAATGCCAACCTCGTCCACAAATGGATTCGCCTGCTTACCCAGAAAACCACGGCTATCCAGCCAGCGTTCATCCCGTTGCCTTCTCAAATGCTCGGCGCGGGTTCGCATGCTCAAGCGCGCTGTTCCGATCATGAGTTTGATCCAGTCGGCCCGTAATAATGGGCACGATCCGTATGCCTATCTCAAGGATGTGCTGAGACGGTTGCCGACGCAGCGAGCTAGTGAGATTGCAGAGCTGCTGCCGCATAGGTGGCATCCGGCATAGTCGCGCAAGACGGTTTGCCCGCATGCTTACGTTCAACAGCTCAAGCACCGTCCGGCCTTCGCGGGATCGTTGCCGCCAGAGCCACACGCCGAACTTTTCCACCTTGTCGTCGCCGGCCTGCGGTCAGTCAGGCAAGCCCAGGTGCGAGCCTGTACATAGATTTGTGTAATTGCCTGATTTTGATATGTTCAATTCAACATCAAATGAAGGTTAAATTATGGACGACAAACAATTGCAGGCTCTGGCTAACGAACTGGCCAAAAATCTCAAAGCCCCTGAAGATCTCAGTCAGTTCGATCGCCTGCTCAAGAAAATCAGTGTTGAGGCTGCTCTCAACGCTGAACTGACTCACCATCTGGGACATGAAAAAAATCAGCCCAAATCGGGAACCAACTCCCGTAATGGCTATTCCACGAAAACCGTCACCACTACCGACGGGCCGATGGAATTACGTACTCCACGTGATCGTGATGGTTCCTTCGAACCACAACTGGTGAAGAAAAATCAGACCCGCATTACCGGCATGGACAACCAGATCCTGGCGCTGTATGCCAGAGGGATGACTACCCGCGAAATTACCTCAGTCTTCAAAGAAATGTACGATGCAGACGTCTCTCCGGCGCTGATATCGAAAGTCACCGATGCCGCAATCGACCAGGTTGTAGAATGGCAAAACCGTCCTCTGGATGCGATTTATCCCATTGTTTATCTTGACTGTATTGTCCTGAAAGTACGGCAGGACAGCCGGGTTATCAACAGAGCGGTGTTCCTGGCTCTGGGTATTAACCTTGATGGTCAGAAAGAGCTGTCAGGTATGTGGCTGGCCGAAAATGAAGGTGCAAAGTTCTGGCTGAATGTACTGACGGAACTGAAAAATCGCGGGCTGAACGATATCCTTATCGCCTGTGTGGACGGCCTGAAAGGCTTCCCGGAAGCGATTAATGCCGTCTACCCGGAGACGCAGATCCAGTTGTGCATAGTACACATGGCACGCAACAGCCTGCGGTTCTTGGCGTGGAAAGACTATAAAGCGGTAACCCGTGACCTGAAACAGGTTTACCGCGCAGCCACGGAAGAAGGCGCGTTGCAGGCGCTGGATGCGTTCGGGAAGGAATGGGATGCACGGTACCCGCAGATAAGTCGCAGCTGGCGGGCAAACTGGCCGAATGTTGCCACCTTCTTCGTGTATTCGGAGGCGATCCGCAAGGTTATCTACACCACTAACGCAATCGAATCGCTGAATAGCGTCATCAGACATGCGATAAAGAAACGGAAAGTGTTCCCGACAGATGAATCGGTGAAAAAAGTGGTGAGGCTGGCTATCCAGTCAGCCTCACAGAAATGGACGATGCCACTTCAGGACTGGCGGATAGCCATGAGTCGCTTTATTATCGAGTTCGGTGACCGCCTTGACGGTCACTTCTGAGTGTAGTGGTCAAGTAATATTGGCCACAGTTTTACAGTAAAAATGGTACCTGTTCT
>ERZ835762.1144-NODE-1144-length-17155-cov-80.335965_pt1 | contig 17155 bp, 6 predicted proteins | sample MGYA00519687_ERZ835762 | MGnify/ENA primary metagenome ERZ835762 (study PRJEB31850, sample SAMEA3708783) | human gut metagenome | biome: human gut; feature: human-associated habitat; material: faeces | place: China | collected 2014 ... | reverse complement strand
CTCATAAGAGCTATGTGGTGAAACATGACGGAGTGGTTTATCATTTCTATTGTGCAGTAAACAACGCAGAGCAACGTGGCATTGCCATTGCTACCAGTAAGCCAATGGGACGTTCGGCTGTCCGTTTCCCGGTTCCGGAGAGTAAGAATCGCCGGCAAATCATGACATTGAATGAGGGTTGGAAAACCTGGATTACAGAGGCAACTCACTTGAAAGGTAATTTTATGATGCCTGCAAAAACGGTGAATATTCCTCATAATTGGGACGATTATTATGGATACCGTCAGTTGACACATGGAAACCTGCATGGAACAGCTATGTATGTGAAAGATTTCACGGCAGATGTAAAATCCGGGAAACGGTATTTCCTTCGTTTTGACGGAGTGGGTACATACGCCACCATTACAGTGAACGGAAAGGACTTCGGACGCCACCCCATAGGGCGCACCACATTGACTTTGGATGTCACAGATGAATTAAAACAGGGAGTAAATCGCTTGGAAGTGAAAGCCGAGCATCCTGAAATGATCGCCGATATGCCTTGGGTATGCGGGGGATGTTCGTCGGAATGGGGATTCAGTGAGGGTTCCCAGCCGTTAGGAATCTTCCGTCCTGTGGTATTGGAAGTAACAGATGAGATTCGCATAGAACCTTTTGGTGTACATATTTGGAATGACGAAAAAGCTGCTAACGTATTTGTTGAAACAGAGATAAAAAATTATAATAAAGCAACAGAAACGGTAGAGTTAGTCAATAAACTAAGCAATGCCGATGGAAAACAAGTTTTCCGTTTGGTTGAAAAAGTTACTTTAGCTCCGGGAGAAATGAAAGTGATTCGCCAGCAGGCTCCTGTTGAGAATCCTGTCTTGTGGAATACGGAAAATCCATATCTCTATAAATTGGCTAGCATGATAAAGCGTGATACGAAAACAACGGATGAAATTTCGACACCCTTCGGTATTCGTACCATTAGCTGGCCGGTAAAACGAAACGATGGAGACGGACGTTTTTACCTGAATGGGAAGCCCGTGTTTATCAATGGGGTATGTGAGTATGAGCATCAGTTCGGACAAAGCCATGCGTTCAGTAATGAACAGGTTGCCGCAAGGGTAAAACAGATACGTGCAGCCGGTTTCAATGCGTTCCGCGATGCTCATCAGCCCCATCATCTCGATTATCAAAAATACTGGGATGAAGAGGGAATCTTGTTTTGGACACAATTTTCCGCCCATGTGTGGTATGACACTCCGGAGTTTCGTGAGAACTTTAAAAAGTTGCTTCGTCAATGGGTGAAAGAACGTCGTAATTCTCCGTCAGTGGTGATGTGGGGATTGCAGAATGAAAGCACTTTGCCTCGTGAGTTTGCACAGGAGTGCAGTGATCTTATTCGGGAGATGGACCCGACTGCAAAAACAATGCGTGTCATTACAACCTGTAATGGCGGTGAAGGTACAGACTGGAATGTAATTCAAAATTGGAGTGGTACGTATGGAGGAGATGTAACCAAATACGGCCGTGAACTCTCTCAAGCGAATCAATTATTGAATGGGGAATATGGAGCGTGGAGAAGCATCGGTCTGCATACGGAACCGGGGGATTTTCAAGTGAACGGAGTGTGGAGTGAAGACCGCATGTGTCAGTTGATGGAAACTAAAATCCGTTTGGCAGAACAGGCTAAAGATAGTGTTTGCGGACAATTCCAATGGATATACAGCAGTCATGACAATCCCGGACGCCGCCAACCGGATGAAGCGTATCGCAAGATAGATAAAGTAGGTCCGTTCAATTATAAAGGATTGGTTACTCCGTGGGAAGAACCGTTGGACGTATATTATATGTATCGCGCCAACTATGTTCCGGCTGCAAAAGACCCGATGGTTTACCTGGTATCACATACATGGGCCAACCGCTTTGAAAAAGGACGTCGCCGTGCCACTATCGAGGCTTACAGCAATTGTGATTCTGTATTGCTATACAACGATCTGACAAATGAAAAGGAAACCTTCCTCGGACGTAAAAAGAACAACGGAACAGGCACTCATTTTATGTGGGAAAACCGGGATATTCGTTATAACGTGCTTCGTGCAGTAGGCTATTATAAAGGTAAACCGGTGGCAGAAGACCTGATCCTATTGAATGGCCTGGAACAAGCCCCTAACTTCGAACTTCTTTATCAGGATGATAAAAAGATATTGAAAGGAGAGGCAGGATATAATTATCTGTATCGTCTCAACTGTGGAGGGGATGATTATACAGATAGTTTCGGACAGTTATGGTTGCAGGACAATACGAATTATTCCCGTTCATGGGCGGAGAATTTCAAGGACCTGAATCCTTATCTTGCCAGTCAACGTACCACCAATGATCCGATTCATGGCACCCGCGACTGGACGTTATTCCAACATTTCCGCTTCGGACGTCACCAACTGGAATATCGTTTCCCTGTGGCAGACGGAACATATCGTATTGAACTGTATTTCACAGAGCCTTGGCATGGTACGGGCGGAAGCGCTTCTACCGACTGTGAAGGACTGCGCATATTTGATGTTGCCGTGAATGATTCTGTTGTATTAGACGACTTGGATATTTGGGCTGAAAGCGGTCATGACGGAGTTTGTAAGAAAGTAGTATATGCCACAGTGAAGGGGGGAATGTTGAAAATTCATTTCCCGGAAGTGAAAGCAGGACAAGCCTTGATTTCAGGCATTGCTATTGCCAGCACAGATCAGGAACTGAAACCGACGGTATTCCCTGCGTCCGGCTGGAGTTGGGAAAAGGCGGATAAAGAAGTAATGGAAAAGACTCCGAAAGAGTTACTTCCGGAAGACAAAAATGCTCGTGTCAGTATATCATACGAAGCGGAAACGGCAGTGCTGAAAGGCAAATTCCAAAAGAAAGAACATCGCAAACAGATGGGAGTGTTTTTTGGTAAAGGAAAAGGTAACAGTATTGAATGGAATGTTTCTACCGGGTTGGCGCAAGTGTACGCCCTTCGCTTTAAATATATGAACACTACCGGAAAGCCAATACCTGTCTTAATGAAATTCATTGATTCAAAAGGAGTAGTATTGAAAGAGGACGTATTGAACTTCCCGGAAACACCGGATAAATGGAAGATGATGAGCACCACCACCGGAACCTTTATCAATGCCGGACATTACAAAGTATTACTTTCGGCAGAAAATATGGACGGAATTGCTTTTGACGCATTGGATATTCAATAAATCTTTCTATCAATTGATTTCAATAAAACGGGATACGGATAAGGTAAACTTTCCGCATCCCGTTTCTTTATATTCGGATCATTTTCTTAGAAATAGAATATAGATGTTATTTTTTTATGATTCAATGTTCCGATTTTAATTATTTAAAAGATAGGAATTAAATAATCTCTATCTTTGAGGACAAACAAAAAGAGCAATAATGGAAAGTAATATACCAAAGTATGATTTGCCGGTTGATTATATTGTAGGAGAGGGATTCGCAAAAGATTTACTGAAGAGCTATAAGAATTTTCCATGTAAGATTGAATCCGGCTTATTTATTCTTTGTATAAAAGGCACTATGGAGGTGACGATCAATACCAATACCCATCATATTAGTGAAAATGATTTAATAACTTTGCCGCCTAATTGCATATTAGAGGTGCACACATTCTCATCCGATATCCAGATTTATTATGCAGGCTTTTCATCTCATTTTATAGAAAGTATAAATTTGATGAAAGCTACCCAGCACCTTCTTCCGGTAATTATGGAGAATCCGATAGTTGCTTTATCTCCACTTCAGGCCTGTAGTTATAAAATGTTTTATGAATCATCTATTCTTTCATACGCTTCACTTAGGACGCGCGAAAATAAGGAGATAGTAAAAGCTGTTCTTACCATGTTTATCCAAGGGGCTACAGAAATATATAAGTTACAGAATAATTGGTATCTGTCTTCTCAATCAAGAAAGTATGAGATTTATCAGGAGTTTTTAAAATTAGTCATGAAACATTATACAATCCATCACGGAACATCTTTCTATGCTGATGAGTTAGGACTTAGCCTGCCCCATTTCTGTTCTACAATTAAAAAGGCGGCAGGAAATACTCCATTAGAGGTGATTGCTTCTGTCATTTTGATGGAAGCTAAATCCCGCTTAAAGTCGACCGATGAACCTGTAAAAAATATAGCTCTATCTTTAGGGTTTAATAATATCTCCTTCTTTAATAAGTTTTTTAAGCAGCATACTGGTATTACCCCTCAAGAATATAGAGGACGCTAATCTTCTGTTTTTCTATCAAATGGTAATGTAACTGTAAAACAACTACCTTTCCCAATCTCTGATTTAACGGAAATATCTCCTTGCAGATGTTCTACAATTGTTTTACAGATAGAAAGTCCTAAACCGGTTCCCTGTTTAAAAGTATCTACTTTGTAGAAACGATCAAAGATTTCATTCAAACATTCTTGCGGAATTCCCGAACCGGTATCTTCTACAAATATTTGTACTGAATCCGCATTTCTGTTATCAAGCGTATACCCAAAATGAATATATCCTTTTTGGGTGAATTTCCGGGCATTATTAATGAAATTGCATATTACTTGTTTCAGGCGTGTAATATCTGTGTTGATATAAACATCTTCATCCGGTAATAATGACTTTATTTCAATTTCGGAAATAGGTTTCATTGCCTGTTCTTTCTCTATGTCCATCATTAAAGAGTTAAGGGAACAGTTGGAGAAAGTAAATTTAATCGTATTTGATTCAATCTTGGACAAATCAAGTATGTCGTCAATCAATCGTACTAAATGTTCGCTATTGATGCTGATTAGTCGCACGAAATCGGCACGTTCCTCTTCACTTAACTCATCATAAGTGGAACCTATAACATCAGAAAAGCCGACGATTGCATTCAGCGGCGTACGGATTTCATGACTCATATTGGCTAAAAACGCCATTTTAAGACGATCGCTTTCTTCTGCTTTTTTACGTGCCTCGATTAAGGTGTTTTCTATGTCTTTATATTCCTGAATACTCAAGCAGATTCCCACTAACCGATAGGGATGGCCGGATATGTTTGCAATATAAGTTGACTGCCCTTCAAACCATTCCCAAGTACCATCCCCCCGGCGCAGACGGAATGGAACTGTTTTGTCAAAAGTTGTATTACCACTAAGTTGTACAACAAAGGCATCAGCCATAGGTTGTCGATCGTCCGGATGAATCATATTCACATATTCCTCCATTGTCAAAGTATTATTTTCTCCTGCCGGAATACCTAAATGTTCAAAATAACGATCGTCAAGAGTAAATTCACTCCGACTTATATCATAATACCATGGATAGATTCTGGTTCTTTGCAAAGCAGTATTCAGAATATATTCCTGTGTAAGCTCTACTGTAATATTGCGGAAAAAGAATAAGATCTTGTTTAAATTAGTTCTATCCCTGATCGTTGCAAATTCTCCTCTTATGGGAAATTGTGTGTAATCAACCTGTTCTTGCATGAAGGTATGTTCAGGTAATGAATACGTATTTTCTCCCTGACGAATCTTTTCCAGAATAGTCGAAAGTATATCTTCCTTTTTATTTAGCAGTTTAAATAAACGATTGGTAGGAAAGGGAAGCATATCATTGACCGACGGATGAATATGCAGTTCTGCAAAAGCCTGCTGATTGAGTTGTATAACTTCTCCATTTGTATCAAATATAATCACTCCGTCGGGTAAAATGTTTAATAATTCATCGTTATAGAGTGTCTGTTTGTAATCTTCCATTTCTTTTATTGTTTTGTACTGAATATAAGATATATGAGACATATCTTATAACAAAGAAAACCATTTCTGTGAAGATTATAACATATTTACAGCTCTTTTTGAGCGACTTATACGGTTATTTTAAATTGCAAGATATTTAATGTTAATACAATATTCTTATTTTAATATTCGATATTCAAATATTAATAGAATGAAACTTTCATCTTTTCCAATAAAAGAAAGGGGTACAAAATGCCCTTTCGTCCGTCTACTTGATATGAAGAAAAAAGAACGAATGAAAATATATACTTTGCTATTTGGTATATTGTTTGTAAGTCCTACACAGGCACAAACAATGCATGATTGGGAGAATCATCATGTTCTCCAGATCAATCGTGAACCGGCAAGAGCCGCTTTTACCCCTTTCTCTGTACAGAAAGGAGACGGTTCAATCTCTTTAGACGGAACCTGGAAATTCCGTTGGACTCCCGTTCCCAATGAAAGAGTCATGAATTTCTATCAGACAAATTTTAATGATAAAGATTGGACGGATTTTCCTGTTCCCGCCAATTGGGAAGTGAACGGATATGGCACGCCTATCTATGTTTCAGCAGGCTATCCGTTTAAAATAGATCCTCCACGGGTGATGGGAGAACCGAAAACTGACTATACCACGTATAAAGAACGAAACCCGGTAGGGCAATATCGTCGTACCTTTGTCTTGCCGGCCGGATGGGAAGCGAATGGACAGACTTTTCTACGGTTTGAGGGCGTAATGAGCGCCTTTTATGTTTGGATCAATGGCAAACGGGTAGGGTATAGCCAAGGCAGTATGGAACCGAGCGAATTTAATGTCACGAAGTATCTGAAATCCGGAGAAAATCAGATTTCACTGGAAGTCTACCGATATAGTGACGGTTCTTATCTGGAAGATCAGGATTTCTGGCGTTTTGGTGGTATTCATCGTAGTATTCATCTGATACATACGCCGGATATTCATGTCCGTGATTATGCGGTACGCACTCTTCCTGCGTCTGCTGGTGATTATGAAGACTTTATTTTGCAGATTGATCCGCAATTCAGTGTATATCGAGGGATGACCGGAAAAGGGTATGTCTTACAGGGAGTATTAAAGGATGCTTCCGGCAAAGAAGTTGCCACATTGAAAGGCGATGTGGAAGATATTCTTGATTTGGAGCATAAAGCAAGCCGGATGAATGAATGGTATCCGCAGCGTGGCCCGCGTAAGATGGGACGTTTGTCAGCTATTATAAAATCACCGGAAAGATGGACGGCAGAAACACCCTATCTTTATAAACTACACTTAACTCTCCAAAATGAAGAAGGGAAAGTCGTAGAACAGATAGAACAGGCCGTAGGTTTCCGCTCTGTAGAAATCAAAAAAGGACAACTGTTAGTGAATGGTAATCCGGTTCGTTTTCGTGGAGTGAACCGCCACGAACATGATCCACGGACGGCACGTGTCATGAGCGAAGAACGGATGCTTCAGGATATTCTGTTAATGAAACAGGCGAATATAAATGCCGTACGCACCAGCCATTACCCCAATGTCAGCCGTTGGTACGAGCTATGCGACAGCTTGGGATTGTACGTGATGGACGAAGCGGATATAGAAGAACACGGATTGCGTGGAACACTCGCAAGTACCCCCGACTGGCATGCAGCATTTATGGACCGTGCGGTCCGTATGGCGGAACGTGATAAGAATTATCCATGTATTGTAATGTGGAGCATGGGAAACGAAAGCGGTTACGGACCGAACTTCGCTGCTATTTCGGCATGGCTGCATGATTTCGATCCCACTCGTCCTGTACACTATGAGGGGGCACAGGGAGTGGACGGAAATCCTGACCCGAAGACGGTCGATGTTATCAGCCGCTTTTATACCCGGGTGAAACAGGAATACTTAAATCCCGGCATTGCAGAGGGAGAAGACAAGGAACGCGCTGAAAATGCACGTTGGGAGCGGTTGCTGGAGATTGCGGAGCGTACCAATGACGACCGTCCGGTAATGACGAGTGAATATGCACATTCCATGGGGAATGCATTAGGAAATTTCAAGGAATATTGGGATGAGATATATAGCAATCCCCGTATGCTGGGTGGTTTTATATGGGATTGGGTAGATCAGGGAATCTACAAGACATTACCCGATGGCCGTACCATGGTTGCTTACGGCGGTGACTTTGGCGATAAGCCGAATTTAAAAGCTTTCTGCTTTAATGGATTACTGATGAGTGACCGTGAAACTACGCCTAAATATTGGGAGGTAAAAAAGGTATATGCACCAGTTGAGTTGAAAGTTGAGAATGGAGAGTTGAGAGTAACCAACCGGAATCATCATATTGATTTATCACTTTATCGTTGTCTGTGGACATTATCAGTGGATGGTAAGGAGAAAGAACGGGGAGAAATAACATTGCCGGAAATAGCTCCAGGGGAAAGTGGCACAATCGGTTTGCCGGCTTTCCGATCATTGAAACCTCTTTCCGATTACCAGCTGAAAGTAAGCATTCTTTTGAAATCGGATGCTCTTTGGGCAAAGGCAGGACATGAAGTGGCCTGGGAACAATTCTGCTTGCAGAAAGGAGATTTAGCCTCTGCCGATCTGATAAATAAAGGAGCGCTTCAGGTGAAAGAGGACGATAATTCTTTATTGATTAGCGGACGCAGTTTTTCTGTTCAGTGGGAAAAGAAAGTGAACGGAAGTATGACTTCCCTTATATATAAGGACAAAGAAATGTTGGCTCACCCCGATGATTTTCCGGTTCAGCCTGTCACTCAAGTTTTCCGTGCTCCGACAGATAATGACAAGAGCTTCGGAAACTGGTTGGCTAAAGACTGGAAATTGCATGGAATGGATCATCCGCAGATAAATCTGGAATCTTTCCGCCATGAAGAACGTGCAGACGGGGCGGTCATTGTCCGGATTCAAACAAGTAATTTATATAAAGAAGGAAAAGTGGTGACGACTTCTGTCTATACAGTCTTTTCAGATGGAACGATTGATCTGAAAACAACTTTCTTGCCACAAGGAGTTCTTCCTGAAATTCCCCGTTTAGGAATCGCATTCTGCTTGGCACCTGCTTATGATACATTTACCTGGTATGGCAGAGGGCCACAGGATAACTATCCTGACCGCAAAACATCTGCTATGATGGGGCTTTGGAAAGGAAGCGTTGCAGAACAATACGTTCATTATCCACGTCCGCAGGACAGTGGAAACAAAGAGGAAGTGCATTATCTTACCCTGACCGACAAGCAGAATAAAGGTATTCGTGTTGACGCGGTAGAAAACGCATTTTCTGCATCTGCCCTGCATTACACCGTACAAGACATCTATGAAGAAACTCACGATTGCGATTTAAAACCACGTGCGGAAGTCATTCTTAGTATGGATGCTGCCGTACTTGGATTAGGAAATAGTAGTTGCGGACCGGGTGTATTGAAGAAATATGCCATAGAGAAAAAAGAACATACTTTGCATCTCCGCATCAGTAGTAAACAATGAAATAAATAACTAACACAATTATAAAAGTAACAATGAAAAAAGTAACCACTTTATTATCGACCTTGGCGTTGGCAACTACCCTGGCTGCTCAAAACCTTCCACAAACGGAAAGGCAATATCTCTCCGGTCACGGATGCGACGATATGGTTGAATGGGACTTCTTTTGTACCAACGGACGCAATTCCGGCAAATGGACGAAAATCGGCGTACCTTCCTGCTGGGAATTGCAAGGCTTCGGCACTTATCAGTATGGGATCACTTTCTATGGAAAGCCATTTCCTGAAGGTGTTGCCGATGAAAAAGGTATGTATAAGTACGAATTTGAAGTTCCAGAAAAGTTTCGCGGCAAACAGGTCAATCTTGTATTCGAAGCTTCAATGACAGACACGGAAGTAAAAGTGAACGGACGCAAAGTGGGTTCCAAACATCAGGGAGCCTTCTATCGTTTTTCATACAACGTCACGGATTTCCTGAAATATGGCAAAAAGAATTTACTGGAAGTCACTGTTGCCAAAGAGAGTGAAAATGCCAGTGTGAACCTTGCCGAACGTCGTGCTGATTATTGGAATTTTGGCGGTATCTTCCGTCCGGTGTTCCTGGAGGTGAAACCAGCCGTAAACCTGCGGCACATTGCCATTGACGCAAAGATGGATGGAACTTTCCGTGCCAACTGCTACACAAATATCTCTAATGACGGAATGAGCATCCGTACACAGATTTTAGATAAAAAAGGGAAAAAGATAACGGAAACCACCGTACCCGTAAAAGCAGGAGGCGACTGGACTTCCCTGCAACTGAATGTATCTAATCCCGCATTATGGACAGCGGAAACTCCGAATCTTTATAAAGCGCAATTCTCTCTATTGGATAAGACCGGTAAGGTTTTGCATAGTGAAACAGAAAATTTTGGTTTCCGCACAATTGAAGTACGCGAAAGCGACGGACTTTATATAAACGGAGTACGTATCAATGTACGTGGTGTCAATCGCCATAGTTTCCGTCCTGAAAGTGGCCGTACGTTGAGTAAAAAGAAGAATATCGAAGATGTTCTTTTGATGAAAGGCATGAACATGAATTCTGTCCGTTTGAGCCACTATCCGGCTGACCCGGAATTTTTGGAAGCCTGTGATTCTCTCGGACTTTATGTGATGGATGAGTTGGGAGGCTGGCATGGCAAGTATGATACCCCCACCGGAGTACGTCTGATTGAAGGCATGATAGAACGTGACGTGAATCATCCGTCTATTATTTGGTGGAGTAATGGTAATGAAAAGGGATGGAATACCGAACTGGATGGAGAGTTTCATAAATACGATCCGCAGAAACGTCCGGTTATTCACCCGCAAGGTAATTTCTCCGGTTTTGAAACCATGCATTACCGCTCTTACGGAGAAAGCCAGAACTACATGCGCTTACCGGAAATCTTTATGCCTACGGAATTCTTGCATGGTTTATACGATGGCGGCCATGGTGCCGGATTATACGATTATTGGGAAATGATGCGCAAGCATCCCCGTTGTATCGGTGGCTTCCTTTGGGTATTGGCAGACGAAGGTGTGAAGCGTGTGGATATGGATGGATTCATCGATAACCAGGGAAACTTTGGAGCAGACGGTATTGTAGGACCACATCACGAAAAGGAGGGTAGCTACTACACTATCAAACAGTTATGGAGTCCGGTACAAATCATGAATACTTCTATCGACAAGCAATTTGATGGCAAATTCTCCATAGAAAACCGTTATGATTATCTGAATCTGAATACTTGCCATTTCCTTTGGAAGCAAGTAAAATTCCCGCTGGCAACAGATGCGTCCAATGCTGCTATTCAAGTGTTGAAAGAGGGTGAAGTGCAAGGCAGTGACGTGGTTGCTCACTCGGCAGGCATTTTGGATATAAAAACAAATATCCTCCCCAATGCAGACGCCCTCTTTCTGACAGCAATCGACCCATACGGCCATGAACTTTGGCGCTGGACTTTCCCGGTCAACAAACTGAATCAGCAGACTGAACAGCTTTCTCCCTTGTCCAGTCGTCCTGCTTATACAGAGACAGAAAATGAGCTTACTGTGAAAGCGAATAAGCGTGCGTTCATCTTCTCAAAGAAAGACGGACAACTGAAAGGAGTATCTGTAGATAACCGTAAGATTAACTTCGCCAATGGTCCCCGTTTCATTGGAGCCCGTCGTGCAGACCGCTCATTGGATCAGTTCTATAACCATGATGATGAGAAAGCAAAAGAAAAAGACCGCACATACAGCGAATTCCCTGATGCTGCCGTATTTACGAAACTGGATGTGAAAGAAGACGGAGGTAATCTGGTTGTTACCGCCAATTATAAACTAGGCAATCTGGATAAAGCCCAATGGACAATTAACCCGAGTGGAGAACTGGCTTTGGATTACACCTATAATTTCTCCGGTGTCGTAGACTTGATGGGTATTCGTTTCGACTATCCTGAAGATCAGGTAATCAGCAAACGCTGGCTGGGTGCCGGACCTTACCGTGTATGGCAAAACCGTATTCACGGAACACAATACGATGTATGGGAAAACGACTATAACGATCCTATCCCGGGTGAGACTTTCACATATCCCGAATTCAAAGGATACTTTGGTGATGTTTCCTGGATGAATATCCAAACGAAAGAAGGCACTATCAGCCTGACAAACGAAACTCCCGACGCATATATCGGAGTATATCAGCCTCGTGATGGCCGCGACCGTTTGCTTTATACTCTTCCCGAAAGCGGAATCTCTGTCCTGAACGTGATTCCTCCGGTACGTAATAAAGTAAACTCCACCGATTTGTGTGGTCCCTCTTCACAACCGAAATGGGTAAATGGTCCACAAACCGGACGAGTCATTTTCCGATTTATGTAAATGAATCATATAAAGGTATCCACATTGCGTTGGATACCTTTTTTATTTGGCCTTCTCACCGATTTTTCAAGGAAAAAGGCTATAAGTGGGGAATAATCATTATTTTTGTTTCGTTTTATACATTCAGATTAATGAATTCTTTCCTATGTACACAATACTAATTATAGAAGATGAACCCCGGGTTGCAAGTTTGCTGATGAACGGACTGGAGGAAAATGGCTATCAGACAATGGTGGCTTATGACGGACTGATGGGCTTACGGCTTTTTCAGACGCATACATTCGATCTGGTTATATCCGACATCGTTCTGCCTAAGATGGACGGATTTGAACTAGCGAAAGAAATTCGCAAAACCAATCCCAATATCCCTATATTGATGTTGACGGCATTAGGATCAACGAATGATAAACTGGACGGTTTCGATGCCGGTGCAGACGATTACATGGTGAAACCTTTTGATTTCAGAGAGTTAAATGCCAGAATCAAAGTGCTGTTGAAACGTGTGGCGGGTAATGCTCAGGAATTACCGCAGGAACTTGTCTATGCAGATTTGCGTATTGATCTTCAACGAAAAGATGTAGAACGGAATGGTATATCCATTAAACTTTCTCCTAAAGAATACAACCTGTTGTTATATATGGTAGAAAATGCCGAAAGAGTATTGAGCAGGGTTGAAATAGCAGAGAAAGTATGGAACACCCATTTTGATACAGGAACAAATTTCATAGATGTATATATCAACTATCTTCGCAAAAAGATAGACCGGGATTTTGAACCGAAACTTATTCATACCAAAGCCGGAATGGGTTTCATACTGACTGATAAAATATGAAGATCAGAACAACGTTGACTCTACAATATGCAGGGCTTACAGCTGCGGTATTCTTCGTATTTGTGATGGCTGTCTACTATGTAAGTGAACATTCACGTAGCAATGCTTTCTTTCGTAATCTTCAAAGTGAAGCTATAACCAAAGCACATTTATTCCTTAAGGATCAAGTAGATGCCAAAACCATGCAGTCTATTTACCTGAATAATCAGAAGTTTATTAATGAAGTAGAGGTTGCTGTCTATACAACAGATTTTAAAATATTATATCACGATGCTCTGCAAAACGATATTGTTAAAGAAACGCCGGAGATGATAAAACGTATCCTGAAGCGAAAGAATATCAATTTCTATGTGGACGAATATCAGGCTATAGGACTGGTGTATCCGTTTGAGGGCAAAGACTATGTGGTTACCGCCGCAGCCTACGACGGTTACGGATACGCCAACCGGGATGCGCTAAGAAATATGCTTATTCTCCTATTTATCGGTGGATTGAGCGTATTGGTGGTTGTGGGGTATATCCTTTCTCGAAGCACTTTAAAACCGATACGTAATATAGTGAAAGAAGCGGAGAAAATCACAGCATCGCATATTGATAAAAGATTACCCGTAAAAAATGAACAGGATGAACTGGGAGAATTGAGTACGACATTCAATGCATTGTTGGAACGCCTGGAAAAGTCTTTCAATTCACAAAAGATGTTCGTCAGTAATGTATCTCATGAATTGCGTACCCCCATGGCAGCTCTTACAGCCGAATTGGATTTAGCTTTATTAAAAGAACGGAGCTCCGAACAATATCAGATGGCTATCGGCAATGCACTGCAAGATTCACATCGGATTGTTAATCTGATCGACGGATTATTGAATCTGGCAAAAGCTGACTATCAGTCGGAACAGATAACTATGGAAGAAGTCCGTCTGGACGAACTGTTGCTGGACGCCAGAGAGCTGGTACTAAAAGCTCATCCGGATTATCACATCGAATTAGTATTTGAGCAGGAAGCCGAAGAAGATAATGTGCTGACAATAATCGGAAACAGCTATTTACTGACCACCGCTTTTGTGAATCTGATAGAAAATAACTGCAAGTACTCTTCCAACCGGGCTTCATCAGTCCTGATCGCCTATTGGGAGCAATGGGCAATCATTCGTTTGTCTGATAACGGTGTAGGTATGTCTGATACGGATAAAGAAAACCTGTTTAAACTGTTTTATCGTGGAGAGAACAAACATATTGCTCCTGGAAATGGTATAGGCATGGCCTTGACACAGAAGATTATCCACCTTCACAAAGGCGAACTGACCGTATCTTCCCATAAGGATGAGGGCACTACTTTTGTGGTGAAACTTCCGCATATTTAAGAAATTCTAATAGCTTTCTAATACCACTCTAATCATTCTCTAACAGCTTCCCGGTGAAGTCTTCCTTACTTTTGCATCGAATTAACAAATGCAGTTAGTAACTTAAAAAAATTAGAGAGTATGGTATGGAAGAAAAAACTGCGTTCATCACAGTACATATTCAATTCAGAGAAAGTATTTTTGGTTGCCACACAACCCGGTAAGTCAATCTATTCATACTTACAGACAACAAAGCTTGGATTAACGTTGGGAGAAGTGCAGGAGCGACAATCCGTTTATGGAAGAAACGAAGTGGTACATGAACAGAAAAAAAATCCGTTTATCCTATTTATCAAAACGTTTATCAATCCTTTCATTGGCGTTCTGACCGGGCTCGCCATTATATCCTTATTTTTGGATGTATTGATGGCCGATCCCGGCGAGCAGGAATGGACGGGAGTCATCATCATCTCATCCATGGTGCTGTTCAGTGCTATCCTGCGTTTTTGGCAGGAATGGCGAGCAAGTGAGGCTACGGATTCTTTAATGAAAATGGTAAAAAACACATGTCTTGCCAAACGTGCGGGAGAGCATGAAGAAGAGATCGAAATTACGGAACTCGTTCCGGGAGATATCGTGTATTTGGCAGCCGGGGATATGGTTCCTGCTGATATTCGGATCATCGATTCGAAAGATTTGTTTATTAGTCAGGCTTCATTGACAGGAGAGTCTGAACCGATAGAAAAGTTTCCGGAGGTACGGGGACAACAGTTCCGAAAAGGAAGTGTCATTGAATTGGACAATATTTGCTATATGGGTTCCAATGTGATTAGTGGCGCAGCAAAAGGGATTGTTTTTGAGACAGGGAACAAAACCTATTTGGGTACAATCGCAAAGAGCCTGATCGGACATCGTGCCACTACAGCTTTTGACAAAGGCATTAGTAAGGTTAGCTTCTTATTGATTCGTTTCATGCTGGTTATGGTTCCATTTGTGTTTTTCGTAAATGGCTTTACGAAAGGGGATTGGTTTGAAGCTTTCATTTTCGCCATATCCGTTGCGGTTGGTCTTACTCCGGAAATGTTACCGATGATTGTGACTGCCAACCTTTCTAAAGGAGCGATAGCCATGTCTAAAAAGAAAACAATCGTAAAGAATCTCAATGCCATTCAGAATTTTGGAGCGATGGACATACTCTGCACTGACAAAACCGGTACATTGACCTGTGATAAAATCGTATTGGAGAAATATATCAATGCAGATGGCAGTGACGACAACAGTAAACGTATTCTTCGTCATGCTTACTTTAACAGTTATTTCCAAACCGGTTTAAGGAACCTGATGGATAAAGCGATTCTTTCTCATGTAAGAGATTTGAGCCTGGAACATTTAAAGGATGACTACACCAAAGTGGATGAAATACCTTTCGACTTTACACGCAGAAGAATGTCTGTTGTAATAGAAGACAGGCAGGGGAAACGGCAAATCATCACCAAAGGAGCGGTAGAAGAGGTTCTCGACGTCTGTTCCTATGCCGAGTTCAGCGGGCAGATTCATCCTTTGACTGATGCCTTGAAAATCAAGGCAAAGATGATTAGTGAAGAAATGAATCAGCAGGGAATGAGAGTATTGGCAGTTTCCCAGAAAAGTTTTATCGAGAAAGATTGTAATTTTGCCATTGAAGATGAAAAAGAAATGGTACTGATTGGGTATCTTGCTTTTCTTGATCCTCCGAAACCTTCTGCTGCCGAAGCCATCGAACAGTTATATGCGCATGGAGTAGCAGTGAAAATTCTATCGGGAGATAATGATGTCGTAGTGAAAGCGATTGCCCGACAGGTAGGAATTGATACCAGTCATTTTCTTACCGGGATAGAAATAGAGAATATGGACGAAACAGCATTGAAAGAAGCGGTAAAGGATACCACTTTATTCTCAAAACTGACTCCATTACAAAAGACGCAAATCATCTCTCTGTTGCAGGAGCAAGGCAATACGGTAGGGTTCTTGGGAGATGGAATCAATGATGCAGGTGCATTACGTCAGTCGGACATTGGTATATCAGTCGATTCTGCTGTGGATATAGCCAAAGAAAGCGCAGATATTATCTTGTTGGAAAAAGATTTGATGGTATTGGAAGACGGAGTGCTCGAAGGAAGAAAGACATTCGGCAATATCAATAAGTACATAAAGATGACTGCCAGTTCCAATTTTGGGAATATGTTCAGTGTGATGTTTGCCAGTGCATTCCTGCCGTTTCTGCCCATGATGCCGATACATCTATTGATCCAGAACCTGTTGTATGACATATCGCAGACCACCATTCCTTTTGACCGTATGGACCCGGAGTTCCTGAAGAAACCCCGTAAATGGGATGCGTCCGATCTAAGTCGTTTTATGATTTATGTAGGTCCCATCAGTTCTATCTTTGATATTATCACGTATCTGGTCATGTGGTACGTATTTAGCTGCAACAGCCCCGAACACCAGACACTGTTTCAAACCGGATGGTTTGTGGAAGGTTTGTTATCACAGACATTGATTGTCCACATGATACGTACCCGCAAGATACCGTTCATACAAAGCCGTGCCACATGGCCTGTGATGGGACTGACCTTCTTAATCATGGCAATAGGTATTCTTATTCCTTTCACCGCTTTCGGGCGTTCCATCGGATTGACAGCTCTTCCTTTGAGCTATTTCCCCTGGCTGGTTGGGATTTTGCTCTCTTATTGCATTTTGACGCAGATCGTGAAGAATTGGTATATTAACCTCAAATCCGCAACTAAGCTCTTCAGCGTCCTTCTTGCGTCTAAACGTCC
>ERZ835762.1127-NODE-1127-length-17466-cov-10.660847_pt1 | contig 17466 bp, 10 predicted proteins | sample MGYA00519687_ERZ835762 | MGnify/ENA primary metagenome ERZ835762 (study PRJEB31850, sample SAMEA3708783) | human gut metagenome | biome: human gut; feature: human-associated habitat; material: faeces | place: China | collected 2014 ... | reverse complement strand
GTCGGTCAGACCTCATAAAATACACATCCGCCCTACACGGAATGTCCACAAAGCAACGCATGGTAATGTTCAATCAGATTCCGTTCATGGTCGGCTGGCTTAAGGAACTTGGCAATGTGGCCGAAAATATCTGCCAGTTCCTGAATGCAGTAAAAGAGAAGAATAAAATTCCGTCCAACCCTAAATCCGAAGAAGAATGATTGCGAAAGCCAAAGCCATATCGCACGGCATAAACGACCTCCGTTACATTACCGGCGAATCACAGCATAAGAAGCATCCGGAGAAAATTTATCGGGTATTGGACAATCTGTTGCCCTCAGAACCGGACGCTATGGGGATATGGAACTCCATGCAGTTGACCCTATCCCAACATCGACCGATAAAGAACTCCGTTATCAGAATCGAGTTGAGCCCATCGCCCGAACATACCCAATTCTATGACATCGAAGATTGGCAAAAGCTCTGGCAGGAATTCGCCGAGGAGTTCGACAAACAAGTGATTACCGGCAAGGATGGAAAAGTCCGTTCCTGTCCGACCAATTTGGCGGGTAGCAAATACTCGGTTTGGCTTCATACGGAATCTAAAGGCGAAGTTCCCCACCTTCATACTGCGGTTTGCCGTTTGGATGAAGACGGCAATATCAACAACGACCACAACATTCATCTTCGGGCGCAACGTGCTGCAGAGCGAGTGGCAAAGAAACGAGGCTGGACGACTGCGGCACAAATCAGAAATCGAAACATTCCACAAGTGAACCGAGACTGCATGAATGTATTGAAAGCAATGCCATCGTGGTCATGGGATGAGTACAAGAATGCTCTTATACGGAAAGGTTATACCGTCCATGAAAGAGAGGACAAGAAAGGTATTCTTCGTGGATATGCCCTCATGGATGGAAACACCAAATACAAGGCTTCAGAATTGGGAATCGGCAGAAACCTGATGGTCTCAAAACTTCCTGCGACATGGAAGAAACTACACCATCAGCCAGCTACCGTCATTAGAAATAATACTCCCCAAACCGTTCAACAGGCAGCGATACATAAGGTTAATCCTATTGACTATACCCAATATCTCACATATAGTCAGGATATGATTTCCTATGTCCTCAGTCATGAAGGCAAGGATTACAAATTCTATATCCCAGAAAAAGTACTTGACTGTTTCAATGACGAATTTGATTACAGGTTTATTGCCAACTGTCAGGAACTTACCGATATGGCGGTAGCTTTTTTTGTCGGGTTGCTTGAAACGCCGAATGTTGCAACCGGAGGTGGTGGCGGAGGTTCGCAAAGCGAGCTTCCGTGGAGAGACAAGGACGAAGACGACTTACAATGGGCACACAGATGCGCTCGTGCTGCCAGTCGTTCGTTAGGAAAGAAACCGAAAACAGGATTAAAACGATAAGTCTATGAAGCCAAACCTGAAAAAGAAATTCGATTTTTCCGTAGAAATGAGTGAAGCGGAATCCATAAAAGCCACTCCCAAGAATGAATATCTGGAGGAAGAAAAGCGGTTACTCGATATCAACGCAAGGGAACTTGCCAGCCTGAATGACAACGTGTTCAAGTTGAGAACAGAAGTTGAAAATCTGTCCGGCTCTATACGTGAGTGCAAACCTATCATTTCTAAAGAAATGCAGAAATTAGCAGTAGAATTCGGTGCGACCCTTCTATGCAATTTTCTCAACCAGATTGAGAGCAAATGTAAGGAAGCCGAGCGGAGAATAAAGAAAGCCGACAATGCCATCCCCATCCCAAATACGGCATTCTACATTTTGATTATCATTGTAGTCGCTCTGTCTTCTTTTTTCGTGTGCATGATAGTGGCTAATGCAGAGATTTTGCATTCCGGATTGATTTGGAAAGCAGTTATCTGCTGTATTCTCATTGCCGTTTTAGGAATTGGTATAGCGTTAATAGTACAGAAGTTTTTGGATAGAGGTAAATAAACGAAAAGTCTCAATCGGATAGGATTACTATTGGTTGAGACTTTATTTTATTCGTTATCAAACAATCCCTTTTCTTTCCATAACTTTAGTTATAAATTCCTCTATTCTCTTGCATTTGATTTAGTGATTACGTTTATGACTTACACGAAGTTTATCATCATCTTCTCTATATGATGAGATATATCCAATAGTTTTTAGCTTCCCTAAAAGCATTTCATTCATGTGATTATTTTCTATAGTAGCCTTTTTTGATTTATCTGTAATACTTCGATAAGAATCGCCTAAAGACTCTATTAATTCTGTCACAATGTCAAAATCATCTCTATACTTTTCAACCAAGTCTATCAAAAAAGACAATCGCTCTGGCAAATTAGTAGAGGCGACCAAAATGTTCTTCTCTATGTCATAATCAAATTTTTCAATATTGTTTTTCAACACAGGAAGAGTAATATTTGCCAATTCGTTATCCCACACAATATGAGGAAGAAAATGTTGAACTACACTTAGAGCTTTTTCACCGATTACTCTTGGATTTTTCATAAGATGCTTGTATAGCCTCATATCTGTAGGCAACTCCTCTATTTCTATAATACACTCATCCAAATACTTATCTACATAATAAGTAAGTACATCACTATGATTGTCTCTAATTGTTGTCGTATAATATGTGCTATATGGAAGCATATCAGCACAAAGTAACGACTTAAAATGAGCGTTATCTACACTGTTAATATCCGCATCCTTAAATGTAACTCCATCAAAGATTTTGACAAGTTTATCGTATACCAAAATTTCAAAATCTGATGTCAATAAAGCACTGTGTGCCAGTAGTTCTTTCTGAGTATCATCCAATTCAGATATATCTGTTAATTCATCAATATGTTTGGTAATGAATATTCGCAAACTGGAAATCATTACATTATTCTGACTCTCATAAAATGCATATATCTCAGGCCATGCTGGTATAACTATATCAACTTCAATAGCGAACTCCCACTGTATATTGTTAACATCGGAAAGAGAAACTTTATTCTGTTGCCCAGAAAGGTATTTGCGTTTTGTGTCCTCTGTTATATCCTCAGAATTAATAATTTCAAGAATAATTCCCACACTCTCTTTTTTTGCCGTATCTGTAATAAATACATTATTTAGTGCATTGTCAAAACATTCATCTATATAATCTGATATAGATTTAGCTGATTTACAGCTCCTCAGTATTGTAACATTTAAAGGATAATTATCCAATGTTTCCACCCTCTCATTTCGATAATGAACAAATGCGCATACAACATTTTCTGGTGTCAACATATATGCTTTGTTTTCTACAACATACTCAAGCAAACACCTAGACTCTGCATCTATATCTGTAAAAATCAGTTTTCCATTCGACACTATTTGTTTGATTGTATCAAAACCTATGAGATCTACTCTATGAGATATAAATGCGAAGTGTTTATTCAACCAGTTACGACTTTCTTTGGTGGAATGGTTCAATTCGAGGAATCGTAACCAAGACTCGAATAATTCATCGGAATTCTGTTTCACGAAGATCTTCCATAATCCATCAACGATACTGCCCAAATGGTTGAAAAGCGAGCTTGAATCTTCAACTGATTTATAGAAGTCAATCAAAAAGTCCCACTTTTTATTATGCATAATAACTTGTGCTATCGAATGAAGTTTTGAGTTATTTGCTTCTTCAAGATGCTGACAAATACAATCGACCACCTGAATATTCAATATACTTACATCGTTGTAACATTTATCAGGAATGTTTTTTACGCACTGCCCTACTTTATCTATATGATAGTCATACGGCAAACTATGCCGAAGTTTTAATTCAAGGATAAAATCATGGTCGTGCTTATTAATTGACTTACCAAAAAAGAAAGATATATAATCAAAGTAATCTTCATTTATAAGTCCTTCTTTCAAGAAAACTTCAAGCATTTTAGAGACATTGAGTTCACTAAAAATTTTATGCGTCTGCATATCAACATCCAGCAACAGTTCTTGTATTGGAGTAGCATAATGATTATTACGAGATAATTCTAGTATCTTGATTTGTTCACGATATCTTTTTTCCCCTTCTCGCAAGGCTTCTAATCGCTCATGGTAGGTAAAGGTAGAATTAACTATTTTCTCTATTTGACTGAATTGAATATTGCAACTATCTTCAGATGTATCATAATAATATCTAACACCATAATATGTGTTAGTTTGATGCCTCTTAAAACATTGATATCGAAATGAGGATTGCGATATAAAGGAATTAAATAACGTTTCATTTTCTGCGATATCTTCAAGAGGTATAAAATTGTTTTCGACAAAAAACAAAAAGGCATTATTTTCATTTTGTTTTGATAATTTTCTACGATACCCTTCAATATAAATCAGCCTTAATTCTTTTTCTTGTATGGCATGTGTCGCTTCTAAAGATTGAAGTTTTTTAGTTATTCCATTAATACGCTCGTCAATCTGTCTATTGCGCTCAACCAATAATTCACTTTTCTTATGCAAACAATCATACAAAACACCCTTTCCTTTATGCAGATCAGCAAAATCTTTTGGATGGTAGTTTTTATATACAATCATTGCAAGAAGTTTTTTTTGATCAAGTTTCTCATCAAGTTTTTCTCTATATTGGGCATATTCATTGACAATATTCTTCAGTAATCTCATATCGTCAATGAAAAAAGCCAAACTGTCTATTACCTCGACATTAAGATCTGAATAGCCTTTTATCTCTAGTTCCTCTTTCAGTTTGTCTGCCGAGTTTGAAGAATTGATTATTGGGATTACAGTTGTGATATAATCAAAGAATTTAGTACGTTCTTCATCAAAAAACATATCATCTTTAACCGCATAAATGAACGTAACTTTACGCCCCACAGAGTTTGACTGATTCAAGAGTTGATTTACCTCTCTTAACTTAAGAAAAATATCCGTATTATCAAATCTATCTAAATCTTCTATAATCACAACATTATAATCAGTAACCTCAAAGAAATAGACAATCTCATCCATGTGCTTATTGAAAACGGATGTATCTTCTTTGTTTTCTTTTAATTCAATCTCTCCATTCTTTAGATTTAACTTATTCAGTTTACTATTACTCAATGATTTGACAGTCTTTTGAACGAATATTATTGTTGCAACAAATATATATGATAGAGCAAAAATATCAGACCATTTATTTAATACTGGATTACTTAAGCGATTGCAAATCCAATCCACCTCCAAAAATGATGGTTCAAATACAATAATTAAGGCAACAATATAAAATATTATTGCAAAAGATAAAGCATATTGAGCCCAAGTTGATTTATGATAAATCCTTTTTAATCTGGAGTTATAAAGCGTCTCTTGTTTTTCTTTATAAATAAGTTGTTGAAGAATGCTGTATTCAATACGATTATTCATCGTATCAATATCTATTTTATTCTTTTTATCATCTAATGGTGACTTTAGTGTAGCAAGAGATATTGAAAGATATTTGTATTTACGATAGTCTTTCATCAAAGAGCGAAGAATGGAACTCTTACCGGATCCATAAGGACCAGTAAGAGCAATGTTCAAGATGTCTTTCTCTTCTAGTTTTCGTGCAAGATTCAAAACACTCCTATACTGCTTCTTATCACTTTCACTATCACGATTAAGCAGAGCAGGAGTTAATGATACTTGTTTATCATCCTCCATCGAATTATTTGCACATATTTTCTTCCAAAATCTCCAGTTCATTTATTTTCAGCTATTTATTAATCATATTTTTCTAGTTTGTTACAGATTGCTATCTATATTAAAGCAACACCAAATTCACGGATTGTTTCTTCGCTATCTCTTCCTGAGACAGATTTGCCTGTCGCTTGCTCTATTCTGTCAAGCAATTGTTTTGCTCGATCTATGAAATAAGCATTGAAATCATCTAATGCAAGATGAGCATAACTTACCTTATGTGACTCTATAGCTTCCTGTATCTCAACTTGTTTTAATCCCTTATTTGCCATAGTTCCAATATAGGTACTTGGTGCATGTCCTCCTATTGAACGATTGGAAGATGCATAAATTGGAGTCTTATTAATGACTGAATTCCATTTTATACGTGGAAGGTTATTTTTCTCGCAATAAGTTTGAGGGAATATATGATGAATATCAGCATCTTCATCAATGTAAGATGCTATATCCATACGATGACCTGTCATAAAATCAAGTGGTGAATCTTGTAAGATAAGTGCCATAACACCTTTGTACGCTGCACTATTCCTAGTCTGCATGGTCAATAAACGAGTTGGTTGTATATTGGAACGATATACAGTCTCTGGCATTTCACCACCTTCCATCCAACGGAATACGCCCATTATATCAGTTGCAAATCTAGCTTCATTGGCACCCCCATATAGTTCACCCATTACGCCACACCAATACCAACGAGACAATAATTCCTGTTTGCTTCCAAGATGCAACATTTTTTTATTTTCGTTGTCGTATGCAAAGATTGCAGCAAGTGGAATAAGTTGTGACGAATATGGAAGATCTCTGGAACGGAAAATCCCCTGATGTACTAAGAAATCAGCTGCATCACAGAAACCTTTAATCAAAGCGTCATGATACTTCAAATAATCTTTCAATTCAAGCCTAAGAATGTCTTTTTTCTTACATGTTACAGCCACACGCTCATCATCACCTGAAACCACTCTTTTATAATATGATACCAAAAGAGTCATTGCTGCCAAAAAATTAGCACCAGTGATTTCTTTCAATAGCTCGCCATTTACTTTTTGAGCAAAAATATGACGAATGGTCTCCCAATCTTTTCTCAATTCATGTCCTTCAGCAGCAAATGTAGCTGTGACGAGTTCGAAAACCGTAAGAGGTACACCACCAGTGTTTACATTCTCAAAAATCTGGCAGACAGCTTCTTTCGGGGTTTCTTTATCAAGCTGAATTATAGGTATGTTATACTCTAAAATTGGGCGAAGAATCTGCTGTGAGAAATCACGGAATAAATTTCTATACTCTCTATCACCTTTGTAATAGTCTTCCATATCATAATGCCAATCTTCCGTATCATTATGAGAAAACGTAATATTCAAGGGAAACATCAGGTTCTCAAATTCTTTCTCTCTTGTGGATAAGTCCAGCGTTACATCACGACCAATATTTGTTGTAAGCTGTTTCTTCTCTGATACAGATATGATTGCTTCCAATCTGTCCGCAGTAGAGTCTAGACATTTACGAATATCTAGATAATAATAGCGTTTGATAATTGTATCTCGATTGGTCTCTAATCGAGTATTAGTTGCTTTCTTACTTTTCAAGACCTGATATAAAGTTGTGAGTCGCTGTTGTCCATCGAGCACAAGCCACTCAGGTGTAACTTCTGATATAGAATCCACACCTTCAAATGTGCGATACTTAAAACGGATATGCTCACCACCATTAGCCAAAAACATCGCTGCACCCATTGGGAAGCCAGATGTGATACTTTCTATTAGTTTACATATCTTCGTGTCATCCCAAACCCAACTACGTTGAAAGTCGGGTAATTGAGCCTTACCTTCTTCAACCATTTTTAGAAGGTCATCAAGTTTCTTATCGTGTGATTCAACAGCCATAACAAATTTATTTTATCAACCAATTAATAATACATTTCAATATACTGATAAGCCTTATCAAAAACTTCTTGATCTTTAATCTGGTAGTTAACCCACAGAATAGAACGTAGTTTCTTTTTTATCTCTCGCTGAGCTGTAATGCTTTTAAAAGCATCTTTAAACTTACGTACAATAGCTACCACATTTTCATCAATATCAGCAACAACCCGTTCTACAATGATAGGTGTATCCTCAGTTCTAATTGATTCAAACAACTCCGTAAGAGCAGCTTTAGCTTGTTCCCTCTTGTCAAGAGGTTGATTTGAGTTTTTTTCTTCCTCAAGCACTTCTTTAGCAAGGGTGAGCAATCCTCGGAGGAAATCAATACTAGTTATAAGATTTTCCTCCATATGACGGCGCAGTTCATCCAACTTCTCAGCAAATGCCTTGTAATTAGGGTCTCCATGATGCTCTCCTAACCTCAAACGAAGCATTTTTTCCACTTCCAATATCTTTTTAGGATTGTCTTTGGCTTGCTCCAACACCATATCAATTACATCTCCATCTACCACAAGATCCTCAAGTGGAGTCCCAATATCAATTGTATCAATGTTACGATGAATGATTTCAATGGTTTTAGCACCCAATAAAGTCCATATGAGTGAACCTCCGGTACTAACAGGACGTACACTTTGATATACCTGAGCCAGCCAAGTATAATCCGCCTGAAAAACAGCCAGCATTGCATCCGGGCTTACTGTTTCCCAAGCTTTAGCCAATCGTGAAAAATGTTTTGCAAAATTCGTTTTTGTAGACTCATCAAGTAAACATTGCTGAGCAGCCTGCAAACCTTCCCAACCACCGATTGTCCGGTCTACACCAGGGAAAAAGTCAATACACTCTTGCAAAAATTGAGGTATCAACACTTTTATCTCATCAATATTTTTTACAACTGTTTTTACCGTCTCTTCATCAAAAGCAAGGCTCTTGGCTACATTATCAAATACACCAACAAAATCTACAATCAGACCACATTTCTTATCAACATTGTACTTTCTATTCGTACGGCAAATAGCTTGTAACAACGTATGATCCTTCATTGGTTTATCAAGATACATACATTGCAAAATCGGAGCATCAAAACCTGTTAACAGCTTTGAAGTGACAATCACCATTTTAATCGGTGACAATGGATCACGGAATTGATCAAGAAGTTTTCTTTCTTGTTCTCTATCACGACGGTATGTCTTATACTCATCAGCTTTATCACCAGCCGTATGCATAACGATAGTGGTTGCATCTTCCGTACCCAAAAGAGCATCAATCGTTTTCTTATATTTCACACAGCAGTCTCGATTATATACCACAACTTGGGCTTTCATGCCACTGGGCTCTACATACTCTTTGAAGTGATTTACAATATAACGTGCGACATCGTTAATTCGCTTCTCTGCTGTAAAAAATGCTTCAACAGAAGTTCGTTTTACTAATTCGTTCTTTTCGTCCTCGGATATTTGATCGGTCAGTTCATCAAATTCTTCTTGTAATTGAGTTTCGTTAAGATGCATCTCTACCGGCACTGTTTGGAAATTCAATTCAAGCGTAGCTCCATCTTCAACAGAATTTTGGAAAGTGTATTTTGAAATATATCCACCTTTCTCTAAATCCTCATCAGCACCAAACGATTGAAAAGTATTCTTATCTCGTTTGTTGATAGGCGTTCCGGTAAGACCAAAGAAAAATGCATTAGGTAGTGCATTGCGCATTTTTTGTCCTAAATCCTTTTCCTGAGTTCGGTGTGCTTCATCTACCAATAAAATGATATTATCTCTTTCATTCAGTACACTATCAACATCTCCGAACTTGAAAATTGTCGTTATCAGAATCTTGCGCTGATCCTGCTTGAAAAATGCAACTAACTCATCTTTTGTCTTTGCAGATTCTATATTAGGAATATCAGCACGAGTAAAATCGCCCGTTATCTGATCTTCCAAATCAATACGGTCATCAACGATAACAACTGTGGGAGCATGTAATTCGTTCTGCAAACGTAATTTTTGGGCAGCAAATACCATCAACCATGATTTTCCCGAACCTTGGAAATGCCAAATAAGACCTTTCTTCGGACCTTGTTTCTCTCGATATGTATTTAAGACACGCTGAACAATAGCTTCACCTCCTAGATATTGTTGATAACGGCAAACTATTTTTATTTTTTTGCCTGATGATGTTCCTGTAAAAACACTATAGTAACGATATATGTCAAGTAGTCGGTTTGGTTGAACTAACCCCATTACATTACTTTTAACCGACTCTATTGTGCCATGCTGACGACCTTCATCTTTAAACCAAGGCCCCCATTTGTCAACAGGTGCACAGATACCGGCATATTGAAGTTCTTTGCCTTCAGTAGCAAAGGTCAATATATTCGGAACAAACATTTCTGGAATGCTTTTTTCATAATGCAGCATATCGATGGCTCCGTCAGCCCATGTTATCTGAGGGCGAACAGGAGATTTTGCTTCACCAACACAAATCGGAATTCCATTTATCAGATAAACCAAGTCCAAACGTTTACCTCCACCAACAGAGCTACGTGGAAATTCCCATTGATTGGTTACGACACAATAATCTTCGACCGCATCTTCGCTAAAGAATCTGATAGGTATATATTCACCATCCTTTCCAAAAGGCTCTGTGTTTTCATTAAATAGCAATGTACGAAAACGATCATTGGCAGTCACCAATTCATCATAATTACCTCCACAAGTAATAGCAGCACGGAGTTTATAAATAACTTGCTCCGCTTGTTGATGTGTTATCGGATTCAACCTAATAAGAGCTTCCAATAGCCATGATTCAACAAGGACAGAATCAGAACTACGAGGTATATCCTGTGACTTTACATACTGCCAACCACTTTGGGTTGCAGCTTCTATGAGCATTTGCTCCACTGTATTGTCTTCGTTAAACATATCTATGATTTTCATTGTTATCAATTTAATAATTAAGCGATTTTCCCTAATTCGTCACTTTGTATGTCATTCAAATATACTAAAGCTTTTTGAATGACAGATTTTGATTTGTCGGCTTGTTTATATATTGCTTCAAAACGCCTTTGTTCCTCTATCGCAGGTAATCCAACCATAAAATGGTCCAGATATGAAGCACTAACTCTTTTCTGCCCGCCTGTTCCAGACATATTTTTTGCAGCACGCTCACGAAATATAGGCATTCGTGTTAATGCTAACAGCCAATAGGGACTAGATATTCCGTTAATTGGCCGCAATACATGAAATTCTGTAGATCCCATTCCTATACCATTTGTAAGTCCATGTACAATAGCTCCTTTGCCATTCTCCATACAAGGTGTAATCTTGGCAAACAAGACATCATTATTCTCAAAATATGTAAAGCCTTTTTTTACTTTTCCATATTCTTCATCAGTCATATCTACCAAATATCCATCCTCACTTACCGCCGGCATAGGAATAAAAGAGACTTTATCGGTGTCGCAAAGAGCAATGTTAGGACGTCTTGGATTTAGAATACAACATTCTCCTAATCTTTTCAACTCATTCTTCTGATTTAAAGAAAGAGGATTCCCAAACATCTCGATAAATTGCGATTTGAAATCGCCAAATTTTGATTTATCGGCTTGTTTGAGGACCTCAACAAACAAGATTTGTTCATCCATACTAGGAACAGGAACTTTCATTTTCTTGATATCTGAGAATACGATATCAACTTGATTTGTAGAACCAGTTACATATTGCCTGTATATTTCTGCTTGCGTATCATTTAAAGAAAGGTACGTATTAAGCACTTCTGGAAGAATCACTGCTCTATCTGTTGACAAGGCAATCACATGTCCGTCATTTATGTAGGTATTATTATCTGAAGGACAAATAAATACACAACATCGTCCAAGAGTACCATTTCCAGTTGCATTCAAGAGAACATCTCCTGATTCAAGTATTCTCTTCCTAACTGGGATTTCCTCGTTGTGGTATTTTATATTCCCCAAACGTTGACCATCCCAATGGATACATGCTTGATTAATCACTAAGACAGAAGAAGATTCAACATATTTTGGCGTTATCCCCTTACTCATGATTGGACAAACCGATTCAAGGGTTTGCTTATTATGAGTATTATAATACATCTCGATAAATTGCGACATACTAACCAATAAATTTACGGTGAGACATTTTTACATTTGTCTGATTCACCATAGCATATTGCAATGTTGTATCAAGACTTTGATGCCCTAAGAGATGCTGGACCTGCTCTATAGGCATACCTTTATCTATCGCCATTGTTGCCAACGTACGGCGAAATTTATGAGGATGCACCTTAGGAATATTCAATTCACGCCCCAAACGACGTAAACGTATTTCCACACCACTTATCTGTAAGCGATCGTAAGGTGCTAATAACGAAACAAACAAGGCAGGATTGTCATCTATCCGTTCTGCCAAATAACGTTGTAAATGTATCTTTGTACGAGCATCGAAATAAACTCGACGTTGCTTATCTCCTTTACCGGTAACGATACATTCCCTATTTTCAAAATCTATATCGTTCCTATTAAGTTTGACCAACTCACCGACACGCATACCAGTAGAAGCTAACAAATCTATCAAGGCTAAATCGCGAATACCTTCGCAATGATCTCGCATTTGTTCCAAGGCTTCATCGGAGTATGTTTCTTTGACTGTTTTCCCGACTTTTACTTTATGAATCCGACGTACTGGGCTCTTGACAATATAATCCTCATCCTCAAGCCATGCAAAGAAGCTCGATAAGATGCGACGTATATTGTCTACCGTAACCTTTGTAGCACCGCTTGTCTGCTGATAATCATTTAAGTAATTACGCAAGTCATCAGTAGTGATATGGCGAATATTTTTTTCTATTTTCCTGATAGCATTGCTTAATGTACTTCGATAGTAGTGCATCGACTTATCCGAACATCCTTCAACTCTTTTAGCCGATAAAAAACTATCTATCAATTCACTATTACCGCTGCACTCTTCATTGTTTTTAGACGACACGTTGATATCACGAAAGGCATAATCTAGCACCTTTCGTAATTGACTCATTTGCTCGTTGTTTAAAACTCCCAGCATAGCCTGCTCTATGTCATTAATCAGATTTTCTATCATATTATTAATAAAATTAGTTATCCAATTAAGCCGCAGCTATCAACGTATCTCTCTTATTCTATCCGTTTATTAAACTCTTTATGACTTTATCGATATTTTCAATGCACTGCTTCAATTCAAATTTTGATTTATCGGCTTGTTGGGCAATGGATGCAAACTGTTGTTGCTTCTCTATTGGAGGCAGTATAACAGGAATCTTTTGGATTATCTTCAAGTTAAGACCTCCTCTACCATTAACATCTCCAGACAGACCTCTAAGTTCGAGATATCTCCCCTGAAGATTATGGTAAAGATATAAGTAGTTTACACGCTCGTCGGGTACAATAGCACACAAAGACTGATTTGTACACAGATCAACTTCTGTAATAGCCACAGTACCACGAGTTTTACCTTGACCAGCGATAGCAATTACAATAGAATGTATTGGAACCATCCTTGTACTTGCGCTCTTATATCCAAGCTCAGTAATGCGAAAATCTGTATCTTCTACATGACCTTTGTGTACCTCGCCAGAACTCATCCATCTTATTCTTCCATTCTCCCAATATTCAGGATGAGATGTGCTTGGAGTTGCTCCAGCAAAACAATTTGCAAACTCACCAATAGTCATAATTGGAAAGTTATGGGTATTATTCTCAACGGTTCCAAACATCTCGATAAATTGCGATTTCACCATTTCATCAGTGGCAACAAGTAGTTTCTTATAAGCCTCCTTCAATCGATAGGCTGCCCATAATTTATCAACAAGAACTTTTTGTTCCTCTAATGGAGGTAATTCAAACTCAAAATCAGCCAAATCAGAAAATAACACATAAGGATTTGTAGAACCTTTTGATTTAGCTATCGACCAAGTCGTAAAATCCTTTGATAGCATAATGAACGGCAACAAACGTTGCTCAAATGCATGAGGATCTTTCGTTTCAAAAACAAAAGTAGTATTAGCACATACTCCTTCAAAATCAGCAACTGCTATTTTCTTTAGATATGTTCTTCTTGAACCATACAAAATCTGACCTGGTTTAAATACACGAATAAAAGCAGGTCCAACATCATCTGTTGTAAAACATCCTTTCCTATGTATGGTTAAATCCTCCGAATCCATATGATCGCCTGCAACATAGTATTCATACGGATTATTTAGACGATCTATATTTATCTTCACATCTTTAACGACATCTCCAAACTTTACCCTACTCATATTTTAGCATACTTAAAAGATTAGCAACTTCGATATGCATTGATCTTGAAGCCTCAATCCATTTTGGGAGTGATTCATCCAAAATGTATATTTCATTTGTTCCTTTTTGCTTGACATAACTTTGTATACTAAGCAAACTCTTATTATTGTCTATATCATATATATCAGCAACTTTTGCAAAATATTCTATATCCTCAAAATTTTCATAAGCAGAAATAATTTTCTGGATGTGAGTATTTTCTAAATAACTTTCAGCATTCTTTCTTGATACCTCTCCTTTTGCGTCAATAAAAATAACTTTACCTTTATGACTATCTTCTTTTCTATTTTTGCAGATAATAATACAAGCCTCCATAGAAGCATTAAAAAATAGATTAGGACCAAGTCCAATTACGCAATCTACAATATCTATTTCAACTAATTTTTTGCGCAACTCATATTCTTCATCACGAAATAGTACACCATGGGGAAACAATATAGCACACCTACCAGTATTTCTATCCATCGAAGCAATAATATGTTGAAAAAATGCATAATCAGCTCTTCCTTGCGGAGGCGTTCCCAAGAAATTACGTCCCCACTTATCATTCATGAATTTTTCACGATTCCATTCTTTGATTGAATAAGGAGGATTTGCCAGAACAATGTCGAACTTACGAAGATGGCTGCCATCCAAGAATGCAGGATGCTCCAACGTATCTGCACATGCAATCGAAAAATCTTCAACTCCATTCAAATAAAGATTCATTCGTGCAATAGAAGAAGTCAAGCCATTCACCTCTTGTCCGAACACCTGTACACTCTGCCACTCTGCACCTTTGTTGCGAAGATAGTCTAAACATTTAACCAACATACCCCCGGAACCACAAGTTGGGTCATAAATGCTTTCATTCGGTTGTGGCTGCAGTATCTCAGCCATAAGTTGAACGACTGTTCTATTCGTATAGAACTCCTGAGCAGTATTTCCGGCATCATCGGCAAACTTTCCAACAAGGTATTCGTATGCCTGCCCCATCTCATCGGCAGGACAAGCCTTTAGGCTCAACGTATATTTAGAAAAATCCTCAATCAACGAAGTAATGATATTATCAGGCATCTTCGCCTTATTGGTCCAGCCATCCTTAGGTCCGAAAATACCTTCTAATCCTCCGATTTTTCTACCATCCATTTCCTTAGCAGGATTGGCTTGCTCAATGGCAATAAATGCTTCGACTAATTTATTACCAACATTTTCCGTCACCTCACGAACATCTCTCCAGTGCGCACCATCAGGAATACGGATGGGGAGATCTTCTACTTGCATACCTGCATACTCAACTCCTCCTTCACATACAAAACCTTCAAACTGTTCATCATAAACATCGGAAATGCGTTTGAAAAAAAGCAAAGGGAAAATATACTCTTTATATCCAGCCGCATCAATCTGGCCACGCAAATGAGTGGCAGCTGCCCAAAGAAAACCTTTAAGTTCATCGAGCGTAATAGGGTCGTCCGGATGACGATATTGTTTTACTTTTTCTGCCATATTGATTATGCGTTAATGAGTAATGAAAATTCTTTCTCCAATCGCTTCACATCTTCGTATGCTTGTTTGAACTCAGCCAACACTTCCACATAAGGACGAATTTCCTCCTTGTGGTAAACCACATAGCGATTGGGCGAAAGATTATACTCTTTATCTCTTATCTCCTGCAATGTAACGATTCGAGAATAGTCCTCTTCATCGGAGTAATTTTGATAAAGTGAATATAACCTATCTATATCATTCTCTTCTAAAATATTCTGCGCTCTCTTTTGAGTTAGAATTTTGGAACCATCTATCATCAAAATCCGTCCGGAATGATGAGCCGGTTTCATCCTTCGTATTATCAAGAAACACGGAGATAGTCCAGTTCCATAAAACAATTTATCTCCTAATGTAACAACGGCTTCTATCAAATCACTTTCCACTAATTGCTTCCGTATTTCTGCTTCTTGATTTCCACGAAACAGAATGCCTTGTGGCATTACAACAGCCATACGCCCCTTGCCAGAGGACATAGAACATATCATATGCTGAATCCACGCATAGTCACCACAACTATCACTCGGTGTGCCATAGATATTGCGCTTATATTTATCTGAACTCCATTCCGTTGCTCCCCAATTTTCAAGAGAAAATGGAGGGTTTGCTATAACACAATCGAATTTGGCGATATTACCACCTTGAAGAATTTTTGGGTCTCTCAATGTGTCGCCTTGCATTACATTAAAATCAGATGCACCATGCAGGAATAGATTCATTTTAGCAATGGCCGCATTCACAACATTCTTCTCTTGTCCGAATATACTTCCACAGCAAAGAGAATCATCGTGCATATATCGTATAGCTTCGATAAGCATTCCTCCACTACCACAAGCAGGATCATATACAGTTTCCCCCGGTTGCGGATCAAGAATATGCACTAATAATCTCACAACAGAACGAGGAGTATAAAACTCTCCGGCCTGGGCCTTACTGTCATCAGCAAACTTCTTTAATAGTATCTCGTAGGCATCACCCATTAAATCTGCAGGATAATCCTTATTACCAAGTTTTCGTTTTGATAGATGTTCTATCAGGTCACGAATCTTACTGTCATTGAGAATTGCCTTATTAGTCCATTTCTGAGATGAAAACATAGATAGCACCCCATACAATGTATCTGGGTTTGCTATCTCTATCTGTCTCATAGCACCAACTATGGCTGCTCCAAGATTTTCTGTACGTTCTCGGACTTCTTGCCAATGACAACCATCAGGAATAACAAAACGATGTTGCTCTGGCAGAGATGCATACTCCTTATCACCACCACTTGATATTAAAGCTTCTTCTGTTTCTTCATCATAAACATCAGATATCCGCTTGTAATAAAGCAAAGGCGTGATATAATCTTTAAAATTATCCTGGCTTACAGGACCGCGTATTATATTACAGGCCTCAAACAAGAAATTATATAAGTCCTGTGCGCCTGTAAGCTCTTTATTTATTGTTTTTTTTGCCATCTAATAACTCTGTCAAATAGTGAATTTGAGATTCCTTTATTTCATTAACTCAACAACATCTTCCGGCAACACCACATTCTCGGAATCACCTTTCGGAGCGTTCTTAAGGAACAGCACCGGAACGATGGTGTAGTTCTTGGCAAACGGCAGCAGATTAGCTTTGCGGAGAAGTGCAGCAGTTAGCTGTTTACCATTCTCCCTTATTGTCCACTTGCATTCGCCAACCAGCAGATACTTTTTGTCAAGCGATTCGGCCATAACATCGAACTCGACTTGTTCCGGCTTCTTGTCCTCATTGAGAACAGAACCCCACCAGCGTTTTACCTTGCCATAAACCACTCCATTGACAAGATTTCCTGTTACGGCATCCCGACATAATTTTTCCCATTGCATACTCACATACTCCGATAAATGAGCAGTCAAAGCCTGTTCTATTGGCAAACGACGACCAAGCTCGATGAACGAACGATTAGGTACGACAAACTGATAATAAAATGCCATAAACGGATCGGCTATCTTGTAAAGACTCT
>ERZ835762.1115-NODE-1115-length-17715-cov-3.409400_pt1 | contig 17715 bp, 15 predicted proteins | sample MGYA00519687_ERZ835762 | MGnify/ENA primary metagenome ERZ835762 (study PRJEB31850, sample SAMEA3708783) | human gut metagenome | biome: human gut; feature: human-associated habitat; material: faeces | place: China | collected 2014 ... | reverse complement strand
CCAGCCCCGCCAGCAGCCCTACGTATTCCCCGTCCGGCAGGCTTGTCAGCCGCTCCATGGCCCTGTCGTAGGCCTTGGCCAGCATCTCCTGCTTGGCGGCCAGCTCCAGCTTGCGGGCGTCCAACTGGGCCACGCTGGCAAGCCGCGCCTGGCGCTCCTCCGCGCTGCGGCGGCCGCGGGCCGCGATCTCCTCCGCCTCCCGCTTGGCCTGGGCCTCGTAGCGGGCGGTGATCTCGTCGGCCTGCCGCCGGGCCTCGGCCTGGATGGAGGCGATCTCCGCCTCGGTGTCGGCCGCAATGCGCCCGGTGATTTTCTCAATTCCGTCCATAGCCGCCTCCGCTCAGAAGCCGAACATGATCATCAGGAAGGAGATGAGCAGGGACAGGATGGCGTAGAACTCCACGATGATACACAGCACCATGCCCTTGGACCAGTCGTTGGGGTTCTTAGCCACAATGTTGACCGAGGCGGCGGCCACCCGGCCCTGGGCGATGCCGGAGAGCAGGCCGCCGATGGCCATGGGCAGGCAGGCGGCCAGAATCAGCAGGCCGTTGGCGATGGACAGCTCGGCCACGGTGCCGTCGAACAGGCCCATTTTCATCAGGGCCAAAAAGCCGATGACCAGCCCGTACAGGCCCTGGGTGCCGGGGATGACCTGCAGGATCATACACTTGGAGAACTGGGAGGGGTCCTCGGCCAGCAGGCCGGCGCCCGCCTCACCGGCGATGCCGGTGCCCTTGGCGGAGCCCACACAGGCCAGGCCGGCGGCCAGCGCCGCGCCCAGGAAGCCAAAGAACGCACCCGCGTACTGGGTCAGAAATTCACCGATCGTCATGTTACTGTTCCTCCTTAATATCGACAAACTTGGTCGCAATGTTCAGGGGCCGCCAGGGGCGTCCGCCCTCCTTGTAGAACTGCTTGAAGAACTCCAGATATTGCAGGCGGGACGTGTGCACGTAGGTGCCGATCACGTTCAGGCCGATGTTGAAGGCGTGGCCCACAATAAAAATCACGAAGAAGATGGGAATCCCCACCGCCGGGGGCAGGCCGCCGCCGGGCATGGCGCCCAGGATGTTGAACACCTGCCCGATCACCGAGCCGGCCAGCATCATGACCATCAGGCGGGAGTAGGAGAGGATGTCCCCAAAGTACCCCGTCACGCCGTTGTAGACCGCGCCGATCACCGCCGTCACCTTGCCGAAGCCCTTGGCGCTGCGGCCCTGGGCCAGCAGCATCAGGCAGCCCAGCACCAGCACCACAGGGATGCCGGCCACGCTGCCTACGGAGGAAACGCCGGTCAGGTTCAGGGCAAACAGCCCGATGCCCGCAAAGATCACCCACCAGGTGCCGACGTCCCACACGGCATCCCACACCTGGCCGTCCCGGCAGAGCATCCAGAACTTGACCGCCATGCCCACCACAATCTGCACGAAGCCTACCGCCAGGGCAAAGACCAGCACGGTCATGGGGTCCTCCATCACGTTGAGCAGAGGGGCGGGCAGGCCGCTGCCCTCCGGCACGGAGAGGAAGGGGACGGCCGGCTGGGGCAGGCCCAGCATGCCGGTGAACTGCACCAGAAAGTCGGAGAAAAATCCGCCGGTTAGCAGCCCGATCACCGCCGACGAGACGCCGCACATGGTCATCAGCCGGATGAGCTGGCCGAAGCCGCCCTTGGGCCGCACCTTATGCTGGATGAACAGGCAGGCGCCCGCCAGAAGCAGGCCGTAGCCCAGATCCGCAAACATGAAGCCGAAGAAGAAGATATAGAACGGGGCCATCAGGCCGTTGGGATCCACCCCGTCGTAGGCGGGCAGGGAGTACATCTCCGTGATGGTGGTCAGCGGCTCGGTGATGGCGTTGCTCTTGAGCTTGACGGGCACCACCGGGTAGTCCTCCGGCGCCGGGTCGGACGTCTCCCAGCAGCAGGTGAACTCCCCCAGCTTGCGCAGCAGCTTCTCCTCCTCGGGCACGGGCACCCACCCGTCCAGGTAGAAGGCCGTCCCGGAGTCCAGCAGGCGGCTCTTGGCCTCCTCCCGGGCGATCTCCTGGACCGCCCGGTCCAGGCACAGCTCCAGCGCCGCCCGCCTGGGGGCGAAGCCGGCCACCGCGGCAATGGCCTCCTCCAGTGTACGGGCGGCCTCCGCCTGCCCGGCCTCCAGCCGTTTGTCGTTCTCGGCCGCCGTTCCGGTCCAGCCCCGCAGGGCCGCCCGGGAGAAGCCGTACTCCTTGAGCACCTCCTGGCAGGCCTCCTCCGCGCTGCGGTGGCAGAGGAACACCAGGTATTGCAGCTGCGTGTCTGCCCCGGCCCGGAGCACCTGGGTCAGCTCACTTTTCTCCGCCAGCTCCCGCTCCAGCGCGTCCAGGTCGGCGGAGGCGGCCACGGTGCCGAAGGACACCGCCACCTCCGGGGTGGAGGCCGTCTCCAGCGGGATGTCCAGCGCCAGCCAGGGCGCCAGAGCCAGCCGCTGGGTGCGCAGCTTGTTCTGCTCGGCATAGAGGGCGGTGATCCGCCGCTCCAGCTCCCCCAGCCGCCCGGCGTCCGCCAGGCCGGCCTCATAAGCCGCGTCGTCAAAGAGCTCCCCCTCTGTGACCACCGGCCGGGGCTTGAGCAGCCCGCCCTTCTGCTTGGGGCCGTATTTTTTCAAGGTTTTGAGCGCCCCCTCCACACGGGCCCGCGCGTCCCGGGCCGCGTTCAGCGCCCCGGGGTCCGGCCGCGTCAGGGCAGCCCACTCCGGGTCGTCCCCCAGATGGGGCGGCTCGTCAATCTCCACACAGCCCATGTGCTGAAGCAGCCGCAGCAGGCTCTCCCGCTCGGCCTGCATGCCGATAAGCCGCAGCCGCTTCATTTTAACAATGGACATTCGTTTTCACTACCCTTCTCACGATGCTCTCAGCGGCGTCCGCCAGGCGGGCCTCCGCCTGGGCCCGCAGGGCGTCGCAGGATTTCCGGGTCTGGGCCATCACCTCCGACGCGTGTTCGGCCGCCTTGGCCTCAGCCTGCCGCATCAGCTCCCTCGCCTGGGCCTCTGCCTGGGCGCGGGCCTCCGCCAAGCGGGCCTTCCCCGCCCGTTCCGCCTCGGCCACCAGCCGTTTGGCCTCCGCCTGGGCCTCCGCCCTGCGGGCCCGGTTGGCCTCCTCGGCCTCGGTCACCTGCTTCATTGCTTCCAGAGACATGCTCTCACCGCCTTTCTCTATCATCCGGGTCGCCCGAAACAAATTTTCCCGATGATATATGAATGATACTTCAAATCGGAGAGAATTTCAAGTTTAAAATTATAAGTTTACTTTTTAACATAATTCGTTTTCCTTCTGCCTCTTCCGCTGGGAGCCGACGAAAAAAGCGGACGCATAGGGCTATGCGTCCGCTTTTGGGCATTATTCGCCTGTCATGGCCAGCACGGCCCAGTCCTCCCGGGCCTGCCCCGCCTGCTCCAGCACGGGCACCACCGGGGTCTGGTTCAGCCGGGGCAGGGTCTCCCCCTCCCCCAGGCGCACCAATACGCGGTCGGCGCGCTCCAGCAGAGCGGCGGTCTGGCCGCTCTCCACCGCCCCGCCTGCGGCGGCGGAGGCGGTGGTCACCAGGGACACCTTTACCTCCGGGAACTCCGCCAGTCCGGCGCGCACCTCCTCGAGAAAGACCTCCAGCGCGGCGGTCCGGCCGTCAGCGGGATAGTTGGCATCGGCCTTAATCCAGCCCAGTTCCCCGTCGGTGGGGAAGGCCCAGTTGTCCAGCAGGATCTCATCAAAGCCCAGGGCCGCCAACTCCCGGCACACGCCCACCACATATTGGCGGGCGCTCTCATTGGCCGGGCTGAGCCAGCGGGTATCGCCGCTGTCCCGCCAGTTGCCCGCGTTGGTGTGGATGGCCAGAGACATGTCGCTGCGGGGCACAAGGTTGTCCCGGAAGCAGGACACCCGGGCCACGGTATACACCTCTCCGCCGTTGAGGAGCTGGATGGCCGCGTTGAGGGCCGGGTCGGCGGCGGATGCCTCCGCCTGGATGGCCAGGGCCAGCCCGGAGATATAGCCCAGGCTGCCGTCGTCCGCCTTCATGTCAAAGAGAGCGGCGGTGGCGCCGGCCGCCTCCACCTGCTGGGCGGCGGTGCCGTCATAGAGGGCGGAATTGGGCAGCAGAATCCCCCGGAAGTCCTCCTCCGGTTCCGGTGTGGGTGTGGGCTCCGGCGTGGTCACCACCACCGGGGCGCCCGTAGCAGGCGCCGGCTCCTTCTGCTGGAAAAAGGGCAGATTGATTTTAATGCCGTTGGCAGAGTAGTCGATGTATGGCTCGAGCCACAGCAGAGCACCCACCGCCACCGCCAGCACGACCAGCAGCAGGACAATCAGCACTTTCAAAAAGGTGCGGACGCGGCTGCGTCCGTGGTAGGAATCGTATCCGTTGCGCCTCACCGGCGTCCCCCCTCTTCGCGGCATTCACCCGGCCACGCCTGAATAGCTTGGCCGTTTTTTGCCCGTTCTATCACGGTCCGGACTGCTCTGTCCCAGCCTGAAGCAGCGCGTCGTCCAGCTTCTGGAAAGCGGCGGCGATCATGGCCCGGTCCTCCTGGCTCATGCCGCTGAGCAGGGAGCTGAAATATCCGCTCACGTCAGTGGCCGCCTTGGCCCGCAGGGCGTTGTACTTCTCCGTAGCGCAGACATAGATCACCCGCCGGTCCGTCTCGCTGCGCTGCCGTCTGGCCAGCCCCAGCTTTTCCAGCCGGTCCACAATGCCCGACACCGTGCTGTTGGCGCTTCCGGTGCGCTCGGCCAGGGCGCTGATGGGTACCGGCCCATCCTCCCCCAGCACCGTGAGCACCAGGGCCTGGGGAAAGGTCAGGTCCAGCCGGCCGAAGTGGCTGCGGAACTGCTGGGACATGTGCTGTGTCCCCCGCAGATAGGACATGAAAATATTGGGCTGTTCCATCGGTCAATGCTCCCTCCTGTTACGCGCATCCACAGAACCGCCTCAGCCCATGGCCTGGGTGGTAAGGCGCTGGAGAATCACGGCCAGTTGGGCGCGGGTAGCCACGCCGCCGGGCAGCAGCCTGCCGCCGTCCCCCTCCAGCCAGCCCATGCCCACCGCGTGGCGCATGCTCTCCACCGCCCAGACGCCGGTCATGTTGGCGTCGGAGTACAGGTTGAGGGAGCCCTCGGCCAGCGGTACGCCCCGGTATTGGTCAAAGCGGGTGAGGAAGGCCGCCAGCTCCTGGCGTGTGACGGATTGATCCGGCTTGAAGTCCCCCCGGCTGTCGCCGTTGGCAATTCCGTTCTCCTTGGCCCAGGCCACCGGCTGGGCATACCACGCCTCGGGGGACACGTCCCCAAAGGAGACGGTGGCCGTGGGGGCCGGCGAACCCTCCATCCGCCACAGCACGGTCACTACCGTGGCCCGGGTTACGTTGGCGGTAGGGGCAAACTGGCTCTCGCTCACGCCGGTCATATAGCCCTTTTCGGTCACCTCATTGACTGCCGACTCATACCACGCCCCGCCGGGCACATCTGTATACCCGCCCGCGGCTGCCGCGGGCAGGGTCAGGCTGGCACACAGACACAGGGTACAGGCCAGCGCCGTCCATCGCTTTTTCAAGGCATTCACTCCCAATCTTGTTAGGCTGTCCCCATTCTACGACATGGATTTTACAAATGTGTGAACAACCGCTGAATAAAACGCCCGCCGCCCTGCAAAAACGCCCCCACAGCCGGGCGCACAGCGAAAGAGGGGCGGGCGCCGCAGCGCCCGCCCCTCTTCTGCATTCACACCGCCAGCGCCCAGTTAAGCATCAACAGGAGCCCAAAGCCGGGCACGCCCAGCACGCCGAGCACCAGAGCGTTGACCAGATTGACCCCCAGGTGGAGGCCCACCAGGCCGCCCACACCGCTCAACGCCCACAGGGCGGCCAGGCCCACGCCCGTCCGCGCGGCCAGACGCACCAGCCACTCCAGCGGCCGCCGCAGGGCCGCCAACAGCAAAATCAGGATCAACCCGCCCACAATCCAGGGCAGGGCATTGAGCAAGGTTTCCACCGCCATCCCCTCCCAGCTTTCCTCTGCCAGTCCCTTGGCGGCGGGTTCCCCCCGCAGTTATCCCGGCTGCGCCTGCGCCTCCCCGTCTAGCTCCTTGACCCGCCGCAGCAGGTAGGAGTACCGGGCCTGGAGGGCATTGATCTCAAAGACATAGGACTCGATCAGATCCGGGTCCTTGGCGGCGTTAAAGCCCGCATAGGCCTGGGCAATGAGGCTGCGGGTCTGTCCCAGCCCCTCCAACAGCGCCCGCCGCTCGGTATCCTCCGCCCGCTCCCGTCTTTTCCGCAGGAAAAACACTCTGGCCTCCTCCGCCATAACGGCGCCTCCTTTGTTTTTGGTTTCCCATCTCATGGTATGTCCAGTCTGGACAAATATGCCGGAGCCTAAACCAAAATTTTCCGCGTATGGCGCTCCGTCCTGTGCACATACTATGCCCGGACAGGAAAGAGGCCTGTTCCTCCTTGCATCTCCTTTTAAGCCGGTGCCGGGTGAGCTCACCCTCTGGCGAAAGGCGAAAGGAAGCGCAAGCTGTCCAAACAAAGCCGCCCGCCCCGCGACGAAGCGGGGTCAGGCGCAGAAAGGCCGCCGGACAATGTCCGGCGGCCTTTCGCGTTTTCTTGACACTTTGGGCCGGTTTGGAGTAATATAATAAGATGTAATTTTCTGATTTTGGAACGAGCGAGGAGAGGCCCATGGCGAAAAGCAATTCCCCCAAAAATTACGGAAACGACTCCATTTCCTCCCTGAAGGGGGCCGACCGGGTACGCAAGCGCCCGGCGGTGATCTTCGGCTCCGACGGGCTGGAGGGCTGTGAGCACGCGGTCTTTGAGATCCTGTCCAACGCCATCGACGAGGCCCGGGAGGGCCACGGCTCCCTGATCACCGTCACCCGGTATGAGGATCACTCCATCGAGGTGGAGGACTTCGGCCGGGGCTGCCCGGTGGACTGGAACGAGAAGGAGCAGAAGTTCAACTGGGAGCTGGTGTTCTGCGAGCTGTACGCCGGCGGCAAGTACAACAACAACGACGGCGACAACTACGAGTACTCCCTGGGCCTCAACGGCCTGGGCTCCTGCGCCACCCAGTACGCCAGCGCGTACTTTGATGCGGTGATCCACCGGGACGGCTTTGAGTACACCCTCCACTTCGAGAAGGGCGAGAACGTGGGCGGCCTGAAAAAGGAGCCCTACTCCGGCAAAAAGACCGGCTCCCGCTTCCGCTGGAAGCCGGATCTGGACGTGTTTACCGACATCAACATCCCCGTGGAGTACTACACCGACGTGCTCAAGCGCCAGGCGGTGGTCAACGCCGGGGTCACCTTCCGCTTCCGCAACCAGGTGGGGGGGAAGTTCGAGACCACCGACTTCCAGTACGAAAACGGCATTGAGGACTATGTGAAGGAGCTGGCGGGGGAGAACTCCCTCACCCTGCCCGTGTTCTGGCAGACCGAGCGGCGGGGCCGGGACCGGGCGGACAAGCCCGAGTACAAGGTGAAGCTCTCCGTCTCCTTTTGCTTCTCCAACACGGTGCAGATCATCGAGCACTACCACAACTCCTCCTGGCTGGAGCACGGCGGCTCCCCGGAGAAGGCGGTGAAGTCCGCCTTCGTGAATGGCATCGACGCCTACCTCAAGGCCCAGGGCAAATACCAGAAGAGCGAGAGCAAGATCACCTGGGCCGACGTGGAGGACTGCCTGGTGCTGGTGAGCAACAACTTCTCCACCCAGACCTCCTACGAGAACCAGACCAAGAAGGCCATCAACAACAAGTTTGTCCAGGAGGCCATGACCGAGTTTCTGCGGGCCCAGCTGGAGGTCTACTTCATTGAGAATCCCCTGGACGCGGGGAAGATCGCCGAGCAGGTGCTCATCAACAAGCGCAGCCGGGAGAACGCCGAGCGCACCCGGCTGAACATCAAGAAAAAGCTCTCCGGCAGTGTGGACATCGCCAACCGGGTACAGAAGTTTGTGGACTGCCGGACGAAGGACACCACCCGCCGGGAGCTCTACATCGTGGAGGGCGACTCGGCTCTGGGCAGCGTCAAGCTCTCCCGGGACGCGGAGTTCCAGGGCATCATGCCCGTCCGGGGTAAAATCCTCAACTGCCTCAAGGCCGACTACGCCAAGATCTTCAAGAGCGAGATCATCACCGACCTCCTGAAGGTGCTGGGCTGCGGCGTGGAGGTGCACGACAAGCACGCCAAGGACATGGCCGCCTTCGATCTGATGAACCTGCGGTGGAACAAGGTGGTCATCTGCACCGACGCCGACGTGGACGGCTTCCAGATCCGCACCCTCATTCTCACCATGCTCTACCGCCTCACCCCCACCCTCATCCAGCGGGGGTACGTGTATATCGCCGAGTCCCCCCTGTATGAGATCACCTACAAGGACAAGACCTGGTTCGCCTACTCCGACGCGGAGAAGAACGAGATCGTGAGCGGCGAGCTGGCGGGCAGGAAGTGCTCCATCAACCGCTCCAAGGGCCTGGGCGAGAACGAGCCGGACATGATGTGGCTCACCACCATGAACCCGGAGACCCGCCGCCTCATCAAGGTCATGCCCGAGGACGTGGAGCGCACCGCCGCCGTCTTCGACCTGCTGCTGGGGGACAACCTCCAGGGCAGAAAAGACCACATCGCGGAGAACGGCTACAAGTATCTGGAGCTGGCGGACATCTCCTGACCGGGCATACGGCCGCTATATAGGGCGGCTGACCGTTCCAAGCAGACCGTTTCCCGGGCCGTGCAGCAGTTCAAGGCCGCGGTCAGCCGTCGGAGCGCCCGGAAAGGCCTGTGGCAGTCCGGCTATTACGGCCCTATCATCCGAAAGGATGCCGATCCGGCCGAAACCCGCCAATCTATCGCCGACAATCCTCTGAACTGGATTCTGAATAAGGACTGATACCAATGCCCAAAAAGAAGGCCCCCGAGGAGGGGGCAAAGAAGGTAATCAACCCCAACGTCATGGGCCTGCGGCCCGAGGTGCTGGAACAGCCCATCACCGAGACGCTGGAGATCAACTACATGCCCTACGCCATGAGCGTCATCGTCTCCCGGGCCATCCCGGAGATCGACGGGTTCAAGCCCTCCCACCGCAAGCTGCTTTACACCATGTACCAGATGCACCTGCTGGGGGGCGCCCGCACCAAGAGCGCCAACGTGGTGGGCCAGACCATGAAGCTCAACCCCCACGGCGACGCGGCCATCTACGACACCATGGTGCGCCTCAGCCGGGGTTACGGGGCCCTGCTCCACCCCCTGGTGGACTCCAAGGGTAACTTCGGCAAGGTGTACTCCCGGGACATGGCCTGGGCGGCCAGCCGGTACACCGAGGTGCGGCTGGACCCCATCTGCGCCGAGCTGTTCCGCGACATCGACCAGGACACGGTGGACTTTGTAGACAACTACGACGGCTCCATGCAGGAGCCCACCCTGCTGCCCACCACCTTCCCCAACGTGCTGGTGAGCGCCAACCAGGGCATCGCCGTGGGCATGGCCTCCAACCTGTGCGGCTTCAATCTGGGCGAGGTGTGCGACGCCACGGTGGCCTTTCTGAAGAACCCCCAGGTGAACCTGCTGGACCACCTGAAGGCCCCCGACTTCCCCACCGGCGGCGAGCTGCTCTACGACGAGGGGGCCCTTCGGCAGATCTATGAGACGGGCCGCGGCTCCTTCCAGGTGCGGGCCAAGTGGCGCTACCTCAAGGGTGAAAACCTCATCGAGATCTACGAGATCCCCTACACCACCACGGTGGAGGCCATCATGGACAAGGTGGCCGAGCTGGTAAAGGGGGGCAAGATCCGGGAGATCGCCGACATGCGGGACGAGACCGACCTGAACGGCCTCAAGATCACCATCGACCTCAAGCGGGGGGCCGATCCGGACAAGCTGATGACCCGGCTCTTCCGCTCCACCACCCTCCAAGACTCCTTCTCCTGCAACTTCAACATCCTCATTGCGGGTATGCCCCGGGTGATGGGGGTGCGGGAGATTCTGGACGAGTGGACGGGCTGGCGCATGGAGGGGGTGCGGCGGCGCACCTACTTCGTGATGAAGAAGAAGCAGGACAAGCTGCACCTGCTCCGCGGCCTGAAAAAGATCCTGCTGGACATCGACCGGGCCATCAAAATCATCCGGGAGACCGACGAGGACGACCAGGTGGTGCCCAACCTGATGATCGGCTTCGGCATCGACGGCGTGCAGGCCGAGTACGTGGCCGACATCAAGCTGCGCAACATCAACAAGGAGTACATCCTCAAGCGCATTGAGGAGGTGGCCGGGCTGGAGGAGGAGATCGCCGACCTCCAGGACATCGTGAACAACCCCGGCCGCATCAAGAAGCTCATCGTGGCCGAGCTCCAGGCGGTGCAGAAGAAGTACGCCGTCCCCCGGCGGACGGAGATCGTCTACGAGTACCAGACCGCCGCCGCGGAGGACGCGGAGGACGAGACCCCGGACTACCCGGTGCACGTGTTCTGCTCCCGGGAGGGCTACTTCAAGAAGATCACCCCCCAGTCCCTGCGCATGAGCGGGGAGCAGAAGTACAAGGAGGGGGACGGCCCCTGGCTCCAGTGGGAGGCCTCCAACCGGGACGAGCTGCTGGTCTTTACCGACCGGCAGCAGTGCTACAAGGCCCGCCTGAGCGACTTCGACGACTCCAAGGCCAGCCTGCTGGGCGACTTTTTGCCCACCAAGCTGGGCATGGATCCCGGCGAGGGCTTCGTGTGGGCCTGTGTCACCGCCGACTACTCCGGCCACCTGCTGTTCTTCTTTGAAAACGGCAAGGTGGCCCGGGTGGCCCTGTCGGCCTATCAGACCCAGACCCGCCGCAAGAAGCTCACGGGCGCTTACTCCGACAAGTCCCCCCTGGCGGCGGCCTGCCTGCTGACAGAGGACACGGAGATGGCGGTGACCTCCACCGAGGGCCGGGTGGTGGTCTTCCACACCGCCGCCCTCACCCCCAAGACCACCCGCTCCACCCAGGGGGTCAACGTCATGACCCTCAAGCCCAAGTACAAGGTGGCCGACGCCCGCCCCCTGGCGGACACCACCATCGTCAACGCCGCCCGCTACCGGGCCCGCTCCCTGCCCATCGCGGGCATGCTGCTCCGGCCGGAGGACCGGGCCGAGGAGCAGATGACGTTACTGGAATAAAATAAAGAAGGTATCGGCTATGAATCGTGTCGCAAAGCAGTATGTCCTTCCCTATCTGTGGATCACCCTGGCGTCTGCGGTGTACGCCGTGGGCTTCAACTGGTGCTACGAGCCCAACCAGATCGGCTTCGGCGGCATCACCGGCGTGGGCCAGATCATCAACCACATCCTCCCCTGGGCTCCCATCGGCACCGTGGTCATCATCCTGAACATCCCCCTGTTCCTGCTGGGGTGGAAGCTGCTGGGCGGGCACCTGCTGGTGTCCTCCCTTTACTCCATGTTCATCTCCTCCATTTTCATCGACATTCTCCACATGATCCACACCTTTGAGCCTATGGAGCCCATTCTGGGGTGCATCTTCGGCGGCGTGATCATGGGCGGCTCCCTGGGCGTGGTGTTTCTCCAGGGCGCCACCACCGGCGGCACCGATCTCATTGCCCGCCTGCTCAAGCTGAAGCTGGCCTGGCTGCCCATGGGGCGGCTGCTTCTGGCGGTGGATCTGCTGGTCATTGTGGCGGTGGCCGTCGCCTTCCGCAACATCTACAGCGCCCTCTACGGCGTGGTGGCCCTGTATATCTCCTCCTTCGTCATGGACCAGGTGCTCTACGGCATGGACAACGCCAAGGTGGCCTATATCATCAGCGACGCCTACGACCAGATTTCCCACGCCATTATTCACGATATGGACCGGGGCGTCACCCTTCTCCACGGCGAGGGCGGCTGGTCCGGGGAGGACAAGAAGGTGCTGCTGGTGGCCTTCAAGCAGAAGCAGATCGTGGCCCTCAAGCAGACCGTCAAGAGCATCGACCCCAACGCCTTCCTGATCGTGTGCGAGGCCCACGAGATCCTGGGCGACGGCTTCCGGGAGTATAAGCACAACGATCTCTGAGCTGTCCAGGGGCGGGGGAACGCGCCCCTGGACACCCCCCGCCCTGCATATGCCCTGCTTTTTTGCCCGCAGGCGGATAACCCCCTGTGCTCTGTCATTTTACGCTGGAAAGGAGACCTGTTTATGCCCGGTTTTGAGAAGGTACGCAAAAATCTGGAGGCCCACGGCTTCGATGTGACCTGCTTCGACACGGCGGCGGAGGCCGCGGACTACCTGGACCGCAGGCTGGACGGCAAAACGGTGGGGCACGGCGGCTCCATCACCCTCAAGGAGCTGGGCCTCCTCGATCGGCTCCAGAGCCACGCCGTGGTGCGCAGCCACTGGCTGGGAGACAGCTTCGCAGACGCAGCCGCCGCCCCGGTCTATCTGACCTCGGTCAACGCCCTGGCGGAGACCGGCGAGCTCATCAACATCGACGGCACGGGCAACCGGGTGGCCTCCACCATCTTCGGCCATGAGGAGGTCTACTTTATCGTGGGCGTCAACAAGCTGGCTCCCGACTACGACGCCGCCCTCTGGCGGGCCCGCAACGTGGCCTCCCCCAAAAACGCCCGGCGGCTGGGCAAAAAGACTCCCTGCGCCGTCCGGGGGGACAAATGCTATGACTGCAAAAGCCCGGAGCGCATCTGCCGCGCCCTGGTGGTGCTGTGGGAGAGGCCCACCGGCATCGGCCGGGCCGAGGTGGTGCTGGTCAACGAGCCTCTGGGCTACTGAGGAGAGGAGGGCGTGGCATTGAAACGAGGCATGGCGGCGGCGCTGGCGTTGAGCTGCGCCCTGCTGCTCACCGGCTGCTCCTCCCTTCTGGAGAACCCCTATGCAGTGGTGGAGCCGCACACGGAGCGTCCGGCCACGGCCGAGGACTCCTCCGCCGTCCAGGCGGGCACCTATTCCGAGCTGGTCAACACCGTGCTGTTTTTTGTCTCCCAGGGGACAGAAAAGGGGCTGATTCAGCTTACCGACGACTATGACGGGGATGTGGAGGAGGATCTCAACCGGGCCTGCCTGGAGGTGGCCAAGGACGACCCTCTGGGGGCCTATGCGGTGGACTTTATCAAAAACGACTGCACCAAGGTGCTCACCACCTATGAGGCCACCATTACCATTTCCTACCGCCGCACCCGGGAGCAGATACGCAGCTTGGTCAACGTCACCGGCACCAGCGCCATCCGGGACGAGGTGCGCGCCGCCCTGGCTGATTTTCAGAGCGAGGTGGCCCTGCGGGTGGGCTACTTCACTGAGAGCGCCGACTCCATTGCCGCCCTGGTGCGGCAGGCCTACTACGACGAGCCCGCCGGCGCCCTGGGCATGCCGGAGTTTACCGTCTCCCTCTACCCCGCCTCCGGCGGGCAGCAGCGCATTGTGGAGATCCTGCTCACCTATCCCGAGGACACCCAGGCGCTGCGTCAAAAGAGCGATGACCTCCAGAGCACGGCAGATGCCCTGGTGCTCCCTCTCCGGCCCCATCAGCTCTCCCCCTCCGCCCGGCAGGCCGAGCTCTTTTCCCTGGTTCGGGAGCACGTCCGCGCCCGGCCGGACGGCGGCTCCACCGCCTGGGACGCCCTGCTGGGCGACGGGGCGGACAGCGAGGGGCTGGCCCTGACCTTTCAGCTCCTCAGCGGGAAGATGGAGGTTGGCTCCGTTCTGGTGGAGGGTACTCTGAACGGCGAACCCCACTTCTGGAACCAGCTCACCGCCGACGGCGGCGCCCACTATGTCGATCTCACCCGCGACGCCTCCGGCACCACCTATTCCGCCGCCGATCTTCTCTCCCTGGGCTACGTGTGGGAGGGCGCGGAAGAAAATGCAGAAAATTTGAATTAACCCCTTGACAGCGGCGGAACGGTTCGCTATAATATAATCCGTCGCTTGCAGGTGTAGCTCATCTGGTAGAGCGCCACCTTGCCAAGGTGGAGGTAGCGAGTTCGAGCCTCGTCACCTGCTCCAGAAACGAAAACGGGACGGCCGATGGCCGTCCCGTTTTCGTTTCTGGATTCCGTAGTTCTTTTTTATGCTCGGGGCAACTGAATTGCCCCTCCGCCAAGGTTTTGCCTCCGGCAAAACACTTGTGCGCCGCACACGCGGCGGCCCCCGCTATCGGAACCGTTCAACCGTCAGCCCCGTCCTTTGCTCCAGGAAAGCGCGCAGCTCCTCCGGGGCGGCGCCTGTCAGCTCCTCCTTGTCGCAGAGCTGGCCGTGGTTCTTTCCCAGAATGAGCACCAGGTAACGGTCATTCTCCGCCAGCCGGAGGAGCTTGCTATATTGCCATTGAGTGGCCGCGCCGGCGATTTTGGTCTCATAGTGTTCCTCCAAAAAGCGCACCGTGCACACCTCCATCCCCGGCAGGGCGTTCCGCCTGGCAAAGAAGGCGTTGATTGCGTCCTCCCCCAGCAGAACGGCCAGCATCAGGACGGCCACCGCCCCATTGAGCGCCACAGTTCCCCACTCGCCCCAGGAGACCCAGGCCGACAGCAGGCTCAGCACCAGGAGCACCCAGCACCAGACGCGCAGCAGCCGTGAGCGCGTCCTGCGGACGGTTTTACGCAGAGCCCTGGCCAGCGCAGACAGCGCCCTCCGGTCATAAGTGGTACTGCATATGATTTCCATAGAAAAACCTCTCTTTCGTCTGCGTGGGTATAGAATAGCAAATATCCCGCGCCGCTGGCAAGAAAGATTTTCTTACGATTCCTTGAAGCCTCTGTAAGAAAGAACCCTATGCTTCGGGCCGCCCGAGCGGGCGGCCCGTTTTTTCGGAAAGGAGTCTCTATGCCAAGCTCTTCCATCGAGGCCCTGGGCCGCTTGATCTCCCGCCAGGTGGCCGGGCACCCTGACCGTGCCCGCGCCCTGCTCCGCACGGCCTACACCCTGGTGGGGGTACAGATGAAGTACTTCCCGCCCAAAAACGTGCTCCCCGCCCGGTGCGCCATGCAGGGGGACACGGCCCGCTCCATGGCCGCCGCCCTGGGCCGCCCCGGCCGGGCGGCCTGCGTCAACATCTTCCTCCCCTGCGAGGTGCTCCACGCCCTGAACATCCCCCCGGTGCTGCCCGAGGGGCTGTCCTGCTATCTGGTGTCCACGGCGGCGGAGCGGGTGTTCGTGGAGGCGGCGGAGGAGCGGGGCGTGCCGGAGAGCTACTGCTCCTACCACAAAATCCTGCTTGGCCTGGCCGAGACCGGCGTCATGGCCAGGCCCCGGTTCATCCTCAACACCTCCCTGGCCTGCGACGCCAACCAGCTCACCTTCCGCCGGCTGGCGGAGTTCTGGGACGTCCCACGCTTCACGGTGGACGTGCCCTACGCCCCCTCGGAGGAGAGTGTCGCCCAGGTGGCCGAACAGCTCCGGCGGCCTTTGTCCAGGCCCACGGGGGGCGCCCCCTGGAGGAGGACGCGCTGCAGGCCGCGGTGGCCCGCTCCCGGGCCACCGTGGAGGGCTACCACCGCTACCTGTCCCTGCGGGCGGAGCGCTCCCTCTCTGACGAGATGACCTCCGAGATGCTCTCCGTCTTCGCCACCCACTCCATGCTGGGTTCGCCGGAGGCCCTGCGCTACACCGAGCAGCTCTGCGCCCAGGTGGCCGCCCTGCCGGAGGGGCGGCGTGGAAAGCGGATTCTGTGGCTGCACACCCTCCCCCACTGGCAGGACAGCCTGCGCGCCCTGCTGAACTTCCGCCCCGACGTGGAGATTGTGGGGTGCGACATGGCCCTGGATGCCGATGTGCTCCCCGAGCCGGAGCGCCCCTATGAGTCCATGGCCCGGCGGCTGGTCTGCTCCTCCTTCAACGGCGGTGCGGAGCGCCGGGCGGAGCGGGCAGCGGAGCTGGCCCGCCTCCTCCGGGCCGACGGGGCGGTGTACTTCTGCCACTGGGGCTGCAAGCAGACCTCCGGCGCGGCCCAGCTCGTCAAACGCCGGCTGGAGGCCGCCGGGTTCCCCACCCTGGTGCTGGATGGGGATGGCTGCGACAGCGGCAACGTGAACGACGGCCAGATGGTCACCCGGCTCCAGGCCTTTCTGGAGCTGCTGGAGGGATGCAGATGATCGGATATACCTGTAAATACACCCCCGTGGAGCTGCTGGCCGCCCTGGGCGGCCAGCCGGCCCTTCTCAACCGGGAGGCTAACGCCTTCTCCCACGCCGAGGCGCTGACCCACAACCACTTCTGCTGCCACGCCAAGGCGGTGCTGGAGGAGTGCCGCCGGGACGGCGTGAGGGAGCTGGTGCTGGTCAACTGCTGCGACTCCATCCGCCGCTGCTACGACGTGCTCCGCGCCCAGGGCGGGCTGGATTTCCTCTTCCTGCTGGACCTTCCCCACCACGACGACGGCTGCGCCAAGGCCCGGCTCCGGGGGGAGCTGGAGCGGCTGGCGGCGGAGTACGGGGCCTACCGGGGCGCCACCCTGGACGAAGCGGCCCTCCGGGCCGCCTTCGCGCCCCCTGTCCCCCTGCCGGACGGCCCCTTCCTGGCCGTCACCGGGGCGCGGGCCGGGGCGGGCCTGCTGGAGGCCCTGCGGCGGGTCTCCCCCCTGCCGGTGGCCGATCTGACCTGCGGCGGCAACCGGAGCCTGCCGCCCCCGCCGGAGGGGCTGGACGGCCTGGACGGCCTGCTGGACTGGTACGCCGGGGCTCTGCTGGGGCAGATCCCCTGCCTGCGCATGGACGCGGTGGGCCGCCGGGAGGAGCTGCTGAACCACCCCGGCCTCAAGGGCCTGGTGTACCACACCGTCAAGTTCTGCGACTTCTACTCCTTCGAGTACGAGAACCTGCGCAGGCGCACCGCCCTGCCCCTGCTCAAGGTGGAGACCGACTTCACCCCCCTGTCCAGCGGGCAGCTCTCCACCCGGCTGGAGGCCTTTCTGGAGGGGCTGGAGCTCCGCCCCGCCCCTGCTTCCGCCGCCCGGCGGGGGGCCTATGTGGCGGGCATCGACAGCGGCTCCACCACCACCAACGTGGTGGTGCTCGACCGGGCGGGGAACGTGGCCGCCTCCGCCATCGTCCGCACCGGCCCAAAGGCCAGCCAGGGCGCGGAGAAGGCCTTCGCCGCCCTGGGCGGCTTCACCCCGGAGGACATGGCCGCCATCGTGGCCACCGGCTACGGCCGGAACAACATCCCCTTCGCCACCGGGCAGGTGACCGAGATCACCTGCCACGCCCGGGGGGCCCACCGCCTGTACCCGGAGGCCCGGGCCATCGTGGACATCGGCGGCCAGGACAGCAAGGTCATCTGTCTGGACGAGTCGGGCGGCGTGACCAACTTTGTGATGAACGACAAGTGCGCCGCCGGCACCGGACGGTTCCTGGAGCTGATGGCCCGCACCCTGGAGCTGAACCTGGATGAGATGGCCCGCGTCGGCCTGCACTGGGAGCAGGAGCTGACCATCTCCAGCATGTGCACCGTCTTTGCCGAGTCGGAGGTGGTGTCCCTCATCGCGGACAACCACTCCGCCGCCGACATTGTCCACGGCCTGAACCAGTCGGTGGCCGCCAAGACCGCCGCCCTGGCCAGCCGCGCGGGGGCCAAAGGGCCCTATATGATGACCGGCGGCGTGGCCCGCAACCGGGGCGTGACGGAGGCGCTGGAGGCCCGTCTGGGCGCGCCCCTGTGGCTCCCCCCCGAGCCGGATCTCTGCGGTGCCCTGGGCGCCGCCCTCTTCGCCCTG
>ERZ835762.1096-NODE-1096-length-18067-cov-94.568732_pt1 | contig 18067 bp, 20 predicted proteins | sample MGYA00519687_ERZ835762 | MGnify/ENA primary metagenome ERZ835762 (study PRJEB31850, sample SAMEA3708783) | human gut metagenome | biome: human gut; feature: human-associated habitat; material: faeces | place: China | collected 2014 ... | reverse complement strand
ACGATTTTCAAGACTACAACAGGAACGAGAAACGAACTTATGAAGCCTTAGTTACCGGTGTATTCTGTGGCATATTTAACTTTTCTAAAAAAAGGCACAAGAAAATTTGCAAATTACAGCTGTAATAAGCCGCAATCTGTCGGGCGTGTGCGATGCTCACGGCATAGACTATCCCTTTCTTCCCGGCGGCATATCGACGGACGCTCTCATACAATTGGCGGATACCGGTCTCCCGGTTCAGCACCGCATTCATTTCCTTCACCTGATAATCCCCGTCCGCCCCCCGCTTCTTCAACGAGTCAATCAGCCGCTGTTCCCTGCTGTTCGCACGGATGGACACATAGTCAAAGGACGACAACCAGCCCCTCCCGATAAATTCCGCAATGCTCCATGAGGTAATCAGGGTATCAAACAAATCCGTGAATCCCTTGCGGTTCAGCCGGCAGGGAGTAGCAGTCATGCCCAGTTTCCTCGCCTCCGGATATCTCTTCCAAAGCTCCCGGTAGGTTTCCGCCAGGGCATGATGCGCCTCGTCAATGACGATCAAATCCGGCTGTCCGTCCATAATCTTCCAGTTTCGTGACAACCACTGGATGGAAAATACCCTCACCCTCCCGGATTCTTCCGGCATACTGTCTTTCCCCGTCCTTCCGTTCTTTGCCGACTTGTCCGGTTCTTTTCCCATTCCATACCGGGCTACGGTTTCCTCTATCTGCTCCACCAGCTCCCTGCGGTGTGCCACTATCCACACCCGCATACCGACACCGCCACCACAGAGAAACTCTTTCACCACCGCAGCCAGCAGATGTGTCTTTCCCGTGCCTGTAGGCATTTGTACCATCACACTCCGGTGAAGCTCCCACTCTTCAAAGAGGCGGAGCTTCATCTCCTGCTGGTAGTCACGGAGACCGTCGTTTCTTGCCATACATCATCCCTTATTTCAGATGTATCCTGAATACCATCCCTGCACTGGGATACTTACATTGGGTCAGTTCCACCACACCACTAATATAATCCTTCCAAAAGTTATACCCGATACCGCAATTCACCGAATAACTATCGTATTCCGCTATCACATTCAGCCCATTCACAGCCTTCATCCAAAAAGAGGTAGCCGGCAGGGCAAACTGAAAATTCACCCCCGCCACAGGTCCGTTCCGGTGATAATCCAGCCGCTTGTTATAGACATAACCGAAGTGCATCCCCAACTCCCCCACATTCTTCACCCCGAAGTGCTTGGTGGCAACTATGTAATAGCGGTTCCAGTGTCCGTTACCCACCGAAGACGTACCCGTAAAACCATAATCGTCCTTATTGGGGTCGCCCAGCACATCGTTGGTGGACGGATCGTTCGCCCCCACCACTATCTGCGGTGTCCACTCCTTCCACCATCCCTCCTTCCATACACGCAGCCGGGCGGAAAACTGGCGGTCCTGATTGCGGAATTTATATGAATAACCATACTGGGGCAATCCTATTTTGTGCAGCGTACAGGTATAGCCCACTTCCAGCCACGGAAAAAGGGTGATGTTTATGTAGTAATTCCACGTGTCATAATTCCAATGCTTCGGGGTAGCCGCCACTTGCAGATAGGAAAACCCGCACAGAAAAGTCTTGTCGCGCTGCATATCCGCGCTGGGGGCGTGAAGAAGCCCCGTGGTGCCATATACATATTGTGCCCGCGTATGCTGCAAACCTGCTACCATCAATAATGCCGCCGCACAAATCAACTTCTTTATCATCATCCGTTTTATTCTTATTTCAACAAACCCTCATAAACTCCCATCACCTGCTTTGCAATCTTGTCCCAATCATACGGAGCCATGTCATACTGCACACTATGATAATCCTCGTCTATCACCTTCTGCAATCGAGCGGCAAGAGCATCCACATCTCCACAATGAAAATAGCAGTCAGAAGAAAGACCTACCTCCAGATTGGCAGGAATATTACTCACCACCACCGGCAAGTGATAACTCATGGCCTCCAATAATGCAATAGGCAACCCTTCGTGCGATGAAGGCAGGCAATAACAGCGAGCATTTGTCAGCAACGAGTGCAACTTATGTCCCTTCACGAATCCTGTCAGCACCACGCCTGCCTCTTGCGCCATCTTTTTCAATCCCAGTGAATATTCATCTTCAAAATCCGTATCGCCCGCCAGCACTAACTTACAATCTCCAGCTTCCAACTTCTTGAAAGCTTCTATCAGGTGATGCAGGTTTTTCTCCGGCACAAAACGACACATGCCAAGGATGTACTTTCCTTTCTCAATACCCAGTTCTTCAAAGTATTCGGGATAGTCGCAAATTTCAGGCTTCGGCACACCATTGTAAATCAGATGTACCCTCTCACGCCGATGGTACTTCCGGGCAATCAGATCCTGAATTACTTCAGATATGACGATTACATCATCTGCAAACCTGCACCCCAACCGCTCCCCCAGTTTCAGCACACTTTTGGCGGCAAAGCCCCACTTGTCACGGTCATAGTCGGGCCCGTGATGCGTGAACACCACCTTCATGCCGAGCATCTTGGCGTATGGCACTAACAGCGCAGGCCCGATGGCATGGATATGCACCACGTCCGCTCCCAGCTTTTTCGCCTTGTTTACAGCCCGAAACGTATGGACAACCGCTTCGTATGATTTCCTTTTCGGTGCGCTGATATCCACCAGCTTCACCCCCTTCCACTCGGTGAGAGAATCTCTCACATAATCTTTGCGGCGGATGAGAGTGGTGTCCACACCTTTGGCCGCAATGCGGGGAAACAGTTCCTCGCAATGCGTCTCTACGCCACCCATGATATCGGGGATACCACGGGTGCCGGTAACTACTAGTTTCATCAAAATTTTAGATTATTATTAATGAAGGCTACAATCCGAATAGGACAGCCACAATGCATTCAGCCTCATTTCCTGTATCAGGAAATGAGGAGATAAGTTTTATCGGTAAATATTAGTTATTAAGAATCCACGCCAATCCCTCAACAACCAGACAAAGGCAACTTCGCCCCAATTATTTGGCTTTCTATAAAAAATTATTCAATTCTTCTACAAGCCTATAAACAGTAGTAGAAGACTCTTGTTGTGCCGGATTATTCCCATCAAATTGTTTCATGATAGTTTTAGCGTGATTAATGGCTTGTTCTTGTTTAAGAAATAAAGCATTAAACATTTTAGAGCTTACGCCCGACTTCTTTGTATAAGCAAATCCGAGCAAAGTACTCAACATTTTTTCATATCTGGAACGATGCAAAGCCCCCTGATACAGATTGAAGTGAAGCAAGAACCAAAATTCAAAAGCCTGGTTGCTATAAGCCACTTCAAAACCATTCTGGCGAGCTGACAGGATTGCGGAGTTAAAGTCATTTTCTGGAAAATCATCTTTGTCAAAGACCACCCAATTCTGATTATATGTCCTTCCTCTTTGCCTTTCCTGCTCTTTTATATTGATAGCTTTCTGTACTAATGCTAATGTCCCCATGCCTTGGCCGATAGCTTTCACAGTGGCAGAAGTCAAGCGGAAGGCATTAAAGTAGTCTGGTTCAGTATTAACCCCCTCGCAAATAATCAGAAATGTTTGTTTCACTTCACGCACACCACTGATACGGGTTATCTTTCTTTCGATACGCGGATTCATATTTTTCCTTTTTGTAGCCGCCATAGTTTATTTTTCTTGCGTATTAAACAAACGGGTTAAATCTCCGACAATTGGAATAGCTCCATACTTTCCGGACAGGTAATCTTTTTCAAACGAAGCATCATTACGAACTTTATACTCTGCCAATGAATAAAGTTCGGTTGCTCCATAACGGTCTTTTTGTGTAAACCAAATCTGATCTCGTCGGAATATATTAGCACTCAACAAGTTTGTATCGTGGGTAGTGAAAATCAATTGGGCATTTTTCGGATTTGTTTCTTTTGAATTAAACAAGGTAATAATTCTACACGTAAGAAGTGGATGCATTTTGGAATCAAATTCGTCTATAATCAGACGCTTCCCATTATCCAAAGCATCAATAATGGGATATGCTAAAGAAAAATACTTTATCGTACCTTCCGATTCATTTTTCCTGAATGGGAAGGTAACAGCTTTGACTTCATTACCTTCATCATCGTATTGTGTATGCGTACTGACAATAGTATTATCTATTTTTTCAATATTTTCAATACCTAAATCAGCATAACGGGAAAACTCCACAATTCGCTGTTTCATTCTGATGTCATCCAGTTGGATGGTGGCGGTATTCCATATTTTCTCATCATTAGAACCTGAAATAATAGTGGTATCGTTCAACCATTTCATGATCTCCACTGCCGTCGGATCATTGAATTGTGCCGCAACAGAAAGTAATAGTGCATTTGCTCTCACCATTCGTTTACCTGCAAGCTCTTTACCAACGGCAAACTTGGTATGAATATCAAAACTGTCTTTTTCCCGGTAGAATAATTCCACCTCCTTAGCCCTTTTCTTATTAGCTTTTTGATAGAGCCATTCCGAATGTACCGATGAATTGTCAGCTTCAAAACCATAACGATATTGATTATCCTCATCACAGAATATGGCTTCAAAATAACTTGGTTCACCTGCTGTAAGCGAATTTAACCGGAAACTTTCTATATTGACACGTTCCCCTGCCTGAATATCCTTCGATGAATTTATCACATACCACTTGAAGAACTCAAATGCTTTAATGAAATTGGATTTACCGGATGCATTGGCACCGTAAACAACCGCACTCTTCATTAACAATAATCCGGCAGTCCCTACACTAAAGATTATATCTTCAGCCGGAACCTGTATTTCTTTCAAAGCCGATGCCGCTAATGACAATGTAGACTGTTCTTTGAAAGATAGAAAATTTCCTATTGTAAATTGAATAATCATATTTTAATTGCTTCATTCGAGATTTTATCACAAATATAGCTTTTATTTTTCATATAAGGATAACTATCAAGTGAATTATATTATTTTATGTCTAATAACATGCAACAGTTCCTTGCAATGCGTCTCTACGCCAGCCATGATATCTGGGATACCACGGGTGCCGGTAACTACTAGTTTCATCAGAATTTTAGATTATTATTAATGAAGGCTACAATCCAAATAAAAGTTTTGTAATCCGGTGTTTTTTCAAAACAAACCGATACAACAACATCGGAATAATCACACCAGAAAATATCACCAATATAGCCGAAGGAATGAAGACATACCACACATTGCTGTCAATCAGCAATTTCCTCAGTACCGCCTTCACTAATCCCTCAAAAGTAGTATGAAAAAGATAAATGATATAACTTGACTGCGCTATCCACATTAAAAGATGTCTTTCATGGACATCAGTCCAATCATTACAGACAAGTTTCGCTACCTCCATCACGAACCAAATTCCAATGAAAGGCAACATAGCATTTAGCAAAAACATTCCACCTGTTCCTACTCCATTCGTAAAATACAAGAATTCTCCCAATATAAATACTGCCACTGCACATGCTACCTTAATCCAGCTGAACTCTTTCAGAAAACGGTGCAGACTGTCATTTTCAAACACGAACACACCAAACATGAAATACATCAGCATACCTGAGAACTGTTCAAGACAAAAGACTCGAGGCAATCCAAACGGAATGAAATGTAAGACAATGCCTAAGACAAACAACTCTACATGTTTCTGCTTTCCTCTGAATAGCGGCACCAGCACAAACATCCACCACAACGCCCAGATAAACCACAGGAAATAGCCTGCCACGGGCATATAAAACATCTCTACGAAAGAAAATATTGTCACGGGATTGTCTACACTCATACTGCCTTGTGTTAAAAGTTTAATGACGATAACCATAACAGAAGTCGTAAGGTAAGGAACCATCAGCCGTCTGACTTTCTTCAACAAAAAATCTCCATAAGTGCTCCTCTTTTTTGTAGCGATATAAACATAGCCACTGACAAACATAAAGAGTGGCATGTGGAAAGTATAAATTACATCATGCACCAGCACATACCATGCCGGCGAATTATCTGGCACATAGTGTCCCATAACCACCAATATAATACAGATGGCTTTCGCTATGTCAAGCGCGATTATTCTATTCATGATTTCAGAATTTCTCTCTTAAATCACCTTGCTCAGGATCTTGTCCTACATCGCACCATTTCGGTTCCAGACAAATATCTTTCCCTTGCAGTGATTTCAGTTTATTGATTAACGCCCATTTCAGCGGATACTTAATATATTTGTGCATTACCGGCGAAGCCGTACCCACCATCCAACAGTTTTTGGGACAACGGCGCACCATGGCGCGAACCTCCTGTGCCTGCTCACTCTCCCATATGGTCATAAAGTCGGGAGTTTCGTGAATATTCCCCATCGACTTTTTCCAGTATTTCTCTTCCAGCCCGTTGCAGGGAAACACATCGCCAAACGGATCAATGAAGAAGTTAGCCGAACCGGCCTCACAAGGCAACATACGGCGACCGCCTTCAATATAATTTATCAACCCCATATTGAACCAGGCACGGAACCAGCTCTTCGGATGACGCTCCTTCAGCTGCCATTCAATGAGTTGCTTGAAGTCACCACACACCTCATTTTTATTAGTGATTACATTGTCTTCTTTGTGGAAGTAGTACGAATTATGAAAAGCAGCTGTGGCGAACTCCATCCCCAAGCTCTTGCTCAGTTGATAGAGCGAAAGCATGTCTTTAGAGTTATTGTTAGACACCGTGCAGCCGAAACCGATATCCTTCAGCCCCATTTCCTTCAATGTCAGCAGTGTGCGAAGTCCCTTGTCGAAACCTCCCGCATGACCGCGCAGTTCGTCGTTCTTGCCACTCAGCCCCTCGATGGAAATGCGGATGCCGATATTTGGAAACTTCTTTGCCAGCGCCACCACACGATCCTCAAACCATCCGCTCGTCGAAATGACAATACGGTCGGTATGCCGGTAGCATTCCTCCACAATCTCCGCCAAATCCTCGCGGACGAAAGGTTCGCCACCCGTCAGGTTGATAAACTTCAACTTAGGCAGTGTTCTCAAATCACTCGCTTTTATCTCTTCGCTTTTGTTGGTGGGATTAAACCAGATGTTGCACATCTTGCACTTCATGGGACAACGATAAGTCAGGATAATACTTGCATCCGTAGGAGTAGGAACAGTTTTTTGATAAGCCATAAATATTATAATATTTTTACATTTTATACACTGTGATTATTTCATTATAATACCTTTCCGCATTATAACGCTTATGTGAAGCGACAGCAATCTTAGTATTGTTGAAAGTCCGACCGTACATCGCTTCAATTTTTTTCTTTAAGTCGGCCGTATTGCGACTTTCGAAAGTCATGCCCGTTTCCTCTGATATCAATTCAGGGATACCTCCAATCCGGGCACCCAGCACCGGAGTACCCAAGCACTGAGCTTCTATCACCGAAAGCGGATTGTTCTCGTACCATTCCGATGGGATGACCGAGAAACGGGCTTTGCCCACCAAGCGCTTGATTTCGCTCCACTGTTTAAAGCCTGCCAGCTCAATGTGCTTGCCTGCCATAGACTTCAACTCGTCTTCCAAAGGCCCTCCCCCAATAATCACCAGTTTATGTTGCGGCAACGCATTGGCCGCTTCAATCAGAGTCTTGGCACCTTTCTCGTGCGAAAGGCGGCCGATAAAGCAATAATAATCATCACGTTGACTGTAATCATCGGCCACACATGGGGCTACATCGATAAAATTGCACAATGTGTGCAACTTTGCAGCAGCAAATCCACCCTGCTTCATCTTGTCGCGCATAAATTGTGAAGGACAGACGAAAGCGTCCGTGCAGTTCTCCAAGCGCTCCCGGTGCCATTTCATTGCCTCACCATAAGAGAGGAAACTTGCCACTTTCGAGTTTTTCATGCATTTATATTCCAACACCTTGTGCTTGTCTGCAAAGCAGGATTCACATACCGTTTCCCCATTCCGCAAACAATCGTATCGAGGGCACAGCAATTTATAGTCGTGTAGGGTCCACACCACCTTTATACCCCTTTCGTGCGCCATCTCTGCAATGACCGGCGAAAGTTGCGAATGGATGTTGTTGAGATGTACCACATCCGGATGGAAATCATTGAGCAGCGCATTGAACTTCCGCTGTACCTCCCGCGTGCCAAACGGTCTCATCAATGCCTCAATCATGCCCGTTCCGAGTTTGAATTTCACCTCAGAAGGAAAATACTTGCTCCATTGAGTTTTCAGATTTTCAGGGTAGTCCATAGCAAACACTGCCACTTCGTGACCGTGCGCTTTGAGCAGTTGCTCCAAGTTGAGTGTATGGACACAGTCACCACCCCGGCGGTAATAGAATTTATTAGCCAGTAAGATTTTCATATATAAACATTAATTATATGACCTGCAAGATTTTCAAGGCTGCAAAGCCTGATTAAGTTATTTTGTTATACACTTCAAGAGTAAAGAATATCAACTAATTCTCACATCTGACATTCGCACAACTCCGCCAGTTTTTCCATCGATCTCTCCCGCTCTCTATGCATTATCTCATTCACTTTAGCATAGTCAATCTGCCGGTCTGCTAAAGAGAAGTCATTAAAATCTGTGACAATTCGGTCTTCCAGTCCTGTCAGTTGAAGTATACTTTGATTTCGTGCTCCAGTCTTGTTGTTAGGCAGAACTTCCAGAAATGGAGTATGGAAGTTAATGGCAAAAGCTGTTCCATGGAAACTATCGGTAAGCATGTAACGTGCATTCTTGATATACGAAAGGAATGTACCTATTTCCGGACAAAACACAAATCTGCCCCCTCGGGCTAACTGGTGAAACGTAGGAGACACACGTACTAACGGCAGACCGACATGAGCGGCAAAACGCTTGGCATAATCGTCCAACCGGGGATTGTTATGTATTTCATAAATCAATACATACTCTTTTTTCACATCTTCTTCAATATACCCACTCCACTGACTGGAGTCAAGCAATAAAGTAGGATCCAGTACTTGTCCTCCACAGTCAATCCCCCACTCCTCTAAAAGCTTCACGGCACTGCTTTCACGTACGGTAAGCGCATCATATTTTGACAGTAACCGCTTATAAGATGCAATAATAATGTCCGAAAACTCAGTGCGGCCAAAGCTGCCTGCATACGATACCTTACGTATACCTTCCTTTACAAAAGAAAGAAAATAGGCTTCATCATATCCTCCATCCAGCAACGGTCCCCATACCTGGTCACTACCCGTCATAAACACATCCGCTTGAAGCGACTCCAACTCCTCCATTGAATAGCAACGGGGAGTCAGCTTTAGATACCGCCTACGCATTTTATCGAAACGTAACGCCGCTATTTTCTCACCCGGATACCGCAAAGCCACGTATGCCATACGTTTAAACAAACTGTTTTTCCATAATGATTTTCCTTGCAGCGATGTGAGAATTCCTTGCAGTCCCACCTCATCGCGTTTCCAATAATCAATAATCTCACACTGATGTCCCAAAGATTCAATCACCCGGAGGGTTGCAATGGACTGCAACAACGAACCGTAATTATTGGGCGTATGTCTGGTAATCACTTTAATTTGCATCGTTAAAAAGAATGAAGGGTTATTTTAGTATTCTGTTTCTTAAATCGGGCAGTTTAGCAAGAGTCCGATAGCAGATAATGGGTAAGCGAGGCAGCATTTCCACCACCATGCGCAACAATCTTTGCTGCCTCCGTTCCGCACGGACTGCACGGACATAACGTTTCTTACAAGGTCTTCCCCTGTAGACCGGCTCGGTCACTTGTTTGCGCCACACATCCTTGAGCGAAAGTGCAGGCTCCACTTCGGAAAATGACCGGGGTTCCAGATTCAGGGAAACACATTGTTGAAGCAATTCATCCCCCTTCTGAGTATGAACCGTTACCAAAGTCTCTCCCAACTCATTGTGCGAGCAGATAGTCCAAGGATCCATCAGCGTGATGTCCGCTCCTGCTTCCATACCAAAAGAATCCCCACAGATGCCGCATCCAGGCACCGTCCACAATCGTTTACCGAACGGGATTTGAGCTGCCCTATTCCAGGGCAGCTCAAATCCGTCCACTCTCACGATTCCCGGCCAACCATCTCCGCGATAGCGGGGTCGGAATTTTAAATTTGGAGGAACGGACGTACCCATCATCTTAGCCAGGAAACGTGTGGAGTCCAGTGTTTTCTGTTGCTTACAAAAGATACACACCCGGACAACCTCATCGCATTTATCCTTTATGATGGAGTTCAAGGCTCTCAACTGGCAGGCCGTCCCCACTAACATCAATCGCTTGCAAGGTTGAATCCGGTCAATTTCCGTGCAAGCCATCACGGAGTGATACACGGAATTTGGCATATCTCCGAATGAAGGAATATGCTCACGGGTATAAAACTCACCTTGGGCAAAAGGGAAAGAATCTGTACACTTCAACGAATAAGCCCCGTCTACCATGCCATTCTTTAAGGAATCGATGATCAATGTTTTACATACACCACCCGAAGAAGATTCCCTACGGATACGGTTGTCCGCATGATATCCCAAGTAGTATTTCTTTTGTGCAAAGCCATCAAAATAGCCTTCGTAACCATACTCTTTGTTAGCCGGACAACTTCTCACACATTTGCCGCAAGCGATACAAAGCGCAGCATTTATCTTTATATCGTGCAACCCGTCATGCCGCAAAGATAATGAAATGGCATTTTCAGGACACACCGCATAACAAATGCCGCACTGCTGGCACCGGTCAAATGTGTAAGACAGTTTTTTTTGATTTAGTTTTAACATGGCAAAGAAGAATATATAGACCTATTTTCTTGAAAGCAAATAGCCGGCAGGCATAAACGCCAGCACAAGGCATTTGCCGATAAACGAATACACGTCAGTGATGAGTGTACGATAGAAACACTCCATGGTAGCTTCACGTTGATAAGCGGGAGTGAAAATCGTCATCCAATGCACATCGGCAGAAAATGATTTTTCACTCATGCACGTCCATACAGATTGTTTGTTTTGACTCTTCATTGTAACTTTTATTTTATCAATTTTAAATTATCTTTCTGGTCATTCTCTCCTCACATTATTTATCTGCGTACGAATATTACCCGTGGACGTCCCCGACTTGAACGTCAGGAACTGCTGGAGCGCCTCTATGAAATCCTTGCTTACCATACGTTCGGCAGTAAGGATGGTATGCTTATGCATATCATTCACCACAAGGTTCGCCAAGTCCGATGCACTGCGGCAATCAGCTATGCGGCGGATGATATCATTCAGTTCCCAGTCATCAGAGTAGTAAATGCACAACGTGCCACGGGCAATACGCACTGCCTCATCCTCCTCTTTCTCTTCCATACCATTGTTCTGTGTTCTCACATGGGCGAACTCAGCACCATAAAAATTTTGCACTACCTCTGTAGCGTTGGGCAGTATTTGATTGTTACCGCCATGAATGTTGATAACAACACTTGCCCTCGCAGTATTTTGAGATTCTTTAGTCTCGTTTTTCATTATCGTTTTATCTTGATTTCTAATTATTCCCGATTATTTTAAATCATAGAGTGATTATTTTAAATCGCTATTGTCCTCCTGAAAATTTACTCTGTACTTTGCAGACACAAAATTCTACGCTACACATTATGAATAAAGATTTTTTTAAATCAAGCAACCCATCGCGCTTCCACTCCCTGCGCGACACCCGGCCTGAACCCACCACCTGGCAGGTTCTTTTCAAGGAGATAACCAACAGCACCCACACCGCCGCCACCCGTCATTACCGCGCCCATCTGGCCACGCTGTCCGACATCGAGGCGACAGGCGACGCGCAGCAGCTGGAGCAGTGGAAGCTCACCAAAAGCAACCTGAAGAACGCACAGCCGGCATTCATCCCCTCCGTCCTGCTGGAGGGAGGGAGAACCTACGCCCATGTCAAGGGATTCACGGGATTTATCATGGTGGACATAGACGGCATCCCCCCCGAGCGATTCGCCGCCATCCTGACTTTGGTAAAGGAGGATATTCATTCCTTTTTGGTGTACATCACCATCTCGGGATGCGGCATCCGGGTCATCAGCCACGTGGAGGGCGGAGTGACCAAGGCCAACTACCGCATGGTATGGGAGTGGGTGAACGACCATTACGCTCGCCTGTGCGAAGTGGAGATTGACGGACAATGCAAGAACGCCACGCGCATGTCGGTCCTCTGCCACGACCCCGAAGCCCTGCTCCGCCCCGAAGCCTCCTCCTTCCACACCAGCGGAATGAAGCCCCGCGAGAAGCCGAAGCGCGGCACTGCCGTGACCGTGACGGCAGAACGTGCCTACAAGATTATCCGTGCACAGTTGGAAGAGGAAGGAATAGCATACGCACCGGGCAGCTACAACGACTACGTAAGCCGTTGTTTCTATCATACCAACCGCTACGGTGTTCCGCAGGCGGACGCCGAGGCATGGGCCCTCCGGACTTTTCCCGATTATCCGCGCGAGCAGCTGCTGCCCATCGTAAAAAGTTGTTACTCGCTCACGATGGAGTTCAACACCGTTCCCCTGCCCCGTTTCGTCCGAAAAAAGGAGAAAGAGAATGATTCCTCTCATAAGAAGGCCACCGTGGAGGAGATGGAGGAGTTTATCAACGGCTATATGAAGTTCCGGATGAACATGCTTACCCACCAGATTGAGACACAACTGATTGCTGATGCGTACACCGACCGTCCCGAAGCTTCCGCCTGCCACTGGCAACGGCTCACCGACCACATCGAGAACTCCCTGTGGTGCGCTATGCAACACCATGGCATGGCGGTCAACCTGAACGAGCTGCATACGCTGCTCGGCAGTGATTTCGTCAAGGAATATCATCCGTTGAAAGAGTATCTGGACGGTCTGCCGCCCTGGGACGGAGAGACCGACTACATCGGCCGGCTGGCCGCCATGGTGCATGTCAAGGAAAGTCCGCACAGTCCGTTGCAGCAGGACAAAAGCCGGGAACGGAACGACCTCTCCGAAACTCCCGTCCGCTTTGCCGACATCCTGAAACGGTGGATGGTGTCCATGATTGCCGCCGCCCTGAACGAGACCGTGGTGAACCAGGTGATCCTCACCCTGATAGGGCGGCAGGGCAGTTACAAGACCTCGTTCATGCAGCATATCCTGCCGCCCGTATTGTCCGAATATTACACCACAAAGAGCAACTCTAGCCGCATGACCAAGGACGACCTGTTCACCATGACCGAGAACCTGGTGATCAATCTGGAGGAGATCGACACCATGCCCCCCTCGGAGCTGAACCAGCTGAAGGCGATGGTGACGCAACGCTACGTGGACGAGCGCCGAGCCTACGGACGCAACAAGGTGCACCTGCCCCATGTAGCCTCGTTCGTAGCCACCGGGAACAATCTCCAGTTCCTCACCGACGACACGGGGAATCGGCGATGGCTGCCCTTCGAGGTGGAGGACATAGACAGCCCGTGGGAGGCGGACATCCCCTACGAGGGCATCTACAGCCAGACGTACGCGCTCTACCAGGATGTAAATTTCCGTTACTGGTTTACCGATAAAGAGATCCAGCAGCTGCGCGGCCATGTGCAGCAGTTTGAGGTGCCCCGTCCGGAGTACGAACTGATCCTGACCTACTACCGCAAGCCCGTGGGGCTGGAACGGGGAGTCTATACCACCAGCAGCCAGATCATCGGTCGTTTCGGCAACACCTCGCTGCGGCTGAGTCTCCAGAAGGTGGGCCGTGCCATGCGCGAGCTGGGCTTCCGGCAAGTAAAGGCCTCCAACGCAAACTATTGGGTGGTGGTGGAGCGCACTACCGAAGAGGTACAGCACTTGCTGCCGGCCGAAGCGGAACAGGCGGATCCCCCCGGCGAAAAGCCTTCCGAGGAGAATACCGAACTCCCCTTCTGACACCCTTAGTGGAGGATATGGAGGATATTTTTCAAACTTTCCATTATATGAAAGTAAGAAGTATCTTCCTTTAAAGGAAAGAATAATAAGTATATCATTTATATAAGTTATATAATATCCCTCCATATCCTCCACTAAAATTGATATTCAAGCATTTACAAAAAAACAATTCAAGAGCCATGAACAAACAAGAACTCGCCCTGCAATATTTTCCCGATGCCACTTCCGCCACCGCCGTGCGCCACCTCACACGCTGGATAGCCCGTTGCCACCCCTTGGTCGAAGCCCTCACCGGAACCGGCTACCAAAGCCGGAACCGCACCTTCACCTGGAAGCAGGTGACCCTGATCCGCCAGTACCTGGGCGAGCCATCCGCCACACCCTGACCCCATTCCGAAAGAAATTTTTCCATAGACGGACATAAACAGACATAGACGGACACTGCGATTTTGAGGGGTGATACCTTTGCACACGTCAAAGAGATGCGACGGACAGACTAAGTCTGTTCAGCGGACAAGCTAAGTCTGTTCAGCGGACAAGCTAAGTCTGTTCAACGAACAGGTTAGGTCTGTTCAACGGACAAGCCAAGTCTGTTCAGCACATTCTCCAAGACCTGCCGGCCCGGTGGATATTCCGGACAGTCCGCTACAGCCGCGCAGTGACTGAGTGTTTAACCATTAAAAACAAACCGATTATGTCGATCAATTACAGTATTGCCATGCTTGGCAACCCCATCGATGAGGATGCGCCCAAAAAGGCCTATGCCAAGTCACAGTACACCAACATCCTGACACTGGACAAGTTTGCCGGGCACATCGCCAGCCACGGATCCAAGTACAACCGCGCCGACATCTATGCCGTGCTGATGCAAACCGTGGACTGCATGCGTGAAATGCTGCTGGAGGGAAAGCGCATCGAGATGGGCGACCTGGGCGTGTTCAGCATCAGCATCCAGAGCCGGGGGGCGGAAAACCTGGAAACCTTTAACCCCGCCATACACATCGAACAACTCAACGTGAACTGGACTCCCGGCGACCGGTTCCGAAACTTACTGGAGGACGCCGTGTTCAACCTCGTGCCCTCGCGCCGTGCCGCCAGAATCCTGCTGAAGAGCATCAAGGCGGGCGAGACCACCGTGGACCTGACGGGAGGAGAAGGAGGAGGCAACGAAGCCAACCAGCCCACCGAAGGACAGGTGTGACCCGGTCGGGACGGACTGCATGTCCGTCCCGGTAATTTCCCGAACTCTTATGGAGAACTAAAATTTAAAGAATAATGAGCGAAAATAATAAAATCACATGGCAGAAGGTTCTTCAGGCCATCATCCAGGCGGCAATCGCCGCCCTCACCGCACTGGGCATCACCAGCTGCACAACCTTTCCTTTCAGCCTATGATAGAGGAATCCTTCCCCCTGTTCACCGCCGATGAGGAAGTGGCGAGCGAACGAGAACTGCTGAAAAGCGTCGAGGACGGACCGTACATGCAGGAGGTGAAATATATCATCATTCACTGCTCCGCCACCCGCGAGAACCGGGACTTCACCGTAGAGGACCTGTTGCGCTGCCACCGCCAGCGCAAGTTCCGCACCATCGGGTATCATTTCTACATCCGCCGCTCGGGCATCATCACCCAGCACCGCAAGCTGAAGGAAGTGGGCGCGCACTGCCGCCCCTGGAACCGTTGCTCCATCGGCATTTGCTATGAGGGTGGTCTGGATGCGGAAGGCCACCCGGCTGACACGCGCACGCAGGAACAATGTGAGCAGCTGCTGTTGTTGCTGATGAAGCTCAGGAAACTCTTTCCGGACGCGAAGATCCGAGGACACCGGAACATGCCGGGAAGCATTCCGAAGGCGTGCCCTTGTTTTGATGTGGAAAGTGAATATGGATTTCTGGAAAAGTAAATTTATTTTTATTGAAAGGCTAAGGCGGACAAGTGGCGTTCTGTCTTAGCCTTTTGTTCTAATTTCCTACTTGCTTATGTAAGCACTCAATTTAGGGCATCCCCCCCTTAATTAAAGCACCAAATAGTGTCCCCAACCAAGTTTTATTAAAAAACAATTTTTATTTTAACATTAGCCATTGACTAACAAAATTTTATTAAGGATTAAACTCAGATAATCCTTGTAATCATTAAAGTTTTTTTTGAAAGCCAAGATGATACATTGGAGAAATATTAAAAAGATGTATATCAAAGCTATTTCAATGACATAAAAGGCGCAAAATCTATTCTAGTTATTGTTTCTATTCATAATCGTTAAAGTTAGTAATATAATCAATCAGTTCATCCAAATCCTTTTGTTGCTTTTCTAACACTCGTTTATATTGTTCTTGACCTTTACACGAATATTCTTGATATATTTCAGGTTGCATCATCATTAACATTCTATTCATGATTTCCTCCACAGAAAAAGGGTCAAAATAAAGGGCACCCGCTCCACAAATTTCCGCCATGGAGGACAATGGAGAAGCAATAACAGGCACACCATATCTCATCGCTTCGATAGGAGGATAACCAAATCCTTCATTCAAAGATGGATAGACAAAAAGATAAGCATCCGTATAAAGCTGCTCCAAGACATCATCATCCACGTAACCAAGAAACACAAAACGGTCTGGATTTTTCACTCTATATTTAAAAATATTATCTCTTATACCCGTGACTATCATTTTTACATCCTGTGGCAAACGCCCATCAGTTACCAAACGATCAAACGCCATAACAGCTCGTAAATTATTCTTTTCCCAACGATTACCACTCACTGCCAAGAAATAACGAAAAATAGCAGGATTTCGTTCTTTTTTTTCTCCACATGATGTATTAGGGCTATAAAATACACGTATCTTTTCATCTTTCATCTCCGGAAAAAAAGAAAGGATACTATAGCGTGAATGTTCACTAACAGTAATAAGCCGGAACGATGATTGAATATAACGCCGTAAATATTCCCCATGTTTGCGATGACGAAACCATGAATTCAAAAGTTTTTTTATCGTAAATTTCCCCCACTCTTTCAGAGAATGATGATAATGGTAAAAAATAGTATCGTATGGCGTTTCAAATTCACGTAACCCATGTACAGTACCATATACTTCACAACAAGTAAGCTCTGCCAATTCTTGCGGCAAGCAAGAATAAAGCCTAGTATAACCATATTCACTGACAATCTGTTTCACGGACGATCCACATACATCGTGTAAAGGAATTTTCCCTTTTTGACAAGCTGTTTTCACCTTCGGATTGAGCCATTTGGAACTATCATAGAAACAAGCAAATTTTAATTTACGTTCTATCATGCGAAACAAAATAATCTCGCCATAACGCCCACCACCATGCCGTTTACCAGAACTGTTAGGTTGTGTAGCGGAAACATCAAAAAGTAATTTCATTTATTATAAAAAATAGAAAATAAAGATCAGTAAATTTATGAATGACAAATACAATTCCTTTCAATATAAAATCTTTGTTTTCTACCATTTATTATATTATATAAAGTAAGAAAATAAAGAATCACATACAAAGTAAAAAACGAATAAGACACTCCTGTCAAACAGATACTTAAAAGAAAAGGAAGACATAAACTATGAACGCGCCCTTTCTCTCTTTTACTAATACATTTCATTAACAGCCCTTTATACAAAAAAATATAGAAAGTAAAAAAGATCACAACACCAAGAATTCCACTATCTACAAGTTCTTCCAAAACGATACTTTCATACCCCAATAGCCCAGGATGAGTGCTTCCATAATTGCGAACATGTCCCTCACCATAGCCCATCAGCAGTCTATTGTCAATTGCTTGAAACGCATAGGCTAGTTGTTCTGTACGTCCATCTACCGAACTGCCATGTATATCAGCCTTAACAGCCGCCTTGTCATCCCAAAACAACACAATACCTTCCACTGTCGTTCTAACCTTTTTAGGAAGCATTGGATAACAAAAAAACAGTAAAGCCACACCTCCTAAAATAGCTGACACAATATAAGATTTTTTTTTATAATGAACTATATATATAGCCAATACCAAAAGTACCGGAACCAATGCTGACCGAGCCCCACAACACACACACATCCATATCAAGCCAATAATCATCAACCAATATATAAATAACGTGAGTTCGAAATAAAATCAAAAAATAGCAAGTTGTCCGTCATTGACAAAC